>Ga0129311_1001226_pt1 | contig 18774 bp, 17 predicted proteins | sample Go1ome_FD_94435 | JGI IMG/M metagenome (GOLD analysis project Ga0129311, IMG submission 94435) | Western lowland gorrila individual fecal microbial communities from Wisconsin, USA - Go1022B metagenome | ecosystem: Host-associated > Mammals > Digestive system > Large intestine > Fecal | place... | reverse complement strand
TCTAGTTATATTATTCTACATAACATAGAAAAATTCTTTTTTTTACATAAAAAAATAAGATATGACAACAAGCATAAAAATATGGAGCTATTATGTTAAAATATTTTAAATATTCAAAACATAACTGCTCCATACTGATTAAATAAAGATTTGTATCAAATATTCTATTTTACTGTTATTAATCCTGCATCATTAAGAATAGTTGCCATATCTGTCAAAGAAAAGTTATTCCATGCATCTCCACGCATATCACCCTCAGTATCAACTGGTATTGTTGCAAGCCACTGATTTCTAAGTGCCTCATACTGAGAATCAAGGTAATCAGATGCAACTGCGTATACATAGCTATCTCTTAGGTCGGTATCATTAACCGTTTTCATATATATTATGGTATATCCCATGTCTCCATCGAGTACATCGGTACATTCACCAGCCTTAATATCCGCTAATAACTCATTCATATCATCTGAATAAGCACCTACATAACCTGATGTATCAGTACAATATGCAGATACAGAATACTTCTCAGCTACAGTTTCAGGATCCTCACCATCCCTGATATCCTTCAAAGCGGCCTCAGCATTCTCTTTTGCAGTTTTTTTATCAGCATCAGAAAGCTGTATATAATTGCCATCGTCATCCTTCTTAGGCTCATTATTCTCATCCACCTCAACAGTAGGGAATACCATATGGTACATGGTCTGGAAGTTTTTATCTTCGTAAGACTTAGCCAAATCATCTGAGATATCCTGTCCCATCTGGTTCTTTATATCATTCTCGAACTTCTCTACATATGTCCTCTCTGTAAAGACCTCGTCAATTACCTCATCAGATATTCCATATGTCTCAAATACAGACTCTGGTATAGCACTCTTAAAATTACTTACCATCTTGTCCTTAGCCTCTATATCTGAATCATTAAGCTCAACATTATTGTGAAGTGCCACGTCATACAATATCTTAGTCTCTCTGATAAGTGATAATGTCTGTTCCTTATAAGTAGCCTCATCTGCTGCAGCCTTCTCCGGTGTTACACTATAGGTTATAATTTCCTGTATAGCATATACCATAAGCTCATCCATGCTTATATCATAATCTCCTATAACCATAGCATCTGTTGCAGATGCCTCCTCCTGGGTATATACAACTTCAGTTTCTTTATCCTTCTTTCCACATCCGGTCATCATACCCATAGCCATAATGGATATCATGCCACATGTCAAAAGTTTTTTTCCAATATTATATCGTCTCATATAATCCTCCAAAGTATATTTAATTCTGTTACATTTTAGTCCTTTTCATATATGGAGTCAACCCATTTCACAATTAATACATAAAAAGAAAGCCGCCATCCAAAGGATAACGACTTTCCGTAAATTTCTAATAAGAATTACTCCTTTACACCACCGAGTGCAACACCGGCAATGATATACTTAGACAAAGCAAAGTATACAATCAAAAGAGGTAATACTGTAAGGGTAAGACCTACATATACAAAACCATAATCTGTTCTGATAGAGTCTGACTTCAAACCAGTAATAAACATAGGAAGTGTGTACTTTCTATTATCACTAATCATCATTGTAGGTGTATACAAGTTGTTCCATGATGCAATGAATGCGAAGATTGCCTGTGTAGCCATAGCTGGCTTCATCAAAGGTAACGCAATCTTATTAAATGTAGAGAACTCGCTAGAACCATCAATTCTCGCAGCCTCAATAATCTCAACTGAGAGACCACCCTGCATATACTGCTTCATGAAGTAAACTGTTGAAGGAGCTGCCATAGCAGGAATTATAAGTGGCCAGTATGTATTGTAGAGATTTATCTTAATCATCAAATTCATGAAACCGATGATAGAAACCTGTGCAGGAATCATCATGATTGCCATAATGAAAGCCCAAGCCATATCTCTTAATTTAAAACGATATACTGTCAAACCATAAGCTGTCAATGTTGCGAAGTAAACCTGAAGAATTGTTGCAGGTACAGCTATGATAACACTGTGCAACATAGCCTGCCATACAGTAGTACCCTTACCTGCAGTTCTCTCAAGCATACCCTTGAAGTTATTAATAAGCTGTCCACCTGGGATAAGCTTTACACCATGCTTAATAACATCTGATGTATGTGTTGTATTAACAATCATAACATAGAACGGAAATACACTTATTACACAAAGTAATACGCATATTATAGTTCTAAAAATCTTCTTTGCTTTAATCTTAGCTGCGTAGCTTGCATCTACACCAGCTGATGTTGTATTTGCCATTATCTACGCACCCCCTATCGAATTACTGCATGTTTCTGCTTTGGCTCACGATCCTTAGTCAAAGTAAAGAACAACATACTAATTATCAATGTTACAATAAACAAAATACCTGATATTGCTGCTGCTTTACCATAATCAGGGTTCGAAGAGTTAGCAAACTCTCTAATCTGCATAGTAACGGTGTGTGATACTCTGTCCGGCTGACCGATACCTGTGTTGGTAACGTTGAACAGTGATGGAATATCGTACATCTGAAGACCACCGATAGCAGATGTAACAAGCGTAAACTGTAAAATTGGCTTAAGCAATGGAAGAGTGATGCTGAAGAACTGCTGCTTTCCATTTGCGCCGTCAACCATGGCTGCCTCATAAAGCGAAGGACTTATACCAAGAATACCAGCTATCAAAACTATCATTGTATTACCATACCACATCCAGAACTGCATAAATCCTATGATTGTGATAGTTGCTCCTTTACTTTCCATAAAGAAGTTTGAGTTCTTTGCAATAAGTCCCATATTCTTGAGAAGCATTGTTACAGGTCCCTGGTTACTGAACAGGTTGTAGAACAATACGGCGATAGATGAAGCTGTAATGATGTTAGGCATGAACATCAATACCTTGAATGCGCCCTGTCCCTTTAACTTAACAACTGTATCTGTAAACCATGCTGCTAAGAGCAATGCTAAGAGAATCTGAGGGATAAAGTTAATTACCCAAATAATAATTGTATTCTTAATTGAATTCATAGGCAATGTATTAAACCATATAGTAGATCCCGTCTTGAAGTCGGTCTTTGTAAGCATAGCCATATAGTTATCAAAGCCACAGAATTTTGGTGTATTCCACTTACCATCTGTCATCTTATATGTAACGAAGCTAAGATAAAAGGTGTAAATCAATGGATACAACTGGAATAATAAGAACACTAAGAAGAATGGAGCAATGAATATATATCCATATTTTCCATATTCAACTGTCTTTCTTTTCATGATTTCACTTCCCCAACCTTTTATTATTTTTAAACATATTATCACGCATCCCCCGTCAGACATTTTATAAGCGGCACATTATATATACAACTTATAAAATGCCCAACAGTGGTTTATGTTTTTTTAAATTATGCACCGGGCGAACCCGGTGCATATAAGTTAGCTAAAAGCTAAATTTTACAAGTTCTTTGATTACTCAACAACGATATCAGAGTAAGCGTTAGCAACCTGCTCCTTAACGTTAGCAATTGCATCATCTACAGACTGACCTTCTGACCAGAATGTTGAAGCTGCTGAATCAAGGTAACCATTGAATGTTGCATCGTATGATGTAGCATACTGAAGTGAAAGTCCCTTAGCTGCCTCATCCCACTGAGCAAGAGGATCCTGACCATCAAGGATTGGGTTAGCACCAACACCATCAGCAATTAAGTTAGCAACTGCTTCCTGGTTGTTAGGGAAATCATAATCGTCTGCATATAAGTCATACATTGTGTCTGTATCGCAGCAAAGTGTATAGATAAGGAATGCTGCTAACTCCTTGTTAGGGCACTTATCTGTGATGAGCATGTAAGAACCACCCCAGTGATAGCTAACTGGTCCTACACAAACATTCCACATACCCTTTGAATCCTCAGCGAGTGACCACTGAACAAACCATGTACATCCGAAGTAACCGAATACGTCACCTGATGACATGTTAGCTGTCCACTCTGATGACCACATAGCTGACTTTAATGAATAATCATTGTCATAAATTTCCTTAGAAGTATTTAAGTAATCCTCAACACATGAATCAATGTTAAGCTTACCATCTGATACCCATGGAGAAGTCTTCTGATCGATGAATGCATACTTAAGATCATCTGGACCAGATACCATGTACTTACCAGCTTCCTTCATCTTAGCAGCTGTATCAAGGAATGTATCCCAATCCTTAACAGATTCCTGAACTTCGTCTGGATCTGATGTGCCAAGTACTTCCTCAGCTATATCTGTTCTGTAAACGAAACATCCAGGAGTTGCCTGCCATGTCATAGCCATAAGGTTACCATCTACAGTTGCATAGTCAATTGTATACTGATATGCGTTCTTGTACATATCAAGTGTAAGACCAGCATCTGTTACAGGAATTGCCCAATCCTGCTGTGCAAAATAGAGAGCAACATCATTATCTGCAGCTACTACTGAAGGTACGTTATCATCATTTGCTGATACAGCATTCTGAATACCTGTCTTATACTCTTCACCTGTACCTGAAACATCAAGGTTCTCGTAAATAACGAGCTCTGATAACTCAGGATACTTTGTTCTGAAGTGAGAATCGATTCTTGAACCGAGCTCCTCATTCCATGAATAAACGTGAATAGCCTCGCCATCAGCTGAAGGAACTGGTAATGCAGATGCATCAGAATCTGTTGCATCTGAATCTGAAGCAGGTGCTTCTGTCTCAGTAGCCTTCTCAGTTGTAGCCTCTGTTGTTGTCTCGTCGTCCTTCTTATCGCCACAAGCTACGAGAGATAATCCCATTGCAAGTGCTAAAGAAAGAGCCATTGCTTTTTTGAATTTTTTCACAAAAAAACCCTCCTTTTATAATGTGTGTGTTGTCTCCCTTATAGGAGAACTATGTTTTATGAACCTATTCATTATCAGTCATAGACTGTTGGTTCCTTACATTAAATGTGCAAGGCTGTCCCTTGCAACTAACGTCATTATAGGACATATTCAACAATTTTGCAAGTACTTTTTGTTTTTTTCTTTGTGCATTTGTACATTCTTACTAATTATTTGTATCCTATAATCAGTTTTTTAATTTTTAGCCTCAATATATTGTGCAATTTTCCCAGCGAGCTCTTTTGGACAATATGTATAAAGTCTTGCAGGTCCCGATATCTCCTCAAAAGTTATATTGTCATATCCGTCAAAGTATTCTCTGGCATCTTTATTATATAAATCTATATAATCAATATCCGAATTATCCTCAACCGACTGATTATATGTCTCGCTTACAGACTTATCCTCATTCACATAAGGCTCCATGAGTGGATTGGCATACATTATATACATAGGAACCTTTTCAGGTACCCCCTCTGCTGCAACAAGCGCTGCATTATCTACAGTATCCAGATCTTCATTATACATATCTGTTGTATATCCACCCTTAGATACAAGAGCATTTCTTACCTTCATCTGCATCTCGGTATACAGCATATAATCGTTTGTCGGATATATACTCTTAACAATCCGCTGTCCGCCTATCTTACAAAATTGAACTAACAGATAATCAAAGAAACCGCAATATTCATCCTGTGTAACATCTGCAAACTGTTCAGGATAATTCATTGTTATACCAATTATGCTCTTCACTTCTTCAGGATATTGGTTTGCCCAATGAAATGCCTGTATTCCTCCTGTTCCTATAGCAACAAGAGTATATGGACCTTCAACGCCCGCTTCCTTAACAGCCTTCCTTGTCTCATCAAGTATCGTGTCTATATCTCTGCTCGCACCGCTTATCTCGCTGAATCCCACTCCGCTCCTGTCAACATAAACAAGTCTGTAATCAGTAAGATTATCAAATAAAGGCTGTAACGCTATCGAGTCATCAACAACAGAGCAGCTATGTAAAAATACCAGAGTCTCCTCTGCATCCTCATCACCCTCAACAAGAACATGCATCTGATGTCCATTAACCTCAACCATAACGCCCGGAGGTGTCATATATACCTTTTCCTTCTTTAAGTTGCTCTTATGACTGAAATACAAAAATCCCACTATCCCAAGATTAAGTACAGCCGTTACAAGCATAAATATTATAAATACTTTAAAAAATGTATGTAATACCTTCTTAAATCCTCTTTTTTTCATGATTAATCTCCGTATAATTCGTATATATGTATGATATAGATATATAATATACCTTCCTATTATATATGTACATTTTAAGTGTGTACATCAAATGCACACCTACATATAATAATAGAGTTTTTTTTGATTGTAAATAGTTTTGAAAAATTTCACAATTTAACTCTTTTTTACATTATCTTACTATGTTAAAATATACAACAGTTTATCATTTTAAGGAGTCTTACTATAATATGGAAGAAAAAAAGGGAAAAAAAGTTACAGCCAATGCGGACAACAAAAATCTTGCCACCATGAAGAAAAATGCCGGTGCCGAAGCTGCTGCCGAAGCTGCCGCTAAAAAAGAAGAGAATGGAGATTACGCCGAGGATAATCTTGAGTTAAAACGAATGAGTTTTCGCGATAGGACAAGAGCCAGACGTGAAAAATTCAAAAAGAACATGGAGGGAATGACCAAAAAGGAAAAAATCGGTTACTTCCTATATTATTATAAATGGAAAATTGTATTTGGTCTTTTGTTTATAGCACTTGCAATAACTATTCCTATTACTGTATATAGAAACAACCGGCCTGTAGCCATCTCTTATGCCATAATCAACAGTCACTATCCTGAAAATATTAATGATAATGTCTTTGATGATTATATGAGTTTCTATGGCTATACCAGTAAGCAGCAGATTATAACAAGCAATTATGCATATCTTGACCTTGAAACATATGAAGAGGATTATGCCGCTAATTCAAACAGCGCCAATTTTACCTCCCTTCCTATGCTCTGTTACAATGGTTATTTTGATATTATAATAACAGATAAGACAGGTCTCAAATACTGTGCCGCCCAATCCCTAATACAGCCGCTTGATTCGTCTCTTTATCCAGATGTATATAAGGCTATAAGCACAGACTATGCAGACACCATTGTCTCAACGGAGAATACTAATGGTACAAAAAAAGAATACGGTATCGACATAAGCGATACCGCATTTGCTAAATCTCTTAATCTTGATTACAGCGATGTGTATATCGGTTTTATCGGTATAACCGACAGAAACCTTGCTAATTCAAGAAAAATCATGAATTATATATTCAAGCTAAACCTTGACATTTAAAGGAAACTGTAAATCTTGTGCCAAAATCCGGGCGGGATAACACATCTATCCTGCCCTCATGGGCATCAATTATCCATTTTGCTATTGAAAGTCCAAGCCCTGAGCCTCCGGTATTCTCATTTCTTGCTTCATCCGAGCGGTAAAATCTCTCGAATATATGCACAACCTCCGACGACTGCATACCAATTCCCTCATCCTGTATAGTGTAGGAAATTTCATTCTGATTCATAGAAACGCCAAGCTTTATTGTATCTCCTGCGGCTGAATATTTCGCAGCATTCTGTATAAATATCCTCATCGACTGCTTAATCATTGCCCTGTCACCATAGAATTTGACAGGTGTTGCTTCGGTCTGCGTATATTGATATTCATGCTGCGAATCTATCATTGCCGATTCATCACATACCTCCTGCATAACCTCTGCCATATCAAATTCAGAATTCTTAAGCATATTTCTTCCACTGTCGCCTCTTGCAAGGAAAAGCAGCTGCTCAATAAGCTCCTTCATATGCTCGGATTCATTTTTCAGTGCCTCTATAGATTCCTCCAAAACGCTCTCATCATCCTTGCCCCATCTGTCAAGCATATTTACATACCCCTGTATAACAGAGATAGGTGTTCTAAGCTCATGCGATGCATCCGATACAAATCTCATCTGCTGTCTCTTGCTCTCCTGCATCCTTGAAAGAAGGTTGTTAAGTGCAACCTCTATGCTCTGCAAATCCTTATCACCTGTGGAAACCTTTATATCGGCAGCATCTGGCGACAGCTTGGATATAGCATTTTCCAAATGCTCAAGATTATCAGTCTGAGTATAGCTTTCATTTCCGGCTATAGAGCTTATCTCCTCCGCCTTTACAGCCAAATCGTTAAGAGGCTTAAGGCTTCGCCTTATATCATTGGTGTGGAACAAATCTCCCGTCAGCTGTACAAGCTGAAATGCCAGTAAAATACAAAGCGGAAGCAGAAGATAATCAAAAATGTTATACAGATAAAAGGTGTCTGCTATCGTTTCACCATATGTTATCACAAGGGCAAAGCTGTTGTAAGTCCTTCCAATAATATCATATGTAAGCTTACTTCTGTCATAAAACATTGAAAATCCGGCAAAGTCTGTTCTCCAATATATAATTGTTACTATTATCAATACAACAATTACAATATCCAGAGTAAGCATTGACATAAGTCTCCCAAGCCAAAATCGTATATTTATACGTCTCGCTATAGATGTCATTTTCTTGCTTGTCTGTTTTCCATCTACCATATCTAATCATCCTTTATCACATATCCAACACCACGGACAGTGCGTATAAGCTTAATTCCATAGTGGTCGTCTATCTTAGTTCTTATATATCTTACATAGACATCAATGATGTTAGTCTCACCGATATAGTCATATCCACAGACTTCATTCATCAGCTTCTCTCTGTCGCAGACGATGTTTTTATTACACATAAGTGTATGCAGCAGCTCAAACTCTCTATTAGTAAGCTCTACTTCCTCGCCACGCACAAGTACCTCATGCCTGTCAACATCAAGCTTTACGTCTCCAATCTCAAGCAAGTCGCTGTGAACCTGATTTACTCCCGTCCTTTTCTTTAACGCCACACGAATTCTGGCAAGCAGCTCCTCTATTGCAAATGGTTTGGTTATGTAGTCATCCGCACCCGCATCCAAGCCTGAAACCTTGTCCATAACCGCATCTCTGGCTGTCAGCATTATAACCGGGACATCCTTCTCTATTCTTATTCTTCTTAAAACTTCCATTCCATTCAATCCCGGAAGCATAACATCTAATAATATAAGGTCATAGTTTCCCTGAAGTGCCATATCAAGTCCAGTTCTTCCGTCTAATGCTTTCTCAACCTCATTTCCCTCATGCTTTAACTCAAGCTCCACAAATCTGGCAATTTTCGCTTCGTCCTCAATAATCAATATCTTACTCATAATTTCCTCTTTTAGCTATTTTTTATATCATTCTTGATATTGCCACATGCGTCAGACGCCTTATCACACATTTCATTTATATCAACAGACATCTTATCAACGCCATTAAAGTGATATTTGAAATCGCAGAACAAACCTATAATAAGCAGTGGTACTGTAACCCAGAACAAAAATATCACAAGAAGTACAAATATCAGTACTGGTATCTCCATTATCTTCTTGTCATCCTTCTGCACTGCAAATGTAACTTCCATTCCCTTTTTGATAATCCTCTTACACCACTGTACAACTTTGTCCACACCATCACCTATAGTTTTCTTCTTGCATGACTCATGGTAATCTGCCTGTGCAAGTGCAAAATCATTGCTTGTCTCCGTATGTGTCGTGCTGTAGCTTGTAACCTCAGGTGCCTTTATTTTACCGAGCTTCTCAAGATATACAATCGCATCTAATATGTCATAATCACAAGCCTCAAGCGCTACCTTCGCATCCTCATACGAAACACCTGTTTTCTCTCTTATTTTTTCTACCTTTTCTAAATTATCCATAATTATCTCTTCCTTTCTGATTATGTGGTTTCTGTAACCTTGTAGTTTTATATTACATAAGTCACATTAATCTGTAATTTAAGAAAGATTAAAATCAGATTAAAAATAATCAACCTTTATTAAACAAAGCCCCTTAGCCGGAGCAGTAAAGCCCGCCTTACTCCTATCCTTTAATTCAATAAGCTCCTTCATGCTCTCAGGACTTCTCTTTCCTATTCCAACCTCAAGAAGTGTTCCCGACAATATCCTAATCATATACTGCAAAAATCCGCTTCCATGGTATGTCAGATTAAGGTATGAGCCGCTCACCGATATATCTATATCATATATTTCTCTGACTGTGGACTTTTTCATTTTCGGATTGCCGCAAAAGCTCTTAAAATCATGCTCTCCTACAAGGTATGCGGCAGCCTTTTTCATAAGCTCAACATCAGGCTTCTTATCTGGTATATATACATATTTTCTGTTAAATACTGGCTTTAAGTCTCCTATATAGCATGTATAACAATAGGTCTTACCCATGGCATTGTATCTGCTGTGAAATCTGTCAGAAGCCACTCTGACCTCGCGAACGCATATGTCCTCCGGAAGGTATCTGTTCATATAGTCACATATCTCCTGCTCGCTCATATCCGTGTCCATATGTGCATTAGCAACCATTCCTTTAGCGTGTACCCCGGCATCTGTACGCCCAGCACCTATCACCTCTATCTCCTTCCCTGTCATTACAGACAACACATTTTCAAGCTTTCCCTGTATTGTAAGCTCAGTATTCGGCTGATGCTCCCAGCCATAATAACGTGAACCATCATACGCAATAATCATTTTGTAATTCATATTTTGTTCAATCCTTTATATGTTCTTATATATATGCTTTATTATCACAGTAAATCATCCTACCGTCAACCAAATTAATTGTTCTGTCACTGTATTCGCAAGATAAGCATGGTTATATTTTTGATAAATATATTACTAATAATACATTACTTTTTCATATTTGTCTGTTATAATTTATAATAATGTTTCTGTTAAGTAGTAGTTTGCATATTTCTTACCGGGATGTTTTCTCCGCAGATGACGGTTCCATGCAGGGACATTTGCGACAGCTGGTACTTAATGAGTGCAAAGCACGAATTTAGTACCACTGCTCGGAGCAACTAAGTGCAAACGGTCCCGTAATGGAACCATCATCTGCGGAGAAAACATCCCGGTAAGAAATATGCAAACTACTACTTGGCAGAAACCATAACAATTCATAAATGATATAATCAGGAGGATCAATGGATATGGCATTTAGAAGCGATTTTCTATGGGGCGGTGCGATAGCCGCACATCAGGCAGAGGGTGCATGGAACGAAGGCGGCAAAGGTCCAAGCGTGGCTGACGTTATGACCGCTGGTGCAAATGGTGTACCCCGAAGAATTACTGACGGTGTAATTGACGGAGAAAATTATCCTAACCATGAGGCTATTGACTTTTACCATCACTATAAGGAGGACATTAAGCTTTTTGCAGAGATGGGCTTTAAGTGCTTCCGTACATCAATTGCATGGACAAGAATATTCCCTAACGGAGATGAGACTGAGCCTAATGAGGAAGGTCTTAAATTCTACGATGACCTATTTGACGAGTGTTTAAAATACAATATACAGCCAGTAGTTACTCTGGCACATTTTGAGATGCCTTATGGTCTTGTCAAGAAATATGGCGGTTTCAGAAGCAGAGAATGTATTGATTTCTTTGTTAGATATGCCAAGGTATGCTTTACACGATACCAGCACAAGGTAAAATACTGGATGACCTTCAACGAGATTAACAATCAGAGTGCTTACACCTCAACACATCATCTTTTTCAGGATAGCGGTCTTTTAATACATGAGGGGGACAATCAGGAGGCACTCATGTATCAGGCTGCACACTATGAGCTTGTTGCAAGTGCAAAGGCTGTTGAAATCGCACATGAAATAAACAGCGATATGATGGTTGGATGTATGATAGCTATGTCACCTATTTATCCTCACTCATGTAAGCCGGAGGATATGATGGCACACGTTGACGCAATGCACAAGCGTTACTGGTATGCCGAGGTACACGCAAGAGGACATTATCCTGCATACGTTACAAAATATCTGGAGAGAAACGACATAAAGCTTGATATTACAGATGATGATATAAATGCTCTTAAGAATGGTACGGTAGACTATATCGGCTTCTCTTATTATGCTTCATATGTCACAAGAGACCATAACCGTGCACCATTCTATACTTATATAGAAGAGACTGATATGGAGAACAATGAATATCTCCCTAAGAGTGACTGGGGATGGACTATAGATCCTCTCGGAATACGTTATTCCTTAAACTGGATGTACGACCATTTCGACCTTCCAATGTTTATAGTTGAAAATGGTTTTGGTGCCATTGATGAGAAAAGGCCTGACGGCACTGTGGATGACGACTATCGTATTGACTACCTCAAGGCACATATCAAGGCTATGAAAGAAGCCGTTGACTATGATGGTGTTGATTTGTTAGGATACACAATGTGGTCACCTATAGACATAGTTTCAGCTTCAACAGGCGAGATGAAGAAACGTTACGGCTTCATCTATGTCGATAAGGACAACGAGGGAAATGGAACCTTAGCACGAAGCAAAAAGAAATCATTTGACTGGTACAAGCATGTGATTGAAACAAACGGCGAAGAGCTATAGTTCCCCTATATATAAATTATAAGAAAGGATTTAACAGCAAAGCAATGAAAAAATTAATAAGCTTAATGAGTATTTTTGTGCTAAGCCTCTGTCTGCTCACAGGCTGCGGCAGTAACAAAAAGGATGACAAGAAAACAGAGGAGACCTCTGAGACTACTACTGAAAGCACAGCCGATAATCAGACTGCAACTTCTGACGATTCGGACAAGCTTCTCTCAGGAACACATCATGTAGAGATAAATGTAAAGGATTACGGTACAATCTCCGTAGAGCTTTACGCTGATATCGCGCCTATTACAGTAACTAATTTTATCAACCTTGCAAAATCAGGCTTCTATGACGGACTTACCTTTCACAGAATAATAGATGGTTTTATGATTCAGGGTGGAGATCCTAACGGTAATGGTACAGGTGGTTCAGATCAGACTATCACCGGAGAATTTGCAGAGAATGGTCATAAGGAAAATAACATATCTCACGTAAGAGGAACTATCTCAATGGCGAGAGCACAGGATTACAACAGTGCAAGCTCACAGTTTTTCATAGTACAGTCAGACAGTGATTTCTTAGATGGTCAGTATGCAGGCTTCGGAACTGTAACAGACGGAATGGACATTGTAGACCAGATATGTAAGGACGCTGTTCCTATTGATAACAATGGAACTATAGAAAGCTCTGCACAGCCAGTTATAACATCTGTAACTGTTATAGATTAATATATTTAAAAATGGGTGTTTGCCTTAAACTCTGCTACGAGTTACCACAAACACCCATATATTTTTATTCTAATCACGCTTCAATATAACACTTAACACCCAGTTTATAAAGTACGCTACTATATCTATAGCTACTATAGTCGCTCCAACCGGTGTTGATGCAAGTATCGATATTATTATTCCAAGCAGGGCACATATAACTGACAATATAGCCGCGTATATTACCACTCCACGGAAGCTGTTTATCATACGCATTGCCGAGAGAGCCGGAAATATAATTAACGCTGACACTAAAAGTGAACCAACTAAGTTCATGGCAATAACGATAATAATTGCAGTTATAATCGCTATCATCAGATTGTACAGCTCTGTCTTTTTTCCTGTAGCACGGGTAAATGTCTCATCAAATGTAACTGCAAATATTCTGTTATAAAACAGGCAGTAAAACAGTACAACTACGATAGACATTATAATACACATTAACACCTCTGCCTTACTGAGTGTAAGTATTGATGTTGAACCAAACAAGGTACTGCACACATCACCAGACACATTTGCGGATGAGGAGAACTTATTCAACACCAGGTAACCTATTGCAAGTGCACCCACGGAGAGCATTGCCACTGCGGCATCTCCCTTTACCTTTGTATTCTGTCCCGTTCTAAGAAGTATAACCGCTGCCACTATCGTTACCGGCATGATAAGCACAGTAGTGTTTGCAAGCTTGAAAACTGTCGCTATCGCCATAGCTCCAAATGCGACATGCGAAAGTCCATCTCCGATAAATGAAAAACGCTTAAGCACAAGCGTCACCCCAAGAAGTGACGAACATAAAGCAATCAAAACTCCTACTATTATCGCATACCACACAAATGGGAAGCTCAAATAAAACTGTAATTTCTCTATCATTTTCTCCTATGCCTCCCTGCTCTCACTAAGGAAACGTCTGCCCTTATCACTGTTTAAGTATTCCTGCTTTGTTCCGTAGAATGAATTATCCTTCTCGACATGTAAAATATGTGTAGCATATGAGATAACCTGTAAATCATGCGACACCATAATTATTGATATTCCCTCTTTATTTAAAGAACCTATAAGCTCATAAAACTCTGCCGTTGCCTTAGGATCAAGTCCGGTCACAGGCTCATCGAGCAACAGCACCTTCTGTGCGGCACATAAAGCTCTCGCAAGCAAAATCCTTTGCTGCTGGCCTCCGGACAGATTTCTGTAGCTGCTTTTCTTCAAATCAGTAATATTAAGCTTCTCCATCATCTCATTTGCGAGTTTCTTCTCCTCCCTGCCGTAAAAACATCTTTTACCGCATTTAGACAATGTTCCAGATAACACTATCTCCCACGCTGTAGCAGGAAAATCCCTCTGAACAACTGTCTGCTGGGGAAGATATCCTATCTCATATGGCTTAAGTCCATCTCCCATGGCTATAGTGCCAACCATAGGCTTAAGAAGCTGCAACAAATTCTTGACAAGTGTACTTTTTCCAGCACCATTTTCTCCGACTATACACAGATAGTCGCCTTTATCTACCTTGAAGCTTAGGTTCGATACTATCGGTATCCCCTCATACCCAAGCTCCAAATTCTCACATGTAATATACGACATGACAACCTCCATACTAAAATGCAACTCATTTGCATTTATTGATTGTAAACGCACAGGGCTTAATTGTCAAGCTATTTTGATAAAGCTGTTTTTTTGAAGTATTGCCACGAAACGATTAACCCTCTCATACATATTTTTCTCATCCGGAAATGCATAGGTCATCTGCATGAATATATCATATACTGTACTCTTTCCATCAATATACAACCAAAGTCTTGAGCCATAGCAGTCAAGCTCTATATTAGTATACCTTGGCTTTCTGAATAATTTCTGTGCTATCTTATTGTATATGCCCTTATTTTCTATTGTGAGGTTCACATATCCATTTTCAGATATCTGCCACTCAAGCTTATCATTATATAGTGCTACATGGTTCATATAATCCATCTCGTGCATACTAAGTCTCCTTTTTAAGTGAGCTTCTCACCATTATAAATATCAATGCGGCAAAAAATATAATACTTCCCGCATATCCAAGAACATTTCCCATATCTATGATATCTGCTATCGTTCTTCCCTTATATGATATAAGTGCAAATACAGCAAGCAATATACCAACCAGACCTTCACCTGCAATAAGTCCTGAGCTAAACAGGGTTCCATTTTCTATGGCTTCGCCGTTCTCCACGTTCTCTCCATTATCAGTTTTCTCTTTGCCATGTCCTGATATATACCACCTTACAAGTGCTCCTATAAATATCGGTGCAGACAGATGAATAGGAAGATACAAGCCTATTGCAACCGGCAGCACAGGAAGTCCTAACACCTCTATTACTATGGCAATTCCTATTCCACACAAAACCATAGTCCACGGAAGAGAACCTCCCATAACGCCCTCTACAACGAGCTTCATAAGTGTTGCCTGCGGTGCAGGAAGCTCAGTACTTCCATAGCCCCATGCACTGTTAAGAAGATACAGCACACCGCCTATGGCAAGTCCTGCCGCAAGAGTTCCTATAAGCTCGCCTATCTGTTGCTTTACAGGGGTTGCCCCCACTATATATCCTGTTTTTAAATCCTGTGAGGTATCACCTGCCATTGCAGCTACTATGCAGATAACAGTTCCTATGCAGATTGCTGATGTCATACCCGCATAGCCATCATATCCTAACAGCTTTAAAAATGCCGTCGCTATAATTAAAGTTGCAATAGCCATTCCTGATACCGGATTGTTCGACGAACCAACCAAACCCACCATACGGCTGGATACGGTTGCGAAGAAAAATCCAAACACCAATATGAGAAGTATTCCAGCAAATGAAATTGGAACGGACGGTATGACAAACAAGAGCAGTGCAGCCCCAAGTATACCTACTGCAACTATCCACATAGGCATATCCCGTTCTGTTCTAAGAGTGCTATCCTTCTCCCCTGATTTATGTCTGCCGTAACCCAAAATGGCAAGCTTAAAGGTTTTCCATATAACCGGAAGTGATTTAAACAGGCTTATTATTCCACCCGCAGCAACTGCCCCGGCTCCAATATATCTGACATATTTTCCCCATATGTCCCATGTACTCATATCTTTTATAAGCTCTGTTGCCGGAGCAATTACAGAATCAGCACCGAACAGGGCTATGGCAGGCATAAGAACCAGCCACGCAAGTATACCTCCCGCGAACATATAGCTTGCAATCCTTATTCCACATATATAACCTACACCAAGCAATGCGGGGAGTACATCCACACCAAAGCCGGCTCCTCTGTAAAAGCCGCTGCTATAGTCAACCTCTGACGGAAATAGCTTGACACCATCTGTCAAGAACTTATATCCGGCAGATATACCAAGTCCCGAAAATACAAGTCCTGACTTTTTTCCTCCCTTTTCTCCCGCAAGGAGAACATCCGCACAAGCTGTTCCCTCGGGAAACGGAAGCTTGCCATGCTCCTCTACAATGAGAGCTCTTCTAAGAGGAACCATGAACATTACACCAAGTACACCCCCGCAAAGGGTTATGAGCGACATTTCAAGAAAGCTTGGCATGGCGTCCCCACCCCACATAAAAAGTGCAGGCAACGTAAATATCGCCCCGGCAGCAAGTGACTCACCGGCAGAACCTATTGTCTGAACCATATTATTTTCAAGTATCGAATCCTTTTTCAGCCATACTCTCATTATTCCCATAGATATGACAGCAGCAGGAATTGATGCCGAAACCGTCATTCCAACCCTTAAACCAAGATAAGCATTTGCACAGCCAAACACTACCGCAATTATGATACCTAATATTACAGAGGTTTTGGTCATCTCCGGCATATTTTTCTTAGAATCAACGTAAGGCTTAAATTCATTATTCATATAGTTTACCTGTTCCTTTTTGTTAATTAATACATGCCACAGGCTTATTTGCGGCAAAAAAAGAGTGATACACACTATATGTTCCTCTCAAAAAATATAGTATGTATCACTCTCGTATAGCCGGTAAGGTATTACAATATACCAATTATTTTACGACAAGTCTTTCCATGTCTCTATAAAATGCCGGATATGATATATCCACACATTCGCTTCCAAGTATCTCTGTCTCTCCGTCAGAGTTCATGGCTGCAACAGCAAAGCTCATGGCAATACGGTGGTCAAGCCTGCTGTCTATTACTGCACCATGTAATTCTTTGCCACCATTTATAATCATTCCATCATCTGTCGCCTGTACATCTGCACCCATAGCTCTAAGGTTATTTACAACAACATCAATACGGTTTGATTCCTTGACCTTAAGCTCCTCTGCATCCTTTATAATGGTTGTTCCATCTGCAAAACAGGCAAGTATTGCAATCACAGGCAATTCATCAATAAGTGTAGGTATTATCTCTCCGCCTATCGTACAGCCCTTAAGTGCGGACGTTCTTACTGTAATATCAGCAGTAGGCTCTCCTGTTCTTCCCTCGTGCTCGCTCACCTCAATATCTGCACCCATCATTTGGCATACCCTTATTATTCCATCTCTTGTCGGATTTATGCCTACATTTTTGATTGTAATGCATGAATTAGGTGTTACAAGTCCGGCAACTATAAAATATGCTGCGGACGATATATCTCCCGGAACATAAACCTGTCTTGCATATAGTTCAGTGGCTGGCTTCACGGTAACTGTTTTTCCCTCCGTCTCTATATCAACACCAAACTCCTTAAACATAAGCTCTGTATGATTTCTGCTCACAGCAGGCTCGGTTACAGAGGTCTCTCCATCAGCATAAAGTCCTGCAAAAAGCACAGCAGACTTCACCTGAGCCGATGCCACAGGTGACTGATAATTTATTCCCTTAAGCTTCTTTCCATGTATTATAAGCGGCGCACATCCATTATTATTCTCGCTAGTGATATCTGCACCCATCATTGAAAGCGGGGTCATTATTCTTCCCATAGGTCGTTTCTGTATTGACGCATCGCCATTCACTCTTGAAGTAAATGTCTGAGCAGCAAGTATTCCTGACATAAGTCTTGTTGTAGTCCCACTGTTTCCAACATCAAGTGTTTCAGAAGGACTAACCAGCCCTCTCAAACCACGTCCCTGTATTATAACAATCCCATCATTACCTGTATTCTCTATGATAACACCCATTTTTCTAAAACAATCTATAGAAGAAAGACAGTCGGCTCCTTGCAGGAATCCATACACCTCTGTTGTTCCTTTAGCCAATGCACCAAGCATTATACTTCTGTGTGATATGGACTTATCACCAGGTACAGTAATCTCTCCTGATAAACCTTTAACTCTAGTAAGCTTCATATTTTATCTCCATTTTCATTATGCAGCATTTATCTCTGACTGTATATTTTATATTATATCATTTATAATATATCCCATATGAAAGGTCAACGCAAGGTGTTTCTGTCAAGTAATCGTTGGCACGTTTCTTGCCCGGACGACTTCTGTTTCAGTATGATGGTTCCATTACGGGACCGTTTCCACTTATTGCTCCGAGCAGCGGCACTAAATTCGTGCTATGCACTCATTAAGTGCCGGCTGTCGCAAACGTCCCTGCATGG
>Ga0129311_1001225_pt1 | contig 18795 bp, 14 predicted proteins | sample Go1ome_FD_94435 | JGI IMG/M metagenome (GOLD analysis project Ga0129311, IMG submission 94435) | Western lowland gorrila individual fecal microbial communities from Wisconsin, USA - Go1022B metagenome | ecosystem: Host-associated > Mammals > Digestive system > Large intestine > Fecal | place... | reverse complement strand
CTGCTCTTCCTTGTCGTCAGTGCCGACTCCTCCGATTGCGGTAGGATAGATGAGAATGTCGGCTCCGTTCAATGCCATAAGTCTGGCAGCCTCAGGATACCACTGGTCCCAGCATACGAGAACGCCCAAATCACCTACTGAAGTATGCACAGGCTGGAATCCGAGATCACCAGGAGTGAAGTAGAACTTCTCATAGAAGCATGGATCATCAGGAATATGCATCTTGCGGTACTTGCCGGCGATGGAACCGTCCTTTTCAATGACAACTGCGGTATTGTGATAAATTCCCGGAGCGCGCCTCTCGAAGAGAGAAAGGACCAGGACAATGCCAAGTTCCCTGGCCAATGCGCCATAACGCTCCGTAGATGGTCCAGGTATCGGCTCGGCGAGATCACAGATGGCGGCCTCTTCTGTCTGGCAGAAATAAACGCTATTGTGAAGTTCCTGAAGTACAACAAGTTGAGCACCCTTTGAGGCACAATCCCTGATATTCGCTTCGAGTTTTGCTATATTTGCAGCAATATCCTTTCCGCAGGACTGCTGTATCATTCCGACTTTAAGAATCTTAGACATATTAATTATATTTATTTTCAGTTTTACTTTCTTAACCATCCTTCAGGGAACTGCATGGTCACGCAGTGAAGTCCGCCGTGTCCTGAAAGCAAGGCGCTGCAGTCCAGCACTTTGACCTTCCTGCCAGGGAATACGGCCTGAAGTCTTTCCCTCGCGATTTCATCTTTCTGTGAACCGGAACCCGGAACAAGAACCGAGCCGTTCGTAATGAGGAAGTTCGCATAAGAGCCGGGAAGCCTGTATCCGTCCAGATAGGCGGGATCAGGAAGCGGGAGCGGAACGAGTGTGTATGGTTTTCCGTCCATGGTCTTGAGAGACTTGAGCTGTTCTTCCATAGCATGAAGTTCGGCATAGTTCTCATCACTTTCATCTTCGCACTGCACATAGGCAATAGTGTCTTCCGAGCAGAAACGTGCAAGGATATCCACATGGCTGTCAGTATCGTCACCTGCGATGGAACCGTGCTCGAGCCAGATGACGCGCTCAAGTCCGAACGCCTGTTTCAGTTCTCCTTCGATTTCATCCTGAGTGAGATATTCGTTCCGGTTCAGTGAACAAAGGCATGACTTCGTGGTAAGAAGCGTACCCTTGCCGTCCGTGTCGATGCTGCCGCCTTCGAGGACGAACGGCCTCATATCGACGCAAGCCACATCATCATTGAACATTCCCTCGAAGAAAATCGTCTTGGTTATCTGGTTGTCCTTGCCGGACGCGAATTTCAGACCCCATCCGTTGAACACGAAATCATACAGGTATTTCTCCCCGTTGTCTCCATATACGGAGATTCCGCCGTGGTCGCGCGCCCAGGTATCATTGATCTCGCACTCGCAGAAACTGATTTTGTCAATGTCAATCGGCAGGCCCTGCGCGTCGCAGGCCTCCTTCAGTCTGCGTGATGCCTCAGCAATCGATGCAGTCACTATCATAAGGTGCCCGTCGGCCTGAACAGCCGATGCAATGCGGGCATAACATTCCTGAACTTTGTCCAGTTCATACCATGGAGTGGTCTCGTCCGGCCATGTAAGCTGGACACCGCTCTGGCGTTCCCATTCTGCAGGTAGTCTCATATCTGATCCAAGCAAAAAATTTCAATAGTTTAACCTACAAATTTACTAAAATCCAAAGACAAAAAAAAGCGGTCAACGCTTTCACGCTGACCGCACAATCAAAGATATACGGATAATCTTGTTATTCGATAGTCACTACTCTGTTGAGCACTGCAGAACTGAACCTGTTGTTGCTGGAACCTTCTGCCTTTACTACGAGGTGATCCTCAGAGATACCATACTTCTCGACAAGAATCTTCTTGACGTTGTTTACACGCTGCTCAGAGAGATACTGGTTGCGTGATGCTGTACCTGTACCCTTATCTGCAGAACCTGTAAGTACGAATACCTTGTCAGGAGCCTGCTCGAGAATATTCTTGACATAGAAATCAAGATGAGCCTCTTCACGCTCTGAAAGTTTGGTGCTGCCGATCTCGAAGTAGAGAGTTGCAGGAGAAACGAGGTCACCTGCCTTTGAAACGGTAACTGTATCAGGTTTGGCATTCTTGAGTTCCTCAATCTGGGCCTTGAGATCCTTGTTCTCCATCTCGAGGGCATTGACTCTCTCCTGAAGTGCATTGTACTGGTCCTCAGTGAAAGGAACAGGAACGATAGCAGGGACAACTGAAGTATGACGCTTGAAGTTTGTCCTTCCGAGGTTTACGGAAACGCCGATCTTTGCTGACGGCATGACACCGAGTCTGGTGTTAGGCGCCGGTGACACATGAGGATATGTGCTCTTTGTAGCCAATGCTGAAAGGTCGAGGTTGATGTTTACTCTGTTGCTTACGCGGAAACTGTTGAGAAGTCCGAGACCTGCACCGAACTCACTGTTGCTTCTCGCACGCATGTAAGCGAATGAAGGATAAGCGATTACATTCCAAGTTCTGGTTTCCTTATATCCGCTGAAAGCGTTGGAGAGATTCCAGAGGAGGTCTGCGTGGATGGTATTGCAGTTGAATGTTCCGTCGCATGCGGTGAAACCGTCATTTGCAACAACCTTATTCTTGAGTCCTGCCCAACCTACTCTTGTACCGATAGAAGGGGTGAACCATTTTCCTACATATATGTCAGTTGCTATACCGGCCTTGCCGTCGACACCTTTACCCCACCATGAGTTGACACCTGCGCCGACACCGACAAACCAGTTGTCACCGAAGCGGTTGGTCTCATAGGAACCACGTACTACTTTTCCGTTCTCGTCACGATTACCATTCTCCTGGGCATTGATAGCCGGAGAGGCTGTCAGAACGCCTGCCATTACTGCAAGCGCGCTGATGAATAGTCTAGAAGTTTTCATCTTAGAACAAATATTTAACAATTCTCGTTTTTATGTCTTGCCTTACCCTCCAGGGCACTTTTTTCATCCCTGCCCCAGAGGAAAAATCACGCAAAACTATAAAACTTTGGACAAAATTGCAAAATATTTGTTCTATCTGTTTACCGCCTGGCCTTCAGCCCTTCTCGTATCTCACTCATTTTCTTGTCCGTGAGCGGATAGAACGCCATAATCAGCACACCCACAGCAGAGCCTACAGCAGGAATCCAACTGATGAGGGCCTTGATTGTGGCGAGGGCCTCAGGAGTCTGGACAGCATCTTTGGCATTGTCATAACCGAAGGCCATGAGCACCCAAAGAACGATTGCACTTCCGAATGCGGCTCCGAACTTCTGGGCCATTGATGAAGACGAGAAAATGAGACCGGTAGAAGCGCTTCCGTTCTTGTATTCAGAATAGTCAGCCACGTCTGCAAACATTGACCACAACAGCGGAGAACTGATACCGATGGCGATGCAGATGAGAATCTGGGCAGCCATGAGCATCCACATGCCGGCAGGGGTCTCAGGAAGGAAGGCCACGGCAGCCGCGAATATCGTAATGACTACCAGAACAGCGATGAATGTCGCCTTCTTGCCGATTTTCTCGGAAACCGGAACAGTCACCACGACACCCACGAGCTGTGAGATCTCGCCCACAGTCAGGAATATTGCCAATGTATAAATGGCCTTGACACCAAGCACGTCAGCAAAATAATATGCAGCAGCGCCTCCCCTGATGCAGTTGAACAGGAGCAGCGAAATGCCGCCTCCGAGGAGAAGCCACCAAGGAGCATTGCAGAAGAGCGCCTTCAAATCCTCCATTATGGAATTCTTCTTCTCTTCCTTATGGTTTTCCTCAGCCTTGGCCATCTCGGACTCGGTCACATGCTCACGAGTCATGGCAAATGTCAGGAAGAACAGAATCGCGCAGATGGCTCCGATAACGGTAAGGGCGATCGTCCAGTCAACAGGTGCGGAATCGGCGATCGTCCATTTCTCAGGCAAGGTTCCCATAAGTGAAGAACGGAGACGGAGAAGCGGCTCGAAAATACCCATCGATATGAAACTTCCGATAAAGGCGAAGAACATTCTGAACGAAGAGAATACGGATTTCTCACGAGAATCGTCAGTAACCACGCCGAGCATCGCGCCGTAAGGGACATTGATAGCGGTATATACAGTCATCATCAATATGTATGTGACATACGCATATATGTGCTTGAATGTATAGTTGTCAGTCTGAGGCGTATAGAATGCAAGAATGCCGGCTATCGCAAATGGCAGCGCAATCCACAGCAGGTAAGGACGGTATTTACCCCATCTCGTGCTGGTCCTGTCCGCTATGAGTCCCATGACAGGGTCCGAGATGGCGTCATACAGCTTGGTCACAAGAAGAAGCGTACCTGCATGGGCAAGGCTCAGACCGAATATGTTCGAATAAAAGAAAGGGAGATAGTACGAGAAAATTTTCCAGAACATGGACGACGACATGTCACCGAATCCATAACCGATTTTCTCCGAAAGTTTGGCTTTAGTCATTTCTATTTGGTTTTCTTAATAATTCATTGAAACTGCGGATGATGGCGACCGAAGTGGTATCGCTCCCATACACGGAATATAGGCCCTGAGGTTCCTGTGCCGGGTCTCCGCAATAATCGTCTCCCCTGTGCCACCAGATGCTTTCAGACGACTGGCGGGCCTTTCCGCCCCAAGCCCAGAAATTAACCCCTGCCAGAACACCGTCACTCTTCGCGGAATCCTCCAGGCGGCTGAAGATATGGGTATAATACGCATCCCGGGCAACTACAGGAATACTCTTGTCGAACTTGTAGCCGTCACGCGGATAACCGAACTCCTCGATTACCACAGGCTTGCGGAGTTTCTCCGCAGAAGCGATGTGCATGTCAATGTATTTGTCCGTCTTGGCATACGCTTCCGGCAGGTCGGCCTCCAGGGAATCCTTTCTGACCCAGTTCCAGTTCGCCGGCCAGATATGCATCGTAAGATAGTCAATGTCAGGACATGAGTGGATCTTTTCGAACAGGTCCATATCGACCTCGCACCCGTAAAGCCCCTCGCTGCCGACAGACACCATATGGTTTTTGTCAATGCTTTTTATCAATGCCGCCGTCTGCACCAGCCACTTCTCAAATTCCGCCTTCACTGAATCCACACGGACGAAACAACGCGGTTCGTTGCATATCTGCCATGAAAAAATCGCCGGGTCCTCCGAATAAGGGCGGCCAGTCACAGTATTGATTCTGGAAACCACCTTCTTCACATGTTCCATAAACATTGACTTCGCCCTTTCGTCAGTCGTGAATTTCGAAGTGATTTCACAATATTCTTCCCAGGTGACATCATTCGCACTGACAGCCTTTCCGTGCCCGGTCCATTCCAGATACTGGCCGAAGCCGCCTGACCACTCCCACGCATTGTTGAGATAAATCACGGCCGTCATGTCACGCTTTCCAAGCTCCGCAAGGAAACGGTCCAGTCCCACGAACACATTTTCGTCATAAACTCCCGGAGCGGTCTGAATCGCAGGCTCCACTTTCCATTTCACTCCGGCATCTCCGTCAGCCCCGGCCAGGACACGCAAGTTGTTCACGCCCATTGACTTGAGACAATCAAGTTCCTCACCGAGCCTTTCCGGGTCCGCGACATCGGTATCCGAAGCCAGAAGAGGCGCATACCACATGTTCGCCCCAATGAAATACTCGGTCTTGCCGCCACGGACAAATTTCCCGTCCTCCGCAGACCAGAAACCGCCGTCCCTGCCGCAGGATATAGTCAATGCCATCGCTATCGTTGTCAATGTAAAAAGTTTACGTCCCATATAGTTCGAGTGTTACTAAATAGACTGCAAATTTAGCAAATTTTCGCGGGAGGGACACACCTCTTTGCCATGCATTTAGTATCTTTGTATGATTCCGGCTTCCGAACCTTCCCTGCCGGATGAAAATGACATGCAGTTCAAGATTTCTTCTGAATACAAACCTTCCGGAGACCAGCCGGGAGCCATCGACGGATTATGCTCAGCCATAAATGAAGGTGCCGACGCAGTCACCCTGCTCGGAGTCACAGGCTCGGGAAAGACTTTCACAATGGCCAATGTCATCGAACGTCTCCAGAGGCCGGCCCTGATACTGAGCCACAACAAGACTCTTGCAGCACAGCTCTATGGAGAATTCAAGTCTTTCTTCCCGAACAATGCCGTCGAGTACTTCGTGTCATATTACGATTATTACCAGCCGGAGGCCTACATCCCGTCCACGGACACTTACATTGAAAAGGACCTCAGCATCAACGAACAGATCGACAAGTTGCGTCTTAGTGCCGCGTCAGCTCTCATGTCCGGCAGGCGCGATGTCATCGTGGTTTCCAGCGTTTCCTGCCTCTATGGTATCGGAAACCCTCAGGACTTCCACTCGCAGACCGTAGAACTGCATGTGGGACAGCAGATTAGCGAGACCAGGCTGCTCTATCATCTGGTAGATGCCCTGTTCAGCAGGACCGAAACAGATTTCAAGAGGGGAACTTTCAGAGTCCGCGGAGATACCGTGGATGTATATCTCGGAGGTTCGGACGAGGCGGTACGGATAGAATTTTTCGGAGACGAAATCGACTCCCTGTCATTGATAGAACCGGTTACGGGAGCTACTATCGAGCAGCTTTCAGAGGTGCCTATCTACCCGGCGGGCAACTTTGTGACGACTAAAGAGAAGACCGTCAAGGCCGTCAGCATGATTCAGGATGACCTCGTGAAGCAGATGGAATATTTCGAGAGCATCGGAAAAAATCTGGAGGCCAAACGACTGAAACAGAGGGTGGAGTACGACCTTGAAATGATGAAGGAGATGGGCTACTGCCCCGGAATCGAGAACTATTCCAGGTATCTTGACGGAAGGAAGGCCGGACAGAGACCGTTCTGTCTCATTGACTATTTCCAGGATGACTTCATCACTTTCATCGACGAAAGCCATGTCACGATTCCTCAGATTCGCGCAATGTACGGCGGCGACCACTCCAGAAAGTCCGTGCTGATAGACTACGGATTCCGTTTGCCTGCCGCTTCGGACAACCGCCCGCTGACCTTCGACGAGTTCGAGTCCATCACGGGGCAGACCGTCTATGTCAGCGCTACGCCTTCAGAATACGAATTGAAAAAATCGGAAGGACTTGTAGTCGAACAGGTTGTGAGGCCGACAGGACTGCTGGACCCTCCTATCGAGGTCCGCCCTACCCATGACCAGGTGGACAACCTTCTGGAGGAAATCAGGAAACGCGCCGAAATAGATGAAAGGGTTCTGGTCACGACTCTGACCAAGCGCATGGCGGAGGAACTGGACGACTTTTTCGGAAAACGTGGAGTCCGCTGCCGCTATATCCATTCGGATGTAGATACAGCAGAGAGAGTGGAAATCATCGAGGATTTCAAGAACGGACTGTTCGACGTGCTCATCGGCGTGAACCTCCTGCGTGAAGGTCTGGACATTCCTACAGTTTCACTTGTCGCAATCCTGGATGCGGACAAGGAAGGCTTCCTGGGATCCCATTTAGCATGGACCCAGACAGCCGGACGCGCAGCGAGAAATGTGCACGGGCTCGTCATCATGTATGCTGATTCCATCACCAGGTCAATGCAGGAGACGATTTACGAGACTGACCGCCGACGCGCCAAGCAGATCGAATACAACAAACTGCACCGCATAACTCCTAAGCAGGTGGAAGTCAAGCACAACACACTCATTTCCGAGCTCGGTGGAAGTGCCCAGGAGGGCAAACAGCTCGGCCGAGTCACAGCATCCAACTCATACGACTCCCCTACTTTCATCCCGAATCCGAGCGCCCTCGGAAAAGGCCGCATAACTGTAGGACTGGGGGACGATTCCAAGCGCGATTCCAACAGCGCCTACACAGACGGCTATATCCGTGCCGACCTCGCAGCCGTGCTCCAGGACCCTGTAATCAGGTCAATGTCAAGGTCTCAGGTCGAGAAGGCAGCTGAAGAGTCGCGCCGCAAGATGAAGAAGGCAGCCGCCGAACTTGATTACACGGCAGCCGCACGTTATCGCGATGAGATGTGGGCTCTCGAAGAATATCTCAAGGTCTGGAAACAGAGTTAGCCACTACATATCCCATTGTCCAGGCGGCCTGCAGATTGAATCCGCCTGTAATCGCGTCAACATCAAGCACTTCCCCGGCAAAATAGAGCCCCGGATGCTTGCGCGATTCCAGAGTCTTCGGGTCAATCTCGGACAGCGCCACGCCTCCGCATGTAACGAACTCGCCCTTGAAGCGGTTCCTGCCGGTTACCGGATAGAGGTCCGAAGTCAATGTGTCCGCCAGCCTGTTCAGGCCTTTTCGTGTAAGCTCCGCCCAGCGTTTCGTTTCCGGCAGGCCCGCACGTCCCAGGAGGAACGACCAGAGTCTGCTATTGAACCTTTCAGGATAGATGCTTGACAATTGTTTCTGCGGATTGCGGGAGGCGAAGTCAGTCAGCATTGACAATACATCATTGACATTCATCTCCCCTAGCCAGTTTACGACAAGACGGCTTTTATATTGGTTTTCAGCGAGATACCTCGCCGCATAGGAAGACAGTTTCAGAATTGCCGGGCCGCTCATGCCCCAGTCGGTTATCAGCAGTGGGCCCTCCGCACGGAACTTCGTACCGGCCAGTCCTGCGACAGCGCCGTTGACCACGGTCCCCATCAATGCCGAAAGTTCCCTGTCCCTCATCTGAAGCGCAGGATTGCCAATGCAATCAGGCGAACCGATGTTGAAGCTGAAAAGAGATGGAAGAGGGTCAATGATTTCGAGGTCCAGCCCGTCCAGCATCGAATAGCCGCCCCGTTTCGGATTCCCGCCAGTAGTCACAATGACGATATCCGCATCAATGTCAGGAGTTGTCCTGTCCTCCGCATCCGGAGCGAAAGATATCCGGTATCGTTCAGTATCAGTCGCCTTGTCTATTATCTTGGACACACGGCAGCCCGTCCTGACATTGACCTTTTCATGCTTCATCAGCGACAGGAGGACATTGACAATCTCCATCGCATCCTGCGAAACAGGGAACACGCATTGGTCTGGCTGGGTCACCAGACGCACACCGGCATCCTCGAACCAGCGGCATACGTCAATGTTGCCGAATTCCTTCAGCAGGCGTTTCATGAGTCTGTGCCCGCGCGGATATACCTGCTCCATGCTGCGCACTTCCTGAAATGAGTTGGTCAGATTGCAGCGTCCGCCACCTGTTATGCTAACCTTAACGAGCGGTTTCGTCGCAGTCTCATATACAGTCACTTCCGCCTCCGGATGAAGACGTTTGACATTGACAGCCGCAAAACATCCGGCAGCTCCCCCTCCGATTATCGCAATATGCATAGTATCCTCAATTATCGTTCAAGTTGTCCAAAGTACTGGATATGTCCCGATATATCCCAAAGAGTATCACGGGAAGGCAAAATTAATGAAAATCCGTTGGAATTCTTGCGACAAACTTCTATCTTAGGCGTATAATAACACCAAAACGAAATGCCACATATTTCAGAAAGAGGAGCCGCACTGCCGGCTTCGCCAATCAGGAAACTTACGCCTTATGCTGAAGCTGCAAAAGCCAGAGGGGTGAAAGTCTATCATTTGAACATCGGACAGCCAGACCTTCCGACTCCGGAAAAGGCTATGGAGGCCATAAGAAGTATAGACAAACGTACTTTGTCTTACAGTATGAGCCAGGGCACACCGGCTCTGAGAGAGGAGTTCTCCAAATACTACCGCACTTTCGGTATCGACTTGGATCCGGATGAGATAATCGTCACCGCAGGAGGTTCAGAGGCGCTTCTCGCCACATTCCTCACCTGCTTCGACCCGGGAGACGAGGTCATCATCACCGAGCCGGGCTACGCGAACTATCTGAGTTTTGCAGAGGCCGCAGGACTGGTCGTAAAAGCCGTGACTTCCAAAATCGAGAACGGTTTCGCACTGCCTTCAGCAGAGGATTTCAAGAAAGCCATCACTCCGAGGACGAAGGCAATCCTCATCTGCAATCCGAACAATCCTACCGGTTACCTTTATTCTCCGGAGGAACTGTTCCAGCTAAGAGACTTGGTGAAGGAACATGACCTGTTCCTCATATCCGACGAGGTTTACAGAGAATTCGTATATACAGGAGAGCCATATATCTCAGCTCTTACGCTCTTCGGAATCGAAGAAAACGTAATCGTAGTCGATTCAGTTTCAAAGCGTTACTCCGAGTGCGGTATCAGAATCGGAATGGCGGTCACGAAGAACAAGAAAGTCCGTGAGGCATTGACAAGATTCTGCCAGGCGAGACTCAGTCCGCCTCTTCTCGGACAGATTGCGGCTGCCGCTTCTGTAGAGGGCACAGAGTTGTATTCGAAGGAGTGCTTCGACGAGTACAAGGCAAGAAGAGACTACTTCATTTCTGAACTGAACAAGATTCCTGGAGTCTATTCTCCTAAACCGGAGGGGGCATTCTATACTGTCGCAAGACTTCCGGTCGAGAATGCCGAAGAATTCTGCAAATGGTGTCTCACTGATTTCTGCTACACGGAAAATGAGGAAACAGATGAGACTGAGGACGATGGCATACATTTCGACAGTCCGCTTCCAGGACCTGAAAAACAGGAACCGGAGTTTATCGGGGAGACTGTGATGATGGCTCCTGCAGCCGGATTCTATGCTACACCGGGACTTGGCATGAATGAGGTCAGAATGGCCTATGTGCTGAATATCAATGACCTCAAGAGAGCATTGACGGTTCTCAGGGCAGCATTGAAAGCTTACAATTCAAGATAAACTCAAATCCAGATATGCTCCGCAAGTTGTCAGGCTTGCGGAGTTTTTGTATAAGTAACATGAAAGAAATAAGTTGACTCAGATTAAGAGAAGATTTTCGGGGAAGGATACTCTCACACCACATCTAAAGTGACTTAGACAGACCTGGAGAAGGTCCGCCTGAGCAGAAGATAGCGTCCCAACGCATCCGTAATGAATTTTCCCCATCTGATTTCGAGACGGTTTTCCGGGAGAATCAGCCACGACAAATCAGGCTTTTCTTCCGGAAAATCTCTTTTGAGATGTTCGACAGACTGCCAGCAGTAATATTTGAGCAGGGCTCCGGTTACAAATCCAGGGGCATGGTGACGTTTCAGAAGGAGTTTCCTGAGAGGAAGTCCTGCACGCAAGAAATCCATCCTGACATTCAGTTTCAGTGACTCGTTGGCAGACCAGCGATATACGAACAGGGGCTTCTCATAACGGTAATATTTCATTGACCTTGCGGCTCTTACGATGAAATACAGGTCAGTTGACGGGCCGGAAAGGTGATCAAATCCTCCGGATTTCATGAAAGCCGATTTTCTGAAAGTCACTCCGGTCGGGGCGAACAGTCTGCAGAACGGTTCCCCGTCCGCTTCAGGACACCACAATTTGGCATTGACCTTGTTCTCAGGGACCGCAGGCTTAGGCTGGCCTTGATATTCTCTCCATTTTACCGCTTCCGGACAGATTATGTCAGCATCTTGCGCGATTCCGGTAATTCTATCTATTTCAGCCAGATACGTAGGAAACAAATAATCGTCGTCGTGCACAAGGACAGCATATTCGCCGTCGGCGAGGGAGACCGCCCTATTAAAATTCCCGACCAGTCCGAGATTTCTGTCATTCCTATAGTAAATAATGCGCGGGTCTGTCAATGACATGAGATATTTATAGACGTCGGAGTCCGGTTCCGGATTGTCCTCGACCACAATGACATCGAAATCACCAGTCCAGGTCTGGGACAATGCCGATTCCACTGTATCTTTCAATGTCTCAACGCGTTTCCATGTCGGTATGACGATTGAAAATTTAGGTGCAACGCCCGAGCGCACACCTTTTATCAATGTCGAGCCGATATTGCTCTGACAGGCAAAATTGTCATTCTGATTCAGACACTCCTGTGCATTGATTTCCATAATCCAGAAACTGTTTTTATAATTGAATCGAAGCCGGTTCCGTAAAACTCTGATATTGACATGTCCAGTTCGCGGAACACCCAGAGCGGCCACCTCCAGTTATTGTATGCCGCCTGGACAATTCCCTGAACAAGCACCACTCCAAGGAGTCCTAAAGTGGTGAATTTCAAGGCAATGAAAGTGAGCAGAACTATGACTCCGCCTGAGACAAGGCTCGGGACCACATATGGTATCTTGTTCTCTGTAGAAATCACTGAGGCGAACTCAGAATGGTTCAGTTCCAATGCTACGATTACAAGATAGAGCACGCAGATAAGCCGGGACGGCAGCATTGTCTGAGACTTTATGAGTTCCAGCAGGTATGGTGCCACGAAGATTATTCCAAGTGCTCCGGCAAGCATTATAATCTGACCGACTACCATAGAGAAGGAGATTGTCCTCTTCAGCATTGGCCTGTCCCCTGTCACTCTGCAGTTAGAAACTTTAGGAAGATAGGTCACGAACATGGTATTCGCGATGCCAGATACTATTGTAGTGAGCTGTGTCAGAAGGCCATACGAGCCGATAGTTGCCAGAGGAAGGAAAAAGCCGATGATGAACATTCCCATCTTGTTCACGGCATAGGCGCCGATGAAATTGATTCCGAGTTTCTTGGCATTGAACCAAATCACGGAGAAGGTTTCCCGGATATCTTCGCGGGTGACTATCTGCTCTGCGAGACGGGCTTTCAGTTCGGGCTTGAAGTATGCTCGGTAGCTTACATATCTCTGCACGAATGGAGCGATGAAGTTGGCTGCAACTACAGCGAAGAGGCCCCAGCCGAGAAGCAGGAACAGTGTACAAAGTACCAGATATGCCGATTTGGACAGTATCGCCGCCTGTGATGATTCCCTTATCATTCCGCTGCCGGTAAGCAGGCTGGAATAGTAGGAGAAATAGATGTTGAAATATGTTGAGAACGAGTATAATATCCAGATATACAGGGAGTTGTTGACATTGGTAAAACCTTCCGTCAGATACCAGATATAGCCTGTTCCGAATGTCAGCATAACTATGAGCGCCAGGACGGACAGCCTGCGATAGACGAAGCGTGCAGTGCTTATCAGAACTGAAAGAAGATGCCAGTCAATGCTGCCGCCTCGTTCTTCTTCCACGCCCTCGCGGCAAAGCCGGCGCGCACCGCTATTGACATATGTGAAGTTCCTGCCGAACTGAGGAGAAAAGCCGAAGTCCATCAGGCCTACTATCGAGCTGACTGTCAGCATGAGATAGTTCATTCCGACTTCCTCCTTGGTAAGCAGGCGTAATATAAGCGGCAATGTCACCAGGCCGGATCCTATCTGGAACAGCTTGGCGACATAGCTCCACGTTACATCTTTCTTTGTTATTTCTACTCCCAATTTCTAACGAGTTACTATACCCTTTAAAAGTGCAACTGTATTCTTTGTTATAATTTTACAAGATGACTGGCCTTCAAGTGCTCGGAAACGGTGACAGTCAGTTCCTGCCATCACATACCATCCGTTCTTCAGCATTTCCTCTGCCCTCTTCGCGATTCTGTCTCCATATACCCCGAGTATTGAAGGCATGTTCAGCTGAAATTCGGCTCCCATGTCCAGAAGCCGCTTATAATCATCCATTTTCATGTATGTATAACGCTCCGGGTGGGCTATCAGTGGAGTATATCCGGCTGCATTGATCTTACCAATCATGCCCCACAAATCCATTGGCGAAGCCCAGGTGGAAGTCTCGACCAGAAGTCTGTTGTCTCCATGAAGGAGGAAGTCATCCTTTTCGAGCCGTTTCATGAAAAGTGAATCGAGCATGTTTTCCGAGGCGAGTCTGAGCTCAATCTTGCCCTTCCATGCCTCCTTCAAGCTTTCGAACCGCGCCCTGAGGTCAGCCGTCTCATTCGGGACATCCTCCATAATATGTGGGGTGCACCAAAGGACGGTCGTGCCTGCCGCTTCCAGGAAATTCAATATCTCCAATGACTCTTCAATTGTCTTAACTCCGTCATCCACTCCGTACAAAACATGTGAGTGGTTATCGACAAAGCCCTTCAGCAAGCCGGACTCGTTAAGGCTGGTTCTGCTGTTGAAAAAACCGAACATCTCGAAAAATTAGTCTTGAACGTTGTTTCCATAACCATAGCCATAGCCGTATCCGTAACCATAGCCGTAACCATGGCCGTAACCATAATGGCCATAGCCATATGACTTGCTGGTGGTATCTACACCATTGAGGATGACAGCCATGTGGTTATATACTCCGCGCTCATAAGCATCCTCGACTGCAGGAAGCGCCCTCTTGTCGAACAGGCCTGCCCTGATTACGAATACCGTATAGTCGGCATGCTTTGCAATGATGGATGTATCGGCAACGATGTCCACAGGAGGACAGTCCATGAAAATATAGTCATATCTTGCGGAGAGCTCGTCCATCATCTTGTCAAACTTCTCTGATACAAGGAGTTCGGCAGGGTTAGGAGGGAGTGAACCTACTGAAATGAGGTCAAGGTTCTCCTTGATGTTCTGAATCTCAGGAACGATGCTGTCAAGCTTGCCGTTCAAGAAAGCGGAGATACCCGACTTGTTGTGCTCAAGTGCCTTTCCGAGAGTACCCTTTCTAAGGTCAAGGTCGAGAAGCAGAACTTTTGCACCCTTGAGTGCCATGGTGGCCGCCATGTTCATGAGGACGAAGGTCTTACCGGCGTTAGGATTGAATGATGTAATCATCACCTTGTGGCATCCTTCCTGACCGCCTGTCATGAAGTCGAGGTTGGTTCTGAGAACTCGGAACGCCTCGTTGATACTGTTTCTGTTGGATGGGGCAACGACAATCTTGGTGTTGGCGTCATCGCACATCTTCTTTCTCATCTTATTCAGGATGCCGGCACCCTGACCGAGCTGAGGAATCTCGGCAAGGAATGGAACCTGCATGTTGGTCAGGTCGTTCCTTGTCTTGACTCTGGTATCCAGCTGGCTGATCATGAAGAAGATACCGAACGGAATACCTGCGCCGAGGATAAGTGCTATAAGCATAATCATCTTCTTGTTAGGAGACTGAGGCATGTCTTCTCCGGCAGGCTCCATCACAAGACGTGTATTGCCAACGTTCACGAGACTGGCGATTTCATTTTCCTCTCTCTTCTGAAGGAGATAGATATAAAGTTCTTCCTTGATCTTCTGCTGACGCTCGATGGAGAGCAGCTGAAGTTCCTGACCGGAAGTGTTGGAAATCTTGTTCATGATATTGGTCTCCTCTGCAGCGACCTTGTCAGCCTGAAGCTTGAGTGTAGAGATAAGGTTCTCGATAGACCTGTTGATGGCTATCTTCAATGCTGCTATGGAGTTGTTGTAGTCGAGCACGAGCGGGTTTTCGCTGCTGCTTCCTGAAACGAGCCTGTCTCTGCTGAGTACCAACTGGTTATACTCTCCGATCTGTGATTCTACGGTAGAGTTTGTCAATCCGGAGTTTGCAGGAATGAGGGCACCGTCATGTGCCGGATTCTCCAGATATTCCTTTATGAACTTGGCAATGGCAAGCTGGTTGTTCACCTCGAATGACATGCTCTTGTATTCTGTGGATTCACCGAGATAAGCAGCAGACAAAGACTGGATATCAGTGATATTGTGCTCTGCCTTGTAATCCTTGAGGTGCTCCTCGACTCCGCCGAGTTCCTTCTCGATTACCACGAGACGATCATTGATAAAGGCTGTCGTATTGCGTGCCGACCTATTCTTGTCTTCGACCCACTGCTCGTTATATACGTCAATGAGAGTGCTGAGGATGTTGTCTGCCCTCGAAGGGAAGCGGTCTGTCAATGTCAATACGAGGACCGTTGACTCTTTTCCTGACAGGGAAACCGAAAGAGACTTGTTGTAAGCCTTCGCGAGTTTCTTGGCATTGACCCAACTTATGACAATAGGCTTTTTCCACTGGTCGTAGAGCATGGTAGGCGCGATGACGAGCTTTCCGACAGGGGTATCGAGGGTATCATTGAGACGGCCCTTGATTTTTGCATATTCCATCTCCTCTCCGGCAACGTGCCAGTCCTTGATGACAAAGGCGTCTTCACCTTCCTTCATGATTTCGAAGGAGAATGAAGAGGCATTGTTGTCTCCGGCGCGGACAAGCGCGAGAGGTGAATTTGTGAACAGTTCTCTGGTTCTGAGGAACTGTTTCTCTACATAAGATGTTTCCAGACCGAGTCTCTTTACGACGCTGCACATGAGGTCAGGAGAAGAGAATGCTTCCATCTCGTTATAGACATTGGAACCGCTTGAGCGCATTCTGGAGAGTCCTCCCGTAAATGATGCGAGGTCGCGCAATGCAGAACTTTCATTGCTGTCGTCAATGATGACTTTAGCAGTCCTGCTGAATGTAGGAGATGTTCTGTAAATATAGAACACTGCGAAGAAGATACAGATACAGATGGAGAGCACATACCACCATTTGTTGTTCCATATCATTGCCCAGATGTCCGCAAGGTTCAGCGTATCGAGTTCACCCTCGTTCTGAGTATTTCTAAAAGATTGTCTGCTTTCGAGATTGTTATCTGCTGCCATATTCCAATCGTATATTTCGTTTTATTGTATAATCAGTTTTTGGAGGATTTGTTCTTCGAGTTAGACACGGCAATCCAGAGGTTTGCGATTGTCACGCCGAATGAACCCATTGACACCCAGAATGATGCAGATTTCAAACTGTTCTGGTTAATGGTTGACTGACCTGCACGGACCTTGTTAGGCTCGACAATGACAACGTCATTCTGCTGCAGATAGTAAGCCGGTGAGGTGAACAGATCGACGGAACGGATATCCACGATATAGATGTTTCTCTTGCCGTTGAGTTCCCTTACTACAGTAACCCTGTCACGTCTTCCGTAGATGGTAAGGTCTCCTGCGAGACTGAGCGCCTCGAGAAGGGTAATCTTGTCTCCGGTAATAGTGTAGGTACCAGGATGGGAAACTTCACCCATGACTGAAACCTTGAAGTTCAGGAATTCGACAGACACTACAGGATCCTTCAGGAGATTCCTCGTTGTGAGTTCATCCTTCACCTTGTCGGCAACCTGCCAACGTGTGAGACCTGCAACATTGATCTTACCTACGATAGGGAAATCAATGTCTCCGTTGTTGTCAACGGAGTATCCGAGAATTCTGTTGTAAGAACCGGATGTGGATGTTTCCGCACCGGCCTGGTAGCTGACATTGGCGAGATTGAACATCGCCGCGAGTTCCGGATTACGGCTTGACACTACAATCGATATCATGTCCTTAGGCTGGACAAGAATACCGATCTCGCTTTTCATAGTCATCGCAGTATCTTTCTGCGCTTCCTGGAGATAGTTGATATTGCGGTATGTTCTTTTTCCGCACGAACCGAGAAGCAGCGCGACTGCTGTCATAATCACTACAGGCAATAGACTGTGTTTCATACAAATATAATATATCTAGGTTTAAGATTCTATCCGCTTATGTGTTACCGTCACAATTCTACTCTTTCAAGTTGCAAAGTTACGGAAATAATTTTGAAAATTCCGAAAAATGAGCTTCCAGTCCGACAAATTCTGGAATTGAAGTGCTAACTTTGCATAAAATGAATTCAAATGAACCCTACACGCCCTAAAATATATCTCTATACTGACGGTGCTTCCAGCGGAAACCCGGGACCGGGAGGCTACGGAGCTGTCCTGAAATGCGGCGAACACAGGAAGGAACTCAGCGGCGGCTTCATCCGCACAACCAACAACAGGATGGAACTGCTGGCCGTGATTCTCGGACTGGAAGCGGTACGCTGGCAAAACGCGGACATCGAAGTCTGGAGCGATTCGTCATACGTCGTCAAAGCCATAAATGAGGGCTGGCTGAGAAACTGGGAGAGAAAGAGATTCGCGAAAGTGAAGAATCCTGACCTTTGGATGAGGTTCCTGGCAGTCTATAGCAGGCATCACGTCACCTTTCATTGGCTCAAGGGCCATGCGGGACACCCGGAAAACGAGAGGTGCGACCAGCTCGCTGTCAATGCCGGTGCAGGCGCCGTAGCGCGTGGCGAACATCTCCCGGAAGACACGGGGTTCGAAGAGAATTCCGTTCAGAATCTGCCGGGAATGGGATAATCGGCCCTTTCCGAATACATCTGATCACGTTATCTGAAGCTGCGAAGTAAGATTGTGGAGAGGCGATGCCGGACGGTGCTACAGCCCAAAGTCCGGTCAACACGTGACTCAGAATACGTTTACCAAAGTCGTGACGATTTGCCGGGATTGCCGGTGCCAGGATGATATAACCTAATTGCTATGCATTACTCATCTCTTCCTTTAGCCTGAAAACCTCTTCTGCTGAGAGCCCTGTGGCTTGCGTGATAATCTCGCAAGATGTCCCGAGCCGTATAAGGTTCATCGCGATTTTCGATTGTCCTTCTTTGAGACCTTCCTCACGCGCGTACTCGATCTGATTGTATGTGTCACGTTCCGTATTCATGGCTTTAATGTAATTGGTTCTGTCCTCGTCGTCAAGCTGGGCGAGCTCCGCAACATCTTAGGCATCAATCCGATTCAATTCAGAAATTTCCTTTTCCGTCAGACCTGTCAGTTCTGAAATTGTCTCAATGTCAATCCCTTTCTCCAACATTCTTTTAGCAATGTCGAAACTCTTCTGTTTTGCGCCTTCCTCTCGTCCTTCAGCACGTCCTTCAGCATGTCCTTTCTTATGCCCCTCTTTGAGGCCCTCTTCTCGCCCTTCCTCCCGTCCAGTCTCACGCGCGTACTCAATCTGATTGTATGTGTCCCGTTCCGTATTCATGGATTTAATGTAATTGGTTCTGTCCTCGTCGTCAAGCTGGGCGAGTTCCGCCACATCAAAGAG
>Ga0129311_1001223_pt1 | contig 18822 bp, 17 predicted proteins | sample Go1ome_FD_94435 | JGI IMG/M metagenome (GOLD analysis project Ga0129311, IMG submission 94435) | Western lowland gorrila individual fecal microbial communities from Wisconsin, USA - Go1022B metagenome | ecosystem: Host-associated > Mammals > Digestive system > Large intestine > Fecal | place... | reverse complement strand
TTATCAATACAAAGAGTCTCCGGAACAGAGATAAGGCTACAGAAATTGAGGCAGAGGCAGATGAGTTGCTTTCTGTTTATGCTCCTATGGCGGATTCGATTGTGGATGCAGTTACAAAGAAGCTGAGAGGATAAAAACTTCCTGAAAAAATAGTGCGTTTCGTGGGGGTATGGAGGATGATTTATGGCTAGATTATTATTGGGTAAGGCAGTTGCGGATGCAATTGATGAAAAGACAATCGTTAAAGTGGAAGAGTTAAAGGCAAAAGGAATTCAGCCTACTCTTGCTATTTTACGTGTGGGAGAAAGAGAAGATGATCTTTCCTATGAACGGGGTGCCACAAAGCGTTGTGAAAAGACAGGCGTTGCCGTGAAGAATGTGGTACTTCCTCTGGATGTTTCCCAGGAAGTTCTTATGCAGACTATTGAGGAATTAAATAAAGATAATGGTGTCCATGGGGTTCTTATGTTCAGACCTCTTCCTAAGACTCTGGATGAAAAGGCTGCCTGTCAGGCACTGGATCCTGCCAAGGATGTGGATGGAATCACCAGTGGTTCCATGGCTTCCATTTATGCTGGTTCTGGAAAGGGCTTTGCCCCTTGTACGGCTCAGGCTGTTATTGAAATGCTGAAATATTATGAAGTTGAAATGTCTGGAAAGAAGGCAGCGGTCATTGGCCGTAGTCTTGTTATTGGTAAGCCAGTTTCCATGCTGCTTATGAATGAAAATGCCACAGTAACTGTATGCCATTCCAGAACAAAAGATATGCCATCCATCGTAAAAGATGCAGACATCGTTGTTGCAGCTCTTGGCCGTGCAGAAATGATTACAGCAAATTACTTCAATCCAGGACAGGCGGTTGTTGACGTAGGCATTAACTGGAGTCAGGAAAAGAATAGATTAGTCGGTGATGTGGCTTTTGATGAGGTTGAATCAATTGTTGATTCTATTTCACCAGTTCCAAGAGGTGTGGGCTCAGTTACAACAGCAGTTCTGATTTCTCATGTGGTGGAAGCTGCTCTTCAGGCCTAGAGAAAAGGTGTATATATTTTTCTATGGGCAAATCATTTGCAATAGGAATCTATAAAAGAATAAAACATAAGGCTTTCTGAGGAGTGCGGAAAGCCTTTTTTTAGTAAATTTAATTATCAAAAATGTGTCGATTTCTTCACAAATTTCTTTTGAAAAAGGGTTGATTTATTTGCCTAATGACATATAATAAGAACAATGTTAGCACTCATATGAGTTGAGTGCCAGAAATTCATTCAATAGGAGGCACATAAAAATGATTAAACCATTAGGCGACAGAGTTGTTTTAAAGCAGGCAGAAGTTGAAGAGAAGACAGCTTCAGGAATTATCCTCACAGGTAATTCAAAGGAAAAGCCAGCGTACTCAGAGGTTGTAGCTGTAGGTCCTGGTAAGGAAGAAGATGGTAAGCTGATTCCTGTTAATGTAACAGTTGGTCAGAAGGTTATCTATTCTCAGTATGCAGGTACAGATGTAACTTTAGGCGATGAGAAGTACACAATCGTTAAGGCAGAAGACATCCTTGCAGTAGTTGAATAAACTGGCAAATGAATTTGTTTAAAACAATTCGTTTGATTTTAAGAAAATGAAGCCGGCAATTCCATTTGCTGGCAGTAAAAATAATTGGAGGCATAAACACAATGGCTAAAGAAATTAAGTATGGCGCAGAAGCTAGAAAAGCACTTGAAGCTGGTGTCAATCAGCTTGCAGATACAGTAAGCGTAACACTGGGACCAAAGGGACGCAATGTTGTTCTGGATAAGTCTTACGGTGCACCACTTATCACAAATGATGGTGTTACAATCGCAAAGGAAATCACACTGGATGATCCATTTGAAAACATGGGCGCTCAGGTTGTTAAGGAAGCAGCTACAAAGACAAACGATGTTGCTGGTGATGGTACTACAACAGCTACAGTTCTTACACAGGCTATGATCAACGAAGGAATGAAGAACCTGGCAGCAGGTGCAAATCCTATCGTTCTTCGTAAGGGTATGAAGAAGGGTACAGAAGCAGCTACAGCTGCAATTTCTGATCTTTCTGAGAAGGTAAATGGTAAGGACCAGATCGCTAAGGTTGCAGCAATTTCTGCTGGTGACGAAACAGTTGGTCAGCTTGTTGCCGATGCTATGGATAAGGTTTCAAGCGATGGCGTTATCACTGTTGAAGAATCAAAGACAATGAAGACAGAACTTGACCTGGTACAGGGTATGCAGTTCGATCGTGGTTATGTTTCAGCTTACATGTCAACCGATATGGAAAAGATGGTTGCTGAACTGGATAACCCATACATCTTAATCACAGATAAGAAAATTTCAAATATTCAGGATATCCTTCCACTTCTTGAGAACATCGTAAAGACAGGCCGTGCCCTTCTTGTAATCGCTGAGGATATTGAAGGTGAAGCTCTTACAACTCTGATTGTTAATAAGCTTCGTGGTACATTCAATGTTGTTGCAGTTAAGGCTCCAGGATATGGTGATCGTCGTAAGGATATGCTTCAGGATATCGCAATCCTCACAGGTGGTACTGTGATTTCTACAGAACTTGGTTACGAGCTGAAGGATACAACTCTGGAACAGCTTGGTCAGGCTAAGTCTGTTAAGGTTACAAAGGACAACACAACAATCGTTGATGGTTTGGGTAACCAGGCAGCAGTTGATGAGAGAACAAATGTAATCAAGGCTCAGATTGCTGAAACCAAGTCTGATTTCGATCGTGAAAAGCTTCAGGAAAGACTTGCAAAGCTTGCTGGTGGTGTTGCAGTTGTCCGTGTTGGTGCTGCTACAGAAACAGAAATGAAGGAAGCAAAGCTTCGTCTGGAAGATGCCCTCAACGCTACACGTGCAGCAGTTGAAGAAGGTATCATCTCTGGTGGTGGTTCTGCTTATATCCACGCTATTAAGAAGGTTAAGGATCTTGCAGATACTCTGGAAGGCGACGAGAAGACAGGTGCAAAGATCATTGCTAAGGCACTGGAAGCTCCACTCTTTAAGATTGCTGAAAATGCAGGCCTTGAAGGCGCTGTAATTGTAAACAAGGTTATGGAAGCTGACGATAAGATTGGTTTCGATGCTTACAACGAAAAGTTCGTTAACATGATTGAGTCAGGTATCATCGACCCAGTTAAGGTTACAAGAACAGCTCTTCAGAACGCTACATCTATCGCTTCAACACTCCTTACAACAGAGTCAGTTGTTGCTGATATTAAGGAAGCTGCTCCAGCTGCCCCAGCTGCACCAGCTCCTGGCATGTACTAAAATAAAAGAAGCAAAAATTTGCCTGGCAAATGAGATTTGCTTTTATAATCATAAAGGTCGCGGAAGAAATTTCGCGGCCTTTTTTGTATAATGCATATAGGTATCCTCTATTGGTTATAGACAGGATGCTTTCATATTTATCCCTGCAAAGTAGAGCAAGAGGTTTGTTTATGAATGTTTCTGAAGAAGAAAAGAAAATCTGGAGACAACAGGATGCCAGATTTGATGAGTTTCTGGGTCGAATAGGTCAGTCCACTTTTCGTAATTCCTTTCATTTAAAAGAAAAGGACATTGCCTATATTGATGATAAGGGCTGGGATAAGATTAAGTCCCATTGTAAAGATTTCATTCATAAGAATGAGGGCAGGGCGAATAATCCCAGAGATGGAAAACAGACACCTACCAAAGGACATCCGGTTTTTATTGCCCAGCACGCCACAGCTTCCTGCTGCAGAGGCTGTATCAGGAAGTGGCATAAGATTCCTGAAAACAGGGACTTAAGTCCGGAAGAAGAAAAGTATCTGGTTACGCTTATCATGGCCTGGATTCATAAGGAATATTTGCATTTTAAGAGTAAGGATGCAGGACAGGTCAAATCACAATCTGCCAAGAAGATTGAAGGAAAAAAAGACGACCAGTTATCCATATTTGACTTTATGAATAGTAAGAATTAGGGAGAATCCATATGAAAGTAAATGCCAACACAAAGAAGCTACTGATTGAGCTTGCCACAAAAACAAGAAATAATGCCTATGCGCCATATTCACGTTATCTGGTGGGAGCAGCCCTGATTACCAATGATGGAAAAATCTTCACTGGCTGTAATTGTGAAAATGCATCCTACGGACTGACAAACTGTGCAGAAAGATCTGCTGTATTTCGCGCTGTGGCAGAAGGATATAGACATATTGATGCCATAGCTATCGTAGGTGGACCATTGGGCGGGGAAATGGAATTTGCATCTCCTTGCGGTGCCTGCAGACAGGTTCTGGCTGAGTTCACAGATAAAGAAAAGGATATGGAAGTGATTGTGGCCAGGTCTGTGGAAAACTATAAGGATTATCAGCTTTCTGAATTACTTCCAGAAAGCTTTAAACTATAGGGTTTCGTAGTAAAGGAAAAATTGTGTTAATTTCATTTTCAAAATCCTTTTGATAGCAAAAGTTAAGGTTTTGTCTTATTATAATTAGGGCAAAACCTTTATCTTTGCCAAGATTATATTTAGGAGCAGTTCATTTGAATAATTTAGAAAATTTAAAAGCTTATAAGATTCTTCAAAAAGAAGAGTTAAAAGAAGTGAATGGCACAGGTTACGTGCTTGAACATATTAAAACTAAGGCCCAGGTTGCCGTGGTAACTAACGACGATGAGAACAAGGTATTCTCCATTGGCTTCCGTACACCACCTACAAATTCCAAGGGTATTCAGCATATTATTGAACATACCGTGCTTTGTGGTTCTGAAAAATATCCGGTAAAGGATCCCTTTATTGAACTGGCCAAGGGAAGTCTCAATACCTTCCTTAATGCCATGACTTATCCGGATCGTACCATTTATCCTATTGCATCCCTGAATGCTCAGGATTACCACAATCTTATGGATGTATATCTGGATGCGGTATTCCATCCAAATATTTACAAGTATCCGGAAATCTTCCAGCAGGAAGGCTGGCATTATGAAATGACAGATCCAAAGGATGATCTCACCATTAATGGTATTGTTTACAATGAAATGCGTGGTGTTTATTCTTCGCCAGATTCTTTACTTTCCAGTGCGATTAATGAACTTCTTTTCCCGGATTCCATTTACTCCAGGGATTCAGGTGGTGATCCAGAGCTTATTCCTGATTTAACAAGAGAAGAGTATCTGGAATATCACAGGGATTATTATCATCCATCTAATTCCTATATTTACCTTTATGGAGATATGGATGCAGAAAAGGAACTGGATTACATGGATCGGGAATACCTGTCAAAGTATGACTATAAAAAGATTGATTCTGAAATTAAGCTTCAGGAATCCATTCACGGTCCTAAGAAACTGGTGTCTTATTATCCAATTTCAGAGGAGGACCAGGAAGATGATAGAACCACGCTGACTTACAACGTAATTCTGCCTACAGAAGAACTGGATAAGAAGGTACAGCTTGCCTTTGATATTCTTGGTTATGTATTAACCACTGTGCCAGGTGCACCATTAAAAATGGCACTGCAGGATGCAGGACTGGGTTCCGAAGTTGACTGGTCTGATGATTTCTCTTCCAGACAGGCTGGGCTTTCCATTACCTTAACGGATTCCTCTCTGGATAAGCAGGAGAAATTTGTTGAAATTATCAATAAAACTTTATCTGATCTTGTAAAGAATGGTCTGGATAAGGAGACCCTTTCAGCTGCCATTAATCATTATGAATTCGAACATAAGGAAGCGAACTTTGGACATACCCCTAAGGGGCTGTCCATTGGTCTGGCAGCTTATGCCATGTGGATTTACGATGCAGGTAAGGCGCTGGATGTATTCTCTATGGACGAATGTTATGACTTCTTTAAAGAGAATATGGACAAGGGCTACTTTGAAAAACTGATTCAGGATTATGTCCTGGATAATGACTTCAAAGCCTTTGTTGCCAATGTTCCGAAAAAGGGATTGAATGAGGAAAAAGAAGCTCGTCTGGCAGAAAAGCTGGCTAAGCTTAAAGCATCCCTGAGCCAGCAGGAAGTGGAAGATATTATTGCCAATACAAAACATTTAAAAGCCTATCAGGCAGAAAGCTCCAGCCCGGAAGACTTAAAGAAGGTACCTCTTCTTCAAATCTCGGATATTGGCAAAGAGGCAATGAAACTGAATAATAAAATTGTAAAAGTAGCAGACACGGATGTGAATGTACATGATTATTTTACAAATGGTATTTCCTATGTTTCCATTCTTATGCCAATTGATGACTTCACATTAGAGGAGTATCAGTACCTGGCACTGGATACCATGATTTTCCAGGAAGTAGATACGGACCAGCATTCCTTCGCCCAGCTGTCAAATGAGATTGACAGAGAAGTGGGTGGTCTTGGCTTTGATGTGTCTGTGGCACCTATTAAGAATGTGGATTATATTTCTCATTTTGTTGCTGCCTTTAAGGCCTTGGATTCTAAGGTGGATAGTGGATTTCAGTTAATTAAAGAAATTATATCCACATCTCATTTGGAAGACCTGAACCGTGTAAAGCAGATTATTGCAGAAGCACTTAGCGCAGGACGGGTCTCACTAGTTGCTAGTGGCCATACAAATGCCATGCGTAGAGCCACATCCTATATTTCCAAGTCTGCATTTATAGATGACGCCATGTCTGGAATCGAATTTTACTATTTCCTCCAGAGAGTGGATAAGTTATTGAAAATAAATCCGGAGCAGGTGGTGGCCTCTATGAAGGCTTCCCTTGCCAAGGCTCTTCGTAAGGAAAAGATGTTAATCTCATTTACCTCTCAGTTAGAGCCAGAGGCTTTGGAAAAATCAATTCGTGATTTTTCAAGCATTCTTTCTGATGAGAAGATTGGTGCAAAGAAGGATGTGAAGCTGGTAAAGAAAAATGAAGGCTTATATGCAGCCTCCCAGGTTCAGTATGTGGCGTGTTCTGGTAACTTCCGTGATGCTGGCTTTGATACCAATGGAGCTTTGCGAGTTCTTCATACCATTTTATCTTATGATTATTTGTGGACTCAGGTTCGTGTTCTGGGTGGTGCCTACGGATGTATGTGTACCTTCCCAAGATCTGGTTATTCATCCTTTGTAAGTTACAGAGATCCAAACTGTAAATCTACTTTAGATGTTTATAAGGGCGTTGTGGATTATGTTCGAAACTTCGATTGTGACGAAAGAGATATGACCAAGTACATTATTGGAAGTATTGCCAAGATGGATGCACCAATGAATTCCAGAGCCAAGGGCAATTTCTCAAACGCAGCTTTCCTTACAGGTGTCACAGACCAGGATTTACAGAAGGAAAGAGATCAGGTACTTGCCTGCAAGCCAGAAGATATCAGAGCCCTTGCACCATATATGGAAGCAATTATTTCAACCGGTGCTGTGGCGGCCATTGGTGGTGAAGATAAGATTCGTGAGAATAAGGATTGCTTCCTTAGTATTAAGAATTTATTTGGAGATAATGAATAGGAGATAAATATTGAAATCAGGATTTCTTGCAATTTTAGGTAGACCCAATGTTGGTAAATCCACCATTATGAACGCTTTGATTGGACAGAAGATTGCCATTGTGTCCCCTCGTGCCCAGACAACACGAAAAAAGATTCAGACGGTTTATACGGATGATCGAGGACAAATCATTTTCCTGGATACGCCAGGTATCACAAAAGCGGAAACAAAGCTTGGCGAATACATGGATGATGAGATTGAAGAAACAGTGAAGACAGCCGATGCTGCCATGTGGATTATTGAACCATCCACCTTCATTGGTGCAGGTGAAAGAAAGATGCTGTCTCTTCTGGCTAAGTCTCATAAGCCTGCCATGATTGTTATTAATAAAGAAGATCTGGCCGAAGAGAATAAGATTGCAAGAACCAAGGAGACTTACAGTCAGGCTTATCAGCAGGCAGTTTTAGAACTTGGTAAGGCCAAGGATATAGAGGCGGCAAAGGATGTAAAAATCCTTGCTTGCTCTGGTAAGGCTGGACTTCATATGAAAGACCTGATGCAGGCTATTTTTGATTTACTGCCAGAAGGACCTCTTTACTATGATCCGGATACTTTAACAGATGAAACAGAAAGAGAAATTGCTTCGGAGTATATTCGAGAAAAGTGCCTTCTTTTCCTGGATAAGGAAATTCCTCATGGTATCGCTGTTGAAATCATGAAGATGAAGGAGAGAACCACAGCAAATGGAGAGCCTATCGTTGATATTGAAGCTTCCATTCTTTGCGAACGGGAGTCCCATAAGGGAATTGTTATCGGTAAGAAGGGGGCCATGCTGAAGAAGATTGGCTCCAATGCCCGCCACGACATTGAAGAAATGCTGGATTGCAAGGTGAATCTTAAACTTTGGGTTAAGGTAAGACCTGGCTGGCGTGACAATGATATGAACTTAAAGAGCCTGGGTTACAATAAGAAGAAATAAAAGTAGGGAAGAATATTGACACCACAGAATCAGATTACAGTGAGAGGAATTGTACTGGATTCCTCTGTGCTGCGTGAATTTGATAAAAGAATCGTTCTGCTCACACCAAATCTTGGACGAATCACCGTATTCGCCAATTATGTAAGACGGGAAAAGAACGGAATCAAAGCTGTCTGTCAGAAATTTGTGATGGGCTCTTTTGATGTTATTCGTTCCGGTTCTGCCTATAAACTGGTGGGGGCACGAATTGAAGAATACTTCCCGGGGCTGCTTACAGACCTGGATCGACTGGTCTATGCCTCCTATGCAAATGAGTTTGCCGAATATTTCACCAGAGAAAATGTGGAAGCGAAACACGAATTGAATCTGCTTTTCTATACCTATCATGCAATTCTGGAAGGAAAGCTTCCTTTAGAATTAATCCGCAGGGTCTATGAATTAAAGATGTTGCAGATTGCAGGTTATGGACTGGAAGTGAACGAATGTATAAAGTGTCACGAAACAGAAGGGCTTGCATTTTTGGACTTTTCCTCCGGAGGAGTGGTGTGTCAGGATTGTGTCAAAAAGGGTAGGGCGAATTATGATGCCAAAGTGAGTCAGGAATGCCTCTATATTCTCCAATATGTTTTTTCCAGAAATCTGAAGGAACTTTACCAGTTTAATATTAATGAAGAAACCCTGAAACAAGTGGAAAAAATTACGGATTTATATGTGAAAGAGCACTGTACTTACCATTTCAAATCCCTTGATATTCTAAAGCCGTTCATGTAGAATACATCATGTTTGTGGGTTAGTTTCCCATATTTTATAATTTGATAGTTAACTTTGATTAAGAATTAATAAAAGGAAGATACAATTCATTATGAAATCATTAAAATCCATGAAGAAAATTATGGCGGTTGGCATGATTCTCATGCTGGTATTTAGCCTTGTGGCATGTAAGGGTAAGAAAGTTCCTATTACAACAGAAGCTCCTGACTATACAAGCACAGTTTCGGAAAATACCTTACGTTTTCATGCAGATGGTTCCATCACGGAAATCGCTGTAGAAGATTTTGCAGAAGCTACAGCAAGTCAGGCAGAGATTGAAGGCTTTGTTCAGTCTGAAGTGGATTCCTTTAATCAGACAAAGGGTCTTACAGCTGTTGAACTTCTTGAGTTCAAAATGGAAGGCACAGTAGCCAAGTGTGCTCTGAAGTTCCAGGATATTAATGTTTACAATGAATTCGATCATATCGATGTAACTCTTTCTTTGTTTAATAGAGAAGAAGCAGATACATTAACACGTGCTGAAATTGCCAGTGCTACAGAAGCTGCTCTTGCCGCTTCCAAGGCTGCAAATTCAGTGGACACAGCCACAGTAAGTGATGAGGAATTAGCAGAAGCTGGTTTCTCTGCTGAAGATGTTGAAAATGGCAATCTGGAAACAGAAGCTCAGCAGCAGGTGGATGATTTAACAAGTGCTTCTGCCACAGATGCAGTAGCTACATTCACAGATGCAAAGGGTAACACAGATATTAAGTCAGACGACATTACAGACGACAGCCTGATGATGGTTATGACAGGTGCTCCCTTTGTATTAGAGTTTGAAGATGGCGCCTGCCAGTACTACAACCATCACGCAGTACTTAACGGTAATGGTAGCGTTACAACAGATGGCCAGGGAAATGCTATTGTGGTATTCTCATTTAATTACTAAGGTTCTTTCAAATGAGTTGTGCGTGCACAGTTCATTTGCATATATAGAATAAATTTCTTTTGAAATTCAAAAAATATGAAAGAGGCGAAAGATATGGAAAAGTCAGAAAAGACAATGGAAAAAATCATTGCTCTTGCAAAGTCACGTGGTTTTGTTTATCCAGGTTCTGAGATCTATGGTGGTCTTGCGAATACCTGGGATTACGGTAACCTTGGTGTTGAACTGAAGAACAATGTAAAGAAAGCTTGGTGGAAGAAGTTCATCCAGGAAAACAAATACAATGTTGGTATTGACGCTGCCATCCTGATGAATCCTCAGACATGGGTAGCTTCTGGTCACCTTGGTTCATTCTCAGATCCTCTCATGGACTGTAAGGAATGTCATGAAAGATTCGGAGCAGACAAGATCATCGAAGATTTTGCATCTGAAAATGGCATCGAACTTGAGTCTTCCGTTGATGGTTGGTCTAATGAAGAAATGGAAAAGTGGATCGCTGATCACAATGTTCCATGTCCAACATGCGGCAAGCATAATTTCACATCTATTCGTCAGTTTAACCTTATGTTCAAGACATTCCAGGGCGTCACTGAGGATGCTAAGAACGTAGTATATTTAAGACCGGAAACAGCTCAGGGTATTTTCGTAAACTTCAAGAATGTACAGCGTACATCACGTAAGAAGGTACCATTTGGTATTGGTCAGATCGGTAAGTCATTCCGTAACGAAATCACACCAGGTAACTTCACATTCCGTACAAGAGAGTTCGAACAGATGGAACTTGAATTCTTCTGTAAGCCTGATACAGACCTTGAATGGTTTGCGTACTGGAGAAACTTCTGCTATCAGTGGCTTCTTACACTTGGTCTCAAGGAAGAGAACCTTCGTCTTCGTGACCATGATCAGGAAGAACTTTCATTCTACTCAAAGGCTACAACAGATATCGAATATGCTTTCCCATTCACAGACTGGGGCGAGCTCTGGGGTATCGCTGACAGAACTGACTATGACTTAACACAGCATCAGACAGTTTCTGGCGAATCAATGGAATATTTCGATGATACAGATAACACAAAGTATGTACCTTATGTTGTTGAACCATCACTTGGTGCAGACCGTGTAACTCTTGCTTTCCTTTGTGAAGCTTATGATGAAGAGAATATCGGAACAGAAGAGAAGCCTGACGTGCGTACCGTTCTTCACTTCCATCCAGCTCTTGCACCTGTTAAGGTTGCAGTATTCCCACTGTCTAAGAAGCTGAATGAAGGTGCTGAAAAGGTATTTGATCAGCTTACAAAGAACTATAACTGTGAATTTGATGACCGTGGTGCCATTGGTAAGCGTTATAGAAGACAGGATGAAATCGGTACTCCTTACTGTGTTACATACGACTTCGATTCAGAAGAAGACGGCGCTGTTACAGTTCGTGACAGAGACACAATGGAGCAGGAGCGAGTTAAGATCGCAGATCTTGATGCCTATTTCGCTGAGAAGCTTGCTTTCTAATAGAGCTTAAAAACATTCGCCAAACTCATTTGCAAATGGGTTTGGCATAGATTAAAAACTTACGTCGCTTGTGGAATTCTGCATGCGACGTAAATTCATGTTAAAAACATATTGAAAATGGACATAAAATGCGGTAAATATTGTATGGAAATTTATGCGTATTGCTTGATTTTCGTATACAACATTGTGCGCATTTATGATACAATATTTCCATTCACGGTGAGTGCCTATTTGCAGGGCACATTATCGTAGTAAAAACTTTTTAGGAGGGATTCACAAATGGCAAAATGGGTTTATATGTTTAGCGAAGGCGACATGACCATGAGAAACCTGCTTGGTGGTAAGGGTGCTAACCTTGCTGAAATGACTTCAATCGGTCTTCCAGTACCACAGGGTTTCACAATCACAACAGAAGCTTGTACACAGTACTATGAGGATGGACGTAAGATTAACGACGAAATCATGGCTCAGGTTATGGAAGGCGTTAAGAAGATGGAAGAGATCAACGGTAAGAAGTTCGGCGATCTTCAGAACCCACTTCTTGTATCCGTTCGTTCAGGTGCTCGTGCATCAATGCCAGGTATGATGGATACAATCCTTAACCTTGGTCTTAATGATGAAGTAGTTGCAGCTATGATCGCTGGTAACCCAGATCCTAAGTTCGAAAGATTCGTATATGACTCATACAGAAGATTCATTCAGATGTTCTCTGATGTAGTTATGGAAGTTGGTAAGAAGTACTTTGAACAGCTTATCGACAAGATGAAGGAAGAAAAGGGCGTTAAGTTCGACGTTGAACTTACAGCTGCTGACCTCAAGGTTCTTGCTGAACAGTTCAAGGCTGAATACAAGAAGCAGTTAGGTGAAGACTTCCCTTCAGATCCTGTAACACAGTTAAAACTTGCTATCGAAGCTGTATTCCGTTCATGGGATAACCCACGTGCTAACGTATATCGTCGTGATAACGATATCCCTTACTCTTGGGGAACAGCTGTTAACGTAATGCCAATGGTATTCGGTAACCTTAACGATCAGTCTGGTACAGGTGTTGCATTTACACGTGATCCTGCAACAGGTGAAAATAAGCTCATGGGTGAGTTCCTGATCAATGCTCAGGGTGAAGACGTAGTAGCTGGTGTTCGTACACCAATGCCAATCGCTCAGATGGAACAGGAATTCCCAGAAGCATATGCTGACTTCATTAAGGTTTGTGATATTCTTGAAAATCACTACCATGATATGCAGGATATGGAATTCACAGTAGAAAACAAGAAGCTTTACATGCTTCAGTGCCGTAACGGTAAGAGAACAGCTCCAGCTGCTCTTAAGATTGCCGTTGATCTGGTTAAGGAAGGTCACAAGACAGAGAAGGAAGCTGTTGCAATGATCGATCCTCGTAATCTTGATACACTTCTTCACCCACAGTTCGATGCTGCTAGCCTTAAGGCTGCAACTCCACTTGGAAAGGGCCTTGGCGCTTCTCCTGGTGCTGCATGTGGTAAGGTTGTATTCACAGCTGATGACGCTGTTGAATGGGCTGCACGTGGCGAGAAGGTTGTACTTGTTCGTCTTGAGACATCTCCAGAAGATATCACAGGTATGAAGAGTGCACAGGGTATCCTCACAGTTCGTGGTGGTATGACATCTCACGCTGCTGTAGTAGCACGTGGTATGGGTACTTGCTGCGTATCTGGTTGTGGCGATATCAATATGGATGAAGAAAACAAGAAGTTCACACTTGCTGGTGTTGAATTTGTTGAAGGTTCTGAAATCTCTATCGATGGTACAACAGGTAACATCTATCAGGGACTTATCCCAACAGTTGATGCAACAATCGCTGATGATTTTGCAACAATCATGGGATGGGCTGATAAGTATAGAAAGCTTAAGGTTAGAACAAACGCTGATACACCTGCTGACGCTAAGAAGGCTCGTGAACTCGGTGCTGAAGGTATCGGTCTTTGCCGTACAGAGCATATGTTCTTCGAAGAAGACAGAATTGCTGCATTCCGTGAGATGATCTGTGCTGACACAGTTGAAGCTCGTGAAGCTGCACTTGAAAAGATCCTTCCATACCAGCAGGGAGATTTCAAGGCTCTCTATGAGGCACTTGAAGGAAATCCTGTAACAATCAGATTCCTGGATCCACCTCTTCATGAGTTCGTTCCTCACGAAGTTGCTGAACAGCAGAAGCTTGCTGATGCAACAGGTAAGACACTTGAAGAAGTTCAGGCAATCGTTGAATCACTTAAGGAATTCAACCCAATGATGGGTCATCGTGGATGCCGTCTTGCAGTTACATATCCTGAAATTGCTGCAATGCAGACAAAGGCAGTTATCCGTGCAGCTATCGAAGTTAAGGCTGCTCATCCTGATTGGAACGTTAAGCCAGAAATCATGATCCCTCTTACATGCGAAGTTAAGGAACTTAAGTTCGTTAAGGACGTTGTAGTAAAGACAGCTGACGCTGAAATCGCTGCTGCAGGCGTTGAGATGGAATATGAAGTTGGTACAATGATCGAAATCCCAAGAGCTGCTCTTACAGCTGATGAGATTGCTAAGGAAGCTGATTTCTTCTGCTTCGGTACTAACGATCTTACACAGATGACATTTGGTTTCTCACGTGATGACTCAGGTAAGTTCATGGGCGCATACTACGATGCTAAGATCTTCGAATCTGACCCATTTGCTAAGCTTGATCAGAAAGGTGTTGGTAAGCTTATGGACATGGCTCTTAAGCTTGGTCGTCCAGTTAACCCATCACTTCATGCTGGTATCTGTGGAGAACATGGTGGAGATCCTTCATCAGTAGAATTCTGCCACAAGATTGGTCTTGATTATGTATCATGCTCACCATTCCGTGTACCTGTTGCAAGACTTGCAGCAGCTCAGGCAGCTATCGCTGACGAGCAGTAATAGCCAAAAGATAATGCTTACTTGTTAAGCTATAAGTTCGTAAAGTTAATTTATTAACGAAATAACGAATCAATCCCGAAAGGGTAGAGGCGTATCGCAAATGCGGTACGCCTCTTTTGCTTGTAAGTGAACTATATATAAAACTTCCTGGTTTAGTCCATGACCTGCCATCAAAAAATTTCTGTTAAGTTGTTGTAAATAATAACATCACGGTATTTAGCATTCATATGCTTTCTCAAATAATAAATGAATATTATAAAGGATAAATGTGTCAAAAATACGATGACTATTGCGATTGTTATTGCAAAAATGGCTCCAATAAGCCATAAAGCCTTGAAAATAAAGACCTCGTGATACTGTCCCTATTTTGGGACAGCTAAGTTGCTATTATTTAATCATAGAAAGAAAGCAACCAACTTATTCAGGAGGTAAATGCCATGTTAATTGTGTCATGTGTATTGATTATCCCATTTGCAGTGTTGTCAGAACTTATGAAAATGAACAATGGCGGTGGTCGACGTGGAAGGAGGAGATGGTAATGATTACATATGAGGAAGCTTTGGAGATTGGAAGATATAGGAAGCCTAATGCTGATACGTGCGTTGAATACGAGACAGCATATATGTTTATGGCTGAGGAAGATGCAAACTACACTGGTGGCTATGGGCACTGTGCAATAGTGGTTTCTAAAGAAGATGGATCATTTCTCGAATTGTCTCAATTTTTGATGAAAGGGGATGATGAAATCAAAGAAACACGCTTAAGAGAAGAACTAACGTATGTAGAATCGGCAGATTACTTTCCTAAAGAAATAAGAGAAAAGTATTTTGGAAAAGATGATGAGATAGAGTAAAGGAGGTATTCATCATGGCAAAGCAGTATTTCACATTTACAGGATGTAATCACTATTTTGGCAATGACTTCATGAAGAAGGGGATGAAGGTAAAGCTCAAGAAAGAGCCTAAGAATGAGTATGATGCAGAAGCTATCATGGTTAAGATGAAGGGAATTGGTAAAGTCGGCTATGTAGCTAACAGCGCTTATACAGTTCAAGGTGACACGATGAGTGCTGGAAGACTCTATGACAAAATTGGTAAGAAGGCTAAGGCAAAGATTGTCTATGTGATTCCTGGAGGTGCTATCTGCAAGTTGATTGAGGATGAGGTTGCAGATTGTGGTGGGATTGAGCTGCCGGCTGAAGAAGTGGAAGAAGTGAAATTTTGATCAAAGTATGAGGAGGAAGAGTAATTATGGCAGGATTTGGATTTGATGCAGGGGCGATTACAGCAGAAGGAAAGAAAGGTGATATGTATTTAGTAGTACAGGTTGTACTTACGGAGAAGTTCATTGGAATAGGATCAGGAGTATCGAGCCTTACGAATTTACAGCGTACTATCAATGAACAAGCTGCAAAGGGATACAGATTACATACGATATCAACCACATCATCAGAATCAAAGGGATTCTTAGGAGGAGATAAGATTCAGGCTACGATGGTGTTTGAGAAGGTATTATAATTAAAGAGCTAGGGCGCCGAAAGTGTTAAGCGAACGACCTATCCTGAGAAGAAATCCTTCCGTGATGATATTAGAGATGCGATTGTTCAGATTCTTAAGGAGGGCAGCACAAAAGATTTTGATGAGATGTTTTATAAACTGGAAAATGTCGGATACGAGATTAAGCGTGGAAAGTACATTTCTCTAAAAGGAAAAGATCAGAAGCGTTTTATCCGACTTCGTTCTCTGGGTGATGGTTATTCAGAAGATGATCTTAAGAAGATTCTTGCCGGTGAGATGGAGCATGCTTTCTATGATAATGAAAAAGCTGAAAAGCGGCCAAAGACTTACCAGCAAAAAAAGGAAGATCATGAGTTTGACCTTCTTATTGATATTCAAAAGAAGCTGGCTCAGGGCAAAGGAAAATATTATGTCCGCTTTGCCAAGAACTTTAATACAAAGCAGGTAGCCAAGGCAGTTTTATATCTGAAGCAGCATGATATTCGAAGCTACGATGATCTGGAGAAAAATGTGAAAACAGCAACAGAACGATTTACAGAATTATCAGCTTCCATTAAAGAAAAGGAGAAACGACTTGCTGAAATTCAGGTCTTGAAGAAGCATATCTTTGACTACTTCAAGACCAAAGATGTATATGCGGATTATCGTAAATGCGGATATAGCAAGAAGTTCCTGGAAGAGCATAGACAGGAGATCCTGCTTCATAAGGCTGCCAAGAATGCCTTTGATGAGCTTCATCTGAAGAAAATTCTTTTTTAGGGTTGAGGAAGGTAAGTATTCAGGACAATTATTAGGTTAAGCAAAGACGAAATTGATTTATTAGAAATGTATTAGGAGGTTAAAAAATGAAATTAAAAAAAGAATTTTCTGATTTGTATAAGGAGATACGAATTAGTAGTGAGGCAGATAATCTTAGAGAAAAGCGCGAAATATTAGAAGATGAAATAAAAACTAAGTTACCAGGCAAATTAAAGGATCATGGAATTACAGTAAATAAGAGCGATATTCGTATGTTTATTCAAGGTAGTTATAAGTACAATACTACTATTGTTTCAGACGTGGTAGATATGGATGTAGCTGTTATGATTCCATTGAATATTGATGAAAACACTGATCCAAGAAAAATCAAACGTTATTTAAAGGAGTCGATTGATATTGCTCAGAGAAGTGTAACTATTAAAGAACCATGCGTAAGAGCTTCATATTATGAAGATGGTGAAGAATGGATGCACATAGATCTTCCTCTATATGCCAATATGGATGGAGATGTTTATTTGGCTCGCGGTAAAGATACTGGAACATATAAATGGGAAGATGCAGATCCAGATGGATTAAATGAGAGCCTGTGTAATAAAATCAATGGTAACGATCAATTAAGAAGAATTATATGTTTTGTAAAAAAATGGAGAGATGAGAAATATAGTAATTCTACTTCTGATCATGAGGTTCCACCAAGTATAGGATTAACATATTTAGTATGTGATAATTTTGTTGAGTGTTCATCTGATGATGGTGATGATGATTTGCTTGCACTTAAGAAAACTATGGAGTCAATAAAAAATGCTTTTACTAATGTGTCGTATGATGCATCTGGAACAGTTATAAGCGCAAACATATCTAAATATTTGCCGGTTAAGCCTTATACAGATATTTTTTCAAAAATGAGAGATAGCAGTGAAACATATATGGTTACGTTTTATAAAAGGTTATGTGTTGCTGTAGATAACTTAACAAATGCTTTAAATGTTGAATCAGAACATGATGCCGCAAAATATGTTCAAAAGGTGCTTGGAGAACAATTTGTAATTCCTGAAAAAAAGGCAATGTCTGCATCTACAAATACAAAGAAGGAGCATAATTTTGGATGAATTATTAACTGCTATACATATATTAGAGGCGTATGATGAAATATCATGTATTCAGCAATCTGAAAATAATCTTAAGTATATAACCTTTTCTATAAGAAAACATGATTTTTTAATGCTATGTCCGGAAGAAAGCGTTCCATCTTCACGAGTGACTGTATTTGCAGTGAATGATACTTGTGATGTTTACCCACACATCATGACGGAAGGGTTTGACATAGGAAAGGATAAATCATTTCCGGAGGGAAATTATAAAGCTCTATGTCTGTATGAGTCTGGAAGCGTGATAATGTCACTCTTTACGTTCGAAGAAAAAATAGTAGATGCAATTGAAAGATTGTTAGAGTTAGTTAATCTTTCAAAGCTGCAGATAGAAAAGGAACTACAAAAGGAGTTTCTATATTATTGGGACGATGTTGCTGAAGAGGGAAAAATAGATATTTATTTAGGTGATGATTCAAAGGCAAAAAAATTGAATGTCTATTTAGGTAAAGACGAAATGCGATGTGTAGCACATGGAATTAGTCTTAATGATAAAGAAAAAAAAGATGGAGATAACTGTTATTGGAAACATCGTGCTGATATTTGTGCCTATTACATACCTCTTATAGATAATAGAGGTATTATTCCTCCGACAAAGAAAACAGGATGGGGAAAAAATGACATCTTGAATGTTTTATATGGTAAGCAAATTAGTCATATATCACGGGAATCATTTGAATTTATATCATCTGAGCAGATAAAAGCGCGTTCTATGATCTTATCATTTGGAATGCTGATTAATGATGTTAGAATGTTAAATGTCAACTAAAAATGTACAAATATTCCGATATAAAAATGTACAATTTACGATTCTGAGCTATCACTGGTATATTCTTTTAGGCGGTAAGATTTTCCAGATATTGTGACAACATG
>Ga0129311_1001222_pt1 | contig 18823 bp, 17 predicted proteins | sample Go1ome_FD_94435 | JGI IMG/M metagenome (GOLD analysis project Ga0129311, IMG submission 94435) | Western lowland gorrila individual fecal microbial communities from Wisconsin, USA - Go1022B metagenome | ecosystem: Host-associated > Mammals > Digestive system > Large intestine > Fecal | place... | reverse complement strand
TATCTGTCTTCTGCATTCTGCTCTTTTAACTGGGATACCATGTTAGAAAGCATTCCGCCCGGTACCTGATATAATAATGTCTTGATATCTACACCCATAACCTTTGGATTTAAGAGGCCTGTCTTTAAGCACTCATCTCTGTAAGGTCTGAAGTAATCAGCGATTTCTGCAAGAAGGCTCTGATCGTAACCTGTATCGTACTCTGTACCCTTGAAGGTCTCAACCATAACTTCTGTTGCAGGCTGTGAAGTACCCATAGCGAATGGGCTCATTGCACAGTCGATCACATCTACGCCTGCTTCTACTGCCTTTAAGTATGTCATAGAAGCAACACCTGATGTATAGTGTGTATGTAACTGGATCGGAAGCTTTGTAGCAGCCTTCATTTCCTTGATCAGCTCGGAAGCCTTATAAGGAACTAACAGACCTGCCATATCCTTGATACAAATAGAATCTGCACCCATCTCTTCGATCTTCTTAGCCATTGATGTCCAGTATTCCATTGTGTAAGCATCACCAAGTGTGTAAGATAATGCAACCTGCGCATGACCTCTGCCTTCACGCTGTTTGATTCTGTTTGTAGCATCAACAGCTTCCTGCAGGTTACGGATATCATTTAAGCAGTCAAAGATACGGATGATATCGATACCGTTTGCGATAGACTTTTCAACGAAAGCATCTACAACGTCATCTGCATATGGTCTGTAACCTAAGATGTTCTGACCTCTGAATAACATCTGAAGAGGTGTATTCGGGCATCCGTCTTTGATCTTTCTAAGTCTTTCCCATGGATCTTCCTTTAAGAAACGAAGGGAAGCATCGAATGTAGCACCGCCCCAGCACTCGATTGAATGATATCCAACTTTATCAAGCTTGCCAAGGATTGGAAGCATCAGCTCGGTAGGCATTCTTGTTGCGATTAAGGACTGATGTGCATCACGCAAAATAGTTTCCGTAATTTTAATCGGTTTTTTTTCAGCCATTTTATTATTTCCTCCTGTTTTGATTAAACAATCATACTTTTATTACTTTTCTTTTTAGAATACACCGAATACAGCCATGAATGTACCGGCTGCAACGGCTGTACCGATAACACCGGCAACGTTAGGTCCCATAGCATGCATCAGAAGGAAGTTTGTCGGATCTGCTTCTGCGCCGACCTTCTGAGATACACGGGCTGCCATAGGTACGGCAGATACACCTGCTGAACCGATCAGTGGATTAACCTTACCATGTGAGAAGATACACATGAGCTTACCGAATAATACACCGGCTGCTGTACCAAATGCGAAAGCGATCAGACCGAGTGCTACGATCTTCAATGTATCCAGATTCAGGAATGCTTCTGCACTTGTTGTTGCACCTACGGATGTACCAAGCAGGATAACTACGATGTACATCAGTGCATTACTTGCTGTATCTGTCAGCTGACGAACAACGCCTGATTCACGGAATAAGTTACCGAGCATCAGCAGACCTACCAACGGAGCTGTTGTAGGAAGCAGCAGACATACTACAATTGTAACAATGACAGGGAACAGGATCTTCTCTAACTTAGACACAGGTCTGAGCTGTCCCATTTTGATCTTACGTTCCTTCTCTGTTGTCAGCAGCTTCATGATCGGCGGCTGGATGATCGGAACAAGTGACATATAAGAGTATGCGGCAACGGCGATCGGTCCTAAGAGGGCTGTCTGTCCCAGTTTACCGGCAAGGAAGATGGAAGTAGGACCATCTGCTCCACCGATGATGGAAATTGCTGCTGCGGCTTTGTCATTGAAGCCAAGTGCGATTGCACCGAAGTATGCTGCGAAAATACCGAACTGGGCTGCAGCACCAAGTAAAAAGCTCTTTGGATTGGCGATCAACGGACCGAAGTCTGTCATCGCACCAACACCCATGAAGATCAGGGATGGCAGAATCGCCCATTCATCCAAAAGGTAGAAATAATACAGTAAACCACCGGTTCCGTTTGCGGAATCTTCAATGCTGAGCATGATATCCGGATAGATATTAACCAGCAGCATACCGAATGCTATCGGAGTCAAAAGAAGTGGTTCAAACCCTTTTGCGATAGCCAGATATAGAAATACACAAGCCACTACAATCATAAGGTAGTTTCCCCAAGTAAGATTGAAGAAAGCCGTCTGATGTACCAGATTGTTCAATGTACTTGCTATGTAATCCATTTGTTGACCTCCTGTTAATTTGTCATTGACTCAAGTCAAAGACTTTTTCTAGTTTAATGTTGCAAGGACAGCGCCTGCTTCTACTGCATCGCCAACTGCTACATCAATACTAGCTACTGTACCATCCTGAGGAGCAACTACAGGGATTTCCATCTTCATAGCTTCTACGATAACTACAGCGTCACCAGCTTTTACAGCCTGTCCTACGCTTGCTTCGATCTTGAATACTTTACCTGCTGCACCTGCTTCGATCTTAACAGATCCTGCACCACCTGCCGGAGCTGCTGCTTTCGGAGCTGCCTTTGGTGCTGCCTTAGGAGCTGCTTTTGCTACCGGAGCTGCTCCGGTAGATGCGCCTTCTTCTACTACTACATCATATACGCTGCCATTTACGGTAATTGTATAATTCTTCATTTTAATTTCCTCCTGTTAATTAGGCGTTCTGCCATTTGCTTTTATTTACCTTACGGATACTTCTAACAACGAATCCGTCAGATGATGCACTGCCATTATCAGCTTCATAAGCTGCGATCGCTGCTGAGATAACTGCAACCAGTTCACTGTCATCAGCAAGCTCTTCCTTTTCGATGATCTGATCTACAACATCCTTCTTTTCTTCCTTAGCAGGCTCTTTCTTCTTGAAAGCTGCCTCGATCTTCGGAATAAGGCTGAAACATGAAATGATCAGGCTGATCAGGATCAGGATCACAAATACAGTACCCATACCAAGTACAGTATTCAGTGCCGCATTCTTCATCAATTCACCGAAAGTATAATTGACATTGACGGAAAGACTGCTCAGTTTATAATCTTTTGCTGTATAGATCACTTCAACTGTAGCTGTTCTCGGCTGACCTTTCGGATCCAGTGCCGAACCTGTAATGTCAACATTAACAACGACTTCCTTGTTGTCACTTAAATCAACATCATGACCTGTCGTCTCGACATAACCGCCTAAATCTTCCATACCGCTTTCCCAGCTTGAGAATACACTCTCCAGGCTTTCATCATACGCGATATACTGATCTGCTGTGCCATCTGCTTCAATCTGTGCGATCTGGCTGATATAAGAATCCGCTACCTGTGCTGCAGCCTCTTCTTCCTCTGTCAGAACCTGAGCTGATTCATTATTGCCACATGCTGTCAGTCCAAAAAGGCAGGCGATCATACCTAATACTAATAGTCTTTTTTTCATATTAAGTACATCCTTTCTTAAACTGTACCGTGTTTTTTAGCCGGGCGGTCTTCCCTTTTTGAGAACAGCATTTCAAATGCACCGATCACATACTTACGTGTATCAGCAGCGCTGATGATCTGATCTACATATCCTCTCTTAGCTGCACCTTCTGCACTTGTCTGCAGAGCAGCATATTCAGCAGCTTTTTCATTGATCACATCAGCGCCCTGGCCGTCATACATGATCATAGCTGCATCTTTTGCATTCATTGCACCGATCTCTGCATTTTCCCATGCGATTGTCAGATCAGCACCGATTGCTTTGGAATTCATTGCAACTGCTGCGGTACCGAATGCTTTGCCGATCACAACATTTACCTTCGGAACAGTAGCGTTTGCAAATGCATATGTAAGCTTGGCAACTGCTTTTGCAATCTTCTTTTCACAGCATTCACATGCTGCATAGCCTGTTACATTTGTAAGAGAAAGAACAGGGATGTTGAATGCATCACAGAATGTAATGAACTCTGTAGCTTTTTCACAGCCTGCAGGAGTCAGTACGGAATCGAATGTTTCTGTCTTTTCTCCGTCTTCGCCGTAAACTTCACTTCTGTTTGCAACACAGCCGACTGTCTGTCCGTTCAGGCGGACAAAGCCTGTTACCATTTCTTTTGCATATGCTTCTTTTACTTCAAAGAATACATTATCATCTGCGATCGTAGATAATGCGATGCTTGTGTCACCTGTGCAGTTAGCAAGCTCAGCAGAAGCTCTGTTCAGATCATCTGCACATTCTTCTTCAAATGCTTCATCTTCATTGTTTGCAGGAAGCATGGATACAAGCTGTCTGATCTGTGCAAGGATGTCTGCTTCATCAGCTACAACATCTACAAGACCGGCCTGCTCGCTCTGGAAATCTGCTGCTGCTGTATCGCATTTGTCAGCATTATTGCCTGCAAGTGCGTTTGGTGAGTTCACAAACAGTTTCGCTTTTTTGCCTTCCATAAATGTAAAATCCGTTAATGCAGGAATCAGGGCAAGTCCACCGCCGCAGTTACCGAAAACTGCTGTGATCTGTGGAATCACGCCGGATGCCAGCGTCTGCTTCATGTAAATTTCGCCAAACGCATTTAAAGCATCTGTTGCTTCCTGTAATCTAAGTCCGGCTGAATCGATAAGACCGATGACTGGTGCACCTGTCTTTAAAGCCAGATCATAGAGGTTTGCAATCTTCTTTGCATGCATTTCGCCAACTGTACCGTTCATAACGGATGCATCCTGGCTGTAAACATACACAAGACTGCCATCAATTACTCCATAGCCGGTTACAACACCGTCAGAAGGAGTTTCTGTTGGTTTCATGTTAAAATCTGTTGCTCTGGCTGTAACCTTTGCACCGATTTCAACGAAACTGTTGTCGTCGAGTAAAGCTGCAATTCTTTGACTCGCTTGTGAAGAATTACTCATTTTTCAGACCTCCATTTTATATTAATTAAAAAGTAACTTCTTTCTGTGCACGGGCAGAGTTCTCCCGGTCACATTCGTTTAGAAGTATAACATAAAAATTTGTCGCAGACAATAGGAATAAGTACGTAAATCTACAGATTCTGCAGTTAAGATTTTATAACTGCGCCACAACTGTCCGTTTACAAAATATTTTTCATACCCGATGCAGGTTCCTTCCGCCACCGGTGCTTTCAGTTTCTGCGGATACTGTCTGGTTACTTTTACGATATCCTCCGCAGAAAGGAGCATCGTCAGTTCTTTTTCTCTGTCCCCGCTCTCCAGCCGGATCGCCGCCTGCGCCGAAATACCTTCCTCCACTGGAAGCGGCCGGTAGGTGTAAGGCTGCAGGATACACTTCTCTGTATACTTGGAAAGTCCATATTCCATCAGCGTCTTCGTATCTTCCCATTTCCAGTTTTTGTGGGGCGGCCATCCGCTGCCCAGTACAACGGAAACAAAGGTCTTTTTGTCCCTTTCCAGTGCACCGACAAAACAATAGCCCGCCTTTCCCGTAAATCCTGTTTTGATCCCGATCGCCCCATCCATCAGATCCAGGAACCGGTCTTTATTGTACACCTGAAAGGTTCTTCGTCCGGAAAGCTCAGGAAACGTATAGGATCTTGTTCCGATGATCTTGCGAAAATCCTCATTTTTCAGCGCATACGCAGCGATCCTTGCCAGATCCGCCGCTGTCGTTTCATGTATTTTTCCATCTGCCTCCGCATCCAGTCCGTTCGGTGTGATAAAATTGGTATCCCGACAACCGAGCGAACGTGCCTTCTCATTCATCCGCTGCGCAAAGGCAGGCACACTGCCATCTATGTATTCCGCGATCGCCACCGCCGTGTCATTATGTGATTCCAGCATCAGGGAATATAACAGATCCTCCAGAAGAAACTTATCCCCTTTCTGCACGCCAAGCTTTACCTTGGGCATGGAAGCTGCATGCCCCGATACTTCCACCGGTTCTTCCCAGACTGTCGTTTCATGCTCTTTTATATATTCCAGTGCCAGAATGCAGGTCATGATCTTGGTGGTGGAAGCCATCGGCAGCTTTTCATAACCGTTTTCTTCATATAAAATACGCCCATTCGACGCATCCATCAGAAGCGACGCACGGGCATATACCTTTAATTCATCCGCCATGACCGGAACCCGCAGCAGACTGCTGATACAAAGCATCACTGCTGCTACCGTTCCGAGCAGGCGTTCCAGAATTTTTTTACATTTTTTCATATAACCGGTTCCTGTCTCTGTTTCCTCTATACAACATATGAACCGATGGGAGAAATCATTCTATTTCTTTATTTTTACAGATTTCTTCTGTCCTTTATTCTGCAGAAGAGTTCTGTACTTCTTTAATTTAGAGGAAGGCACATAGATCACTGCTTTTGCGGAAATACCCTGCAGGCTGTTCTTCCCCGCACTTTTCAGCTTTTTGCCCTTGACCACGATATTGACCAGCTTACTGCAGCCTGCAAAAGCATTCTTACCGATCTTTGTTACATTTTCCCCTACGGAAACTGTTTTCAGCTTTTTCTTGCCCTTTAATGCATTAGCACCGATCTCCGTTACCTGATACGTGATCCCGTCGAGCTTTACTGTTTTCGGAATTATGACTTTTTTCACATTTTTATCACTTACACCGGCAAATGCCACTTTTTTGCTTTTCGAGGTTGCAGAAAGCACCTTATAACGGTATCCGTCTTTTGTCCGACAGACAGTTCCCTTCTTGGGCAGCATTGTTTTTGTTTTCAGAGAGATTTCCTCTGATCCGGCGATCGTCTGTCCGTTTTGGCGTGCATAAATCCGGTATCTGTAAGTATTTCCGGGCGTTATCTCATTCTGATATGCGGTATTTGTTGTAATTCCGATACAATAATAGCCTTTCCCGGTTTCCGCTCTATATATATAGAAAGAATCCGCTCCCGTTACCTGACTCCAGGAAAGGGAAACCCGGTCATTTTTTGTCTGCACAGCTTTTACGCCGCCCAAAACAGGGACACCCTGCGTATTGATCTCCTTCTGATCCGGCAGTACATAATTGTTGGCTGCCATCGGAAATGCTGCCTCAAAAGCAGCCGTTTCATACTGTTTATCGCGTGTATGTTCAAAAAAGCCGTTCTTACTCTTCAAGAAGAACAGATAATAGCCCGGAAACTCGTCATCCCATGTTGCATCTACGTTATAATACACATCGCCGAGTCTGACAATATTCCAGCCATGCGTCGGCTTTCCGGTCGAAGCATCCGGATTTCCCGCAATGACTCTGGCAGAAATTCCGACCTCCGCACAAAGTCTGTAAAACAGCGTCGCATAAGCCTGACAGACCGCATAGCCGTCGTGCAGAGCCCCGTATGTCGTATACATATAATTATAAGTCGGCATATTCGCATAGTGATAGGAATCATAAGTAATGGCATCCATGACATAATCATAAATGCTGCGTACCTTTTCGTACTCTGTCTTGGATGCAGAACGCAGATCCAGCTGCGTGATGATCTGTGCCACACGTCCCGTTACATACTGCTCCTCTTCCAGTGTTGTACGATACAGCATACCGATCCGGTATACGATCGTATCATTGCCGCCATCCTGCTGTTGCCATGCCATATATGCCATATGGTAATACAGATAATCTCCTGCCTGCGGATTCCCGTTCTCATCATATGCAAATGCACCAAGCAGTATATTCCGGATATTCTGCTGACTGCTGTCTTTGCTCTTTGCCAGTTTGACAGTAAAGATTTCTTTTCGCTTCAGCATCTGGCTGCACACGTAGGCAGATGCATCCTCCAGCGTTGCGTAGCCCTGCGTCTCCGCCAGCAGATCTGTTGTGTCAGAAACTGCATTGACTGATACCGTATCGTTTACCGATACCGTTTCCTGTTCTGCCATGCCTGTTTCCGCTTCCTGCAGATCCGTTCCGAGCTCCGCACACATTTCCCGGTCTGCCTCCTCGATCTGCGCCTGTGAGACATCAAATTCAGCTGCAAACTCCGCTTCTGTCAGCTCTGCTGCTTCCACACCCTCTAAGGAAAGATCCGGCAGTGTAAGCGGTTCTCTTTCTTCCTTAAGCTGCTGCATCTGCACGCTGATTTCTTCACCTGCTTCTTTCTGCACGCAGCCCATATCTTTTGTTTCTGCCCATGCAGGCATCTGCAGGCTTCCTGTCGCAACGACTGCCGCAAGCAGCAGTGCGAGATATTTTTTTCCTTTTTTCATATACTTCCCCTTTTCTCTCCGGTCTTAGATATCCAGCTTAAGCTGTACTTCTTTTTCCGCTTCTTCCCTGAACTGTGCCATCCGGTCCGGATTCAGCTCAGGCAGTTCTGTCAGGCTCTTTACACCGAAGCTGCGCAGAAACTGTTCCGTTGTACCAAACAGGATCGGTCGTCCCGGTGCATCCTTTCTGCCCACTTCCGTGATCAGCTCAAAATCCAGCAGTCTGTTGACCGCATGTTCACAGCTGACACCTCGGATCTTTTCAATCTCCATTTTTGTGACAGGCTGCTTGTAGGCAATGATGGAAAGTGTCTCCAACAGTGCATCCGTCAGAATATATTTTCTCGGCGCTTTGACCACTTTGATCAACGATTCGTAATATGCGGGCTTCGAGCAGAGCTGATACGCATTTTCCAACACACTCAGCATAATACCGCTGTCTTCCTTTTCATAACGCTCCTGCAGCCTGGCCAGCAGTTTTTTAGTCGTGCGGACATCTTCTCCGATGACTTCTGCCAGCTTGCCCACTTCCACGGAATCCCCCATGGTAAAAAGCACTGCCTCCAGCGCAGCTATTTTATTCTGTTCCTCCATTGTTTCCTGTTCCCTTTCTTGTTATCTCAATATCATCAAAGGTATGTGCCTGATATATGTCGATCTTTCCGGTTTTCATCATTTCCAGTATGACAAGAAATGTAACGATCACCTCTGCCTTGGAATGCTGCTTCTGCAAAAGATCCCGGAAGCTCATTTTACTGTGGGAGCCTATGTAGCCTTCGATATATCTTGTTTTCTGCTCCATATCCACTTCTTCTTTTTCAATCTTGCCAAACCCCGCTCGGATCGGATCGATCTTGTCCTCCTGCCTCTTCATGACGGATTCAAAGATTTCCTGCAGCTTTCGCAGATTGATATCGCCGAGCAGCTCTTCATAATCTACCGGAGGACGATATTGTTCGATCTCCGGCGGAAGTGTCTGTTTTTTGTAAAAGTTCTTTGCTGCATCAATATGCCTGTCCTTCAGCTCGAAGGACATATATTTATACATTTTATATTCCAAAAGCTTCTGTACCAGCTCCGCACGCGGATCCTCTTCTTCGCCCTCTTCCGTCTCATCGCGGGGCAGGAGCATTTTGCACTTGATATCGATCAGCGTAGCTGCCATAACAAGGAACTCACTCATCACATTCATGTCTTCCGTCTGCATCTGCCTGATATAAGCCATGTACTGATCCGTAACCAATACAATCGGAATATTATAAATATCTATTTTGTTTTTTTCGATCAAATGCAGGAGCAGATCCAGCGGACCCTCAAATACCTGCAGTTTTACCGATAGAGCCATTGTTTTTCCTCTTTCTTATCGTAATATCGACGAGTTCTCCCGGATTATTAAAGCGGAACGGGATCGTATGCATGCCAAGTCCGCGGCTGACGATCATGGTACTGTTTCCGCATGTGAATTTACCGCCGTCATAGCGTGGAAACAAATGGAGTCTCGGCGAAATCACGCCGCCCAACAGAGGCAGTCTGATCACACCGCCGTGCAGATGCCCGGAAAGGACAAGATCTGCGCCCCACGCAGCATACGCCGGGAAATAATCCGGATTATGTGCCAAAAGGATCTGAAAGCAGTCCTGTCTTCCTTCCGGCAACAGTCCTTCCAGATATTCCTTTTTCATTGGTACCTTATGAAATCTTTTATAATATTGCCGGTCAACTTCACATCCGGTGATTGAAACCGCATAACGATCCAGAACGCGCGTCTCATTGATCATCCTGCTGATCCCAAGCTTCTGTAAGCCTTCTTCATAGGCAGATCCCATAGAGCCGTACTTTTCCGGATACAGCAAAAGTCTCTGTTCATGATTTCCATTGGCATAATACAGCGGATATGCTGTAAGTTTCTCCAGAAAAGAAAGTGCTTCTTCCACGGATGCTCCGGGGTGTGCATTTAAAACATCTCCTCCGATCAGTATTGCATCCGGCTTTATTTCGTGGATTGCCCGCAAAAGCTTTTCATTGTCTTTCCCATATGATTTATTATGCAGATCCGACAGAAACAGAAAATGAAAATCCGAAGCGACCGTTTCACTTTCCAGTTCGTAGGACACTGTATGAAATCGATTTGAATCCAGGATCACGATCAGCAGCAGACATACAATCACTGCAACGATCCCCACTATTATACCTGTCATATTCTATCCTTTTAGCAATACTGTTTCAGACCAAGCACTTCTACTATACCAAAAAATGAGAAATTATAAAAGTGTCTTTAAAAATACTTTTTTGATGCAGTCTCCATAGTCTGCCTGTTCCACTGTCTGCGCATACAAAATATCGACACTGCCAAGCCTCTGTTCTCCCAGATAATACACGGCTTCTCCTGCCTTTTCCCCTTCTGTAGCCGGTGCAGGAACCGTTTCCGAAAGCTCCCACTTCTTGGTTACACCTGACATATCCTGTCCGTTCAGATCCAGATACCGGAACTCTTTATCGTAGCGCAGTGATACTGTATCCTCCACACCGCCTTTTACCTTTAATTTGGGTAATGTATCCGTATTGGCATCATGATAAATGCTGCAGACGGAAAATCCATATGTCAGAAGTGTTTTGGCATCCGCAAAACGGACTTTATGATCCGGAGCAGCCATTACAACTGCGATCAGGTCGATCCCATCCTTATGGGCAGTTGCACTGAAACAATATTTTGCCACGGATGTGGACCCGGTTTTCAGTCCTGTCGTATATTCATACTGTTTCAGGAGCTTATTCGTACTCGATAGCGTAAAAGGCGTACTCCCTTTTTTGGTGACATGCGTGATATCCTCCATCCATATCTTTGTATACCGGTAGATTTCAGGGTATTTTGTGATCAGCTCTCTGGACATCAGTGCCACATCTCTTGCGGATGTGTAATGCTGCTCATCACTCGTCAGTCCGCAGCAGTCGCAGAAATGTGTTTCCGTCATGCCAAGTTCCTTTGCTCTTGCATTCATCCGTTCCACAAAGGCTTCTTCACTGCCACAGATCTTTTCTGCCATTGCAACGGAAGCATCGTTTGCCGAAGCTACTACAATGCACTTGATCATCGTTTCAACCGTCTGTACCTCTCCTTCTTCTAAAAAGACCTGTGATCCTCCCATAGATTTGGCATAGGCACTTGTTGTCACTTCATCGTCCAGCTTTAAATTTCCGCTTTTCAGTTCATCAAAGATCAGGATCAGAGTCATGATCTTTGTAATGCTCGCCGGGCTTCTTCTCGTATCTGCATCCCTCTCATAGATCACCTGCCCGGTAGATGCCTCCATCAGGATCGCGCTCGGAGACTGCACACCTGTATCCAGCTCCGCATTCTGTCCATTGACAGGCTCTGTCGTAAAAACAGCAAATAACATGCACGAAAAAAGCAGACATAAAATCTGCTTTTTTACTTGAAATCTGATACGCATCATTACCTCGTTGCCTTTTTATAATCATACGCATATTTATGCTGCTTTATTACTGTTTCGTGCGGATCGCAATATAAGACTTGATCTCTTCCACACATTTTTCAAAACCGAGCTTTGAACTGTCCAGACACAGATCATAATTACGCGCATCAAACCATTCATGTCCCGTATAATAATGATAATAATCCGCTCTGTACTTATCTGTCTTGGCAATATACTTCTCTACGTCCTTGTCAGAACCATATCCAAGACGCTCTTTGGCGCGCTTCATGCAGAAATCATGGCTGCCATGCACGAAAACGCTGATCACATGATCATATTCTTTCAAAACATAGTCTGCACATCTGCCAATGATCACACAGGATTCCGCTTCCGCAAGCTGACGGATCACCTTTGCCTGATAATTAAATAAATTATCATTGGAAGTAAATTCATCACTTTCCGGCGGGATCAGCTGACCTTTGTATACATTTTTAGTAATACGGATCAGCGGAGAATTTTTCAGCTTCTCATCTGCTTTTCCAAATAACCCTTCCGCAATACCGCTTTCATCGGATGCAAGCCGCATCAACTCCCTGTCATAACAGTTGATACCAAGATCTCTCGCAAGCGTTTCTCCAATCGTTTTTCCGCCACTTCCATACTGTCTGGCAATTGTAATAATAACCTTCTCCATACCCAAACACCTACTCTCCTAAATATGCTTTTTTAATGGATTCATTATCCATCAGTTCCTTTGCGTCACCGGTCAGAACGATCTTACCTGTTTCCAGTACATAAGCACGGTCTGCAATGGAAAGTGCCTTTTTTGCATTCTGCTCTACTAAAAGAACTGTTGTACCGGTCTTGCTGACCTGCTGTATGATATCAAAAATTTCATTTACAAAGATCGGTGACAGCCCCATAGACGGCTCATCCATCAGAATGATATTCGGATGACTCATCAGAGCACGTCCCATAGCAAGCATCTGCTGCTCACCACCGGAAAGCGTTCCCGCCATCTGTCCCTTTCTTTCTTCCAGACGAGGGAATCTGTCATATACCATACGCAGTGTATTTTCGATCTCCTCCTTGTCTTTTCTGGTGTAAGCCCCCATTAACAGGTTTTCATATACGGAAAGCTGTGCAAAAACTCTTCTTCCTTCCGGTACATGTGCCATACCAAGTGATACGATCTTATACCCCGGTGTTTTTGTGATATCTTTTCCTTCAAATGTGATCGTTCCCTTTGTCGGCTGGATCAATCCCGTAACTGTATGCAGGATTGTTGTCTTTCCTGCGCCGTTTGCACCAATCAGTGCAATGACTTCCCCTTTATTTACTTCAAAATCGATGCCCTTTATCGCTTCGATCACGCCATAATGGACATGCAGATCTTTGACTTCAAGCATTGCCATATCAGTTTCCTCCTATTCGCCAAGATATGCTGTGATAACCTGTGGGTCATTCAGCACGGTACTTGTATCACCCTGCATCAGCACTTCACCGAAGTTCAGCACCGTCAGTTTTTCGCAGATACCGGAAACAAGCTTCATATCATGCTCGATCAGAAGGATCGTCATATCAAACTTATCTCTGACAAAACGGATGGTATCCATCAGTTCTTTTGTTTCATTCGGATTCATACCGGCTGCAGGCTCATCCAGAAGGAGCAGCTTCGGGTCTGTTGCAAGCGCCCTTGCGATCTCCAGTTTACGCTGCTTACCGTATGGCAGATTGGAAGCAAGCAGATCCGCTTCCTGATCCAGATCAAATACCTTTAAAAGCTCCATGGCACGTTCGTCCATTTCCTTTTCCACCTTGAAGTAACGCGGCAATCTCAGAATGCCTTCCAAAGTGCTGTACGAATGATGATTGTGCAGTCCGACCTTTACATTGTCCTTTACGGACATATCCTTAAATAATCTGATATTCTGAAATGTTCTGGCAATACCGGCTTTATTGATATCGATCGCCTTTTTGCCCGTAATATTCTCTCCATCCAATTTGATAATACCTTCATCCGGCTTATATACACCTGTCAGCAGATTGAAGATTGTCGTCTTTCCTGCGCCGTTCGGACCGATCAGACCATATAACTGTCCTTTCTCGATCTCGATATCAAATGCATTTACCGCACGCAGACCGCCGAAGGAGATTCCTAAATTTTTAACTTCCAAAAGTGCCATGGTTATGCCTCCTCCTTCTTTGTTCTTTTCAGTTTTGCTGCCATCTTTTCTTTCCATGCAACAGTATGCGGGCTCCAGTTAAAGAGCATCATGGCGATCAGGACGATCGCATAGATCAGCATACGATAGTTGTTCAGACCACGTAAAAGCTCCGGAAGCAGTGTCAGGATCACGGCTGCGATCACAGAACCTCTCATATTACCGATACCGCCCAGCACAACAAAGACAAGGATCATAATAGACATATTGTATCCGAAGTTTTTCGGAAGTGCTGTCAGTGTAGATAGATTATGGGAGTAAAGAGCACCTGCAACACCTGCTAATGAAGCGGATATCGTAAATGCGATCAGCTTATACTTTGTAATATTGATACCAACGGATTCTGCCGCAATACGGTTATCACGGATCGACATAACAGCTCTTCCCGTTCTGGAATGAACCAGATTGTTGATGATGATCAATGATAACAGGATCAGTACCACACCGATCGTAAAATTGGAATCATGCGGTGTTCCGGTAATACCCTGTGCACCTTTGATGAGTACCTTGCCATCCGGCTCCAGTCCAAGTGCCATCGTATCCTTCATGGAAATATGTACGCCATGGGAATCCACGCCAAGATAGATCGCATTGATGATGTTTTTGATGATCTCGCCAAACGCAAGTGTAACGATCGCCAGATAATCACCTTTTAAACGAAGTACCGGGATTCCAACCAGAATCCCGCAAAGTGCTGCACATGCTGCTGCAATCAGTATTGCAAGAAAGAAGCGGACTCCTTCATTTGCAATGCTGTCCTTCAGTCCCAGTGAAAAAAGTGCACTGCTGAATGCACCGATACACATAAAGCCTGCATGTCCAAGGCTCAATTCTCCTAAAATACCAACTGTCAGGTTCAGGGAAACTGCCAGAATGACATACGTACAAAGCGGCACTAAAAGTCCCTGCAATAAAGAAGAAAGATTTCCTGTTTTCAGCAGGATCTCAACGATCACATAAACGGTCACGACCATCAGATATGTGATCAGGTCATTTTTTGTTACTTTATTTAATTTCAGTTTTCCTTTTGCTGTTTTCTGTTCGCTCATCATTATCACCTACACTTTCTCCTGAATGTTCTTGCCCAGAATACCGGTAGGGCGAACCAGAAGGACGATGATCAGAACCGCAAACACGATCGCATCCGCCATCTGGGATGAAATATATGCCTTACTTAAATTTTCAATAATGCCAAGCAGGATACCACCGATCATAGCACCCGGAATAGATCCGATCCCTCCAAATACCGCAGCAACGAATGCTTTGATACCGGGCATCGCGCCTGTATACGGTGTCAGGGAAGGATAGGCGGAACAAAGCAGAACGCCTGCGATCGCTGCCAGCCCGGAACCAATGGCAAATGTCAGGGAGATCGTTCCGTTTACATTGATACCCATAAGCTGTGCAGCTCCCTTATCCTCAGACACTGCCACCATGGCACGACCTGCCTTTGTCTTCTTGATAAATAAAGATAATCCGATCATGATCACGATACATGCTAAAACAGTCACGACAGCAACACCCGGAATGATCAGCTGTCCGTCAAACAATGTGATATTTTTCATTGTAACAACCGATGTAAACGCTTTTGTATCGGATCCGAAGATCAGAAGCGCCACATTCTGCAGCAGATAGCTGACGCCGATCGCAGTGATCAGAACCGCCAGCGGGGATGCATTACGGAGCGGCTTATAAGCAACTTTTTCCACAACCACACCCAAAACAGTACAGACTGCCATGGAGATCAAAATTGCCACATACGGATCGATCCCCAGATTGCTGACTGCCACAAACACAACATAGCCACCGATCATGATGACATCGCCGTGTGCAAAATTCAGCATTTTTGCAATACCATACACCATGGTATAACCCAGTGCAATAATAGCATATACACTACCAAGACTGATTCCTGTTACCAGGTAAGAAATAAAACTCATGCAAACACCCTCTTCATCTCTCAATTTTCTGTCATTTTTCTGTATTTTATCATACTTTATGTGAATTCTCAACTTGAAACCGAAAAAGGGGCTGTTTCAAACAACCCCTTTGTTTTATAAAATTCAGTTTCTTTTACCCGGATTACATTGCTGTATAAGAACCGTTTACGATCTTAACTGCCTTAGGATCCTTCGTCGGCTCGCCGTCTGCAGACCATGTAATATTTCCTGTCAGGCCGTTTACTGTGATCTCTGTCATAGCACTCTTCATAGCGTCACAAATATCAGATGCAGACATATCTGCTGTAATACCTGCTTTTTCAGCAGCAGCTTTGATCGCATAGATTGCATCGTAAGTATCAGCTGCAAACTGGTTTGGTGTTTCACCGTTAAATTTATCCTTGTAGTTCTTTACAAAGTTTACCGTCAGGTCATCTGTTGCATCAGCGGCAAATGGTGTAAGCAGCATAACATTCTCTGCAAGGGATGTATCAAAGTTTTCTACATTCAGGATACCGTCAAGACCGTCACAGCCAAAGAACTGTGGTGCATAGCCCATCTTGTCAGCCTGTGAAAGGATCAGAGATGCTTCTGTATAGTAGATTGGCAGGAATACCAGATCTGCGCCTGCATCTTTTGCTTTCTGAAGCTGTACGGAAAAATCTGTCTTGTTATCTGCTGTAAATGCTTCTGCAGATACAATTTCAAAGTTCTGGTTTGCTGCTTCTGCTGCAAACTTCTCATAAATACCTGATGAATAAATATCGGAACTGTCATAAATAACCGCTACCTTTGCAGCCAGATTGTTTTCACCGATATACTGTGCAGATGCAAGACCCTGGTTCGGATCTGAGAAACATACACGGAATGCATTGTCATACTGTACACATTCTACTGCAGAACCTGAAGGTGTCAGCTGGAACATGTTGTCATCTTTGCTGTACTCACTGACTGCAATACTGCATCCGCTTGTAACAGCACCAACTAACATCTGCATACCCCAGTCTTTTAAAGTATTGTATGCGTTTACTGATTTTTCAGCATCACATTCATCATCCTGGAAGTTCAGTTCAAGCTGCATACCGTTTACGCCGCCTGCTGCATTGACTTCATCTACTGCAAGCTGTGCTGCATTTGCAACTGCTGTACCGTAAACTGCTGCAGATCCTGTCAAAGGTCCGATACCACCGATCTTTAATGTACCGCCTGCTGCATTTTCCGTTCCTTCTGCCGTAGCATCTGCTGCAGCGTCTGTCGCAGCGTCAGATGAACCTGCTGCATCATTACTGCTTCCGCAGCCTGTCAGCATAGATGCTGATAACGCTGCCACCATTAAAAGGCTTACTAACTTTTTCATTTTCATAATATTTCCTCCTTCTTTGGCAGCCATCGTATATCACTATGTGCAAAAAGCAACCTTAAGTATACAAAAAGGCTTCTCTCTGCGGAAAGAAGCCTTGTTCTTGCTGCCTCAAAAGCATAATATGGTATTTTACAATTCTTGTCAACGCAAAACCAGCCGGTATAATTTTTCTTCATAAAATCTATAACCCCAGGTTATCTCGTATCGTGTGATATCTTTCCATCACATATTCCTTTTTTTCTTTTGCATTTTCACGTATATCTATTTCCAATGCACTTAGCAGATGATATGTAAAATCCAGCATATATAAGAATAAAATGAAAACCGCCACTCTTCTGCCCTGTGGTTCAGGCATCACAGCCAGAAACCGCAGCACTGCCGGCTGGATCACCTTGACGATCCCCAGGCCGTAAATGCCCCAGGCCAATGTACTTTCCAGACAGATCAGCCCTTTATAGTTAAACGGTTTTTCATTATAATCCCACCACACCTGATGCAGAACCTTCTGCATCAGTATTGCTACCAGATATTCAAAAATCGTAGCAGTCACTGCCGCGGTCAGATATAACATAACCGGATGTGACGCAAGAGGTCTCAACAGAAAATACCCAAACACTGCGCCAAATCCATAGATCGGACAGAACGGGCCGACTCCGAAGCCCCTGTTTGTCAGTTTACGGTTACAAATGCTCATATATAATGATTCAACGGCCCAGCCAAGCATGCTGTAAAACACAAAACATTCTATAATATGCTCTGCACTGACCCCACAAAAAACTCTGCTCCACATATAAATTCCTCCTGCTCTTTATCAGAAATCCATGTAAAGTTATCCTATAAAGAAGAAAATCTCTGGTCAGAACGGCCAGAGATATCTTATTCTTAATTGTATTTGCGTTTTCTTGCTGCTTCAGATTTTTTCTTACGTCTTACACTTGGTTTCTCGTAGTGCTCTCTTTTGTGGATTTCCTGCTGGATACCAGCTTTTGCACAACTTCTTTTGAAACGGCGTAAAGCGCTATCTAAAGTCTCGTTCTCTTTTACGATTACGTTTGACATAAATCACACCTGACCTCCCTTCAGTCCCTTCAAGTATCTTGACTGCTGGGTTAATATTATTCGTACACAGAATCATGTACAATACAATTATAGCAGATTTTAACAATCCGTCAACTACTTTTTGTTATATTATAGCGATTTATATTCGTTTTTTACCGGATCTGTCCTGCCAGTACCTTTTCTGCTTCTGCAATTGCTGCGCCGATACCTGCCGGATTCTTACCGCCTGCCTGTGCCATGTTCGGTCTTCCGCCGCCACCGCCGCCGACAAGTGCAGCAATTCCTTTGATCAGATTTCCTGCATGCGCACCTTTCTGCATGGCTGCGTCTGTTGCCATTGCGATCAGATTGACTTTTCCGTCCTTTTCAGATGCCAGAACAACAACACCTTCTCCGATCTTTTCCTTGAGCTGGTCGCCCAGATCACGCAGACCGTTCATGTCTACATTTTCCACACTTGTTGCAAGAAGCTTTACTCCGGAAACTTCCTTTACCTGATCCATCACATCACCAAGTGCTTCTTTGGCAGCCTTGCTCTTCAGGGATTCGTTTTCACCCTGCAGCTCCTTTACCTGTTTCTGCAGATGCTCGATCTTTTCTGTAATGCCGGCCGGATTTGTCTTTAAAAGTGCTGCGATCTCTGCAAGCTCTTTGTCAAGCTGTGCATAATAAGCGATCACATGATCCCCTGTAATGGCTTCAATAC
>Ga0129311_1001220_pt1 | contig 18871 bp, 21 predicted proteins | sample Go1ome_FD_94435 | JGI IMG/M metagenome (GOLD analysis project Ga0129311, IMG submission 94435) | Western lowland gorrila individual fecal microbial communities from Wisconsin, USA - Go1022B metagenome | ecosystem: Host-associated > Mammals > Digestive system > Large intestine > Fecal | place... | reverse complement strand
AGAATCACGTTTTGTTGTTGGCAACTGCTGGATAAACAGTTCACAACCTGTTGCCTGGATCTTTCTAAGGTCGTCTTCTTCATCTGGAGTGAGATAAACAACATCTCCATATTTTTTAGAACCTTCTTTTTTAGCAATTCCACCAAGATTTAATTCTTTGAATTTTGGATGATTAGAGATATATCCTGCTGCATCTTTACAATTTCCGAAAATAATGAATACATTATCGTTAAGTGAGTCAATTTTATCGGCGCGTTCAAGTGCTTTGCTGACAGAGAATATATTGAGTTTGCATCCTGCTGGCTTTGCCATGTTTAGCGTCATCTTCTGGAAGTCGTCATTTGCTACCTTATCATCAATGACAATGATTCTTGTTGCTGATAAGAAGTGTGTCCAGGTAAATGCTACCTGTCCATGTACCAGACGATGATCGATCCGTAGTGCTTTAATCATTTTTACACCTCCTTTTCTTTACAGATCTTCTTCAATCCCTTCAATGTTTACTAATGCTGTATTGCAATAGACTGCTTTGAAGTCATTTGAATTTAGTTTTGTTTCGATTTCTTCCTGACTTGGATTTGTCAGAATGAAATCAATGAGAACGCCAAGCGTTGTATTTGTGATGAGATGAAACTGATGATTTCTTAATGCATTTACAAATCCGTTATTGACAGAACCACCATATAAATCTGTAAATACATATAAGTCTTGTGTTTCTTCATCATATGCATCCATGATTTTTTGAATCGTTTGATCCAGATTGAAATCTGGTGTTGTGTAGCAGCAGTACGTTTCTACCCCTTCATCTGTAGCGATGATTTTTAATGCTGATCGAAAACCTTCTGCTAATGTGCCATGTGTTGCGATGACAATTTTTCTTTCTTTCATTTTGTTTCTCCCTCATGTTCGAAAAACGAATATATATATTTCATTTCTGAATCTGGTATAACGATGCTGTAATGAGATTCAATGTTTTTAAATGATGCATGAATATCTTGAATAAAATCCTGATGATTCTTTACGAATTCACCCGTCGCATTGTCATTTTGAAGTACTGATGTTTTTGTAACGAGTCTTTCAATGAGAATGCATACATGGATATAGATTGCAACTAATGTCCTGCCTTCAAGATTTACATTTCTTCTTGTCTGCAATGTATCAACTGCTGCAGTTGTTGCATCCAGTAATGGTTTTGGATTCAAGATTGTCAGATAATTCAATACATTCATTAATGTAAAGTTTGTTCTGACATTGTTAATCAGCTGCTTCAAGTTATCTTCATTGAGATAACCACTCAATTTTGTGGAAACCAGATCCAGGTTTGTAGTGGTGATAATGTCTTGCAGAGGAATGAAAGGGATTCCGTTCACCCCTGGATCTTCTGTTCCACTCACGAATAGCACGTTATATATTTCCTGTACCTTTTGAATTTCTTGTTTTGCTTCTGTAAAAGAAACAATTTGAAGCGATACAGGAATCTCAATTGGAAGGGAATCATAGAACAGATTGGACATTCTCTGTGCTGTCTGGATTCCACTTTCACTTGTGAATAAGATTGCATCTTTCTTTCTAGATTTCAGAATTGTATATTCAACCTTGTAATCTTCTTCTGCGTTATCAAAGAACTTTTCAATTGGAACGGCATTTCTGATTTTGTAGCCAAGATCCAATGCCATTTTTGTGGTGACATTGTTAATGACTGCTAAATTTCTATTTTTCGCAAATTCATCATCAGCAATCTTTTCCAAGGATCCCATATCTACCATGATGCAGATATCCGCATGCTGGTTAATTCTTGAAAGCTTGTCACGAAGCTTCATCTTGATTTCTTCAACGGTTGTCATGACTGGCATATCGATGGAATCAAATACGTAAGAACCAATCATTGTATTAACTGCACTTGCAATGGATGAAGCTGTAGAGTATCCATGACAGATCACAATTCCAAATGTTTTGTTTTTATTGAAATCTTCGTTATAGGAAGAAATGGTTAGATTCATGATAATCTTCAAGATCTCAGGAATTTCTTCTTCAAGATTCATCATGAGCAGCTGTGAAAATTCATCACTCACCATCGTTTCACTGACATAGATGCGTCTCATCTTTTGACTTGTCTTGATCAATGCATTTGCATGTTCATCTTCCCATTTAGAAATCTGAATGTTGTTTTCTTTATATACAACAAGTAATTTTGCAATCAGGAATGAGAAACTTCCTGGAATATTAATGAAGTACTTTTGTGCAACACGATTCACAATCAATGAGATTGCAGCTTCTGTTCCACGCAATGTACGATCATTTCCAACACTTCTTAGAAGTTTTTCAGCCATCTGTTCATAGACCTTGTTATAGGCATCCATTGTTTCCGCAACAGATTTCTTTTCACTTGCTTCTAGCACATTTGTGAAATATGTAAGATACTCATTGATTTCTGTACTTACTTGATAAGAATGGCAATCAATGTATCGAACATCTTCTGTTGTAATTTCAATGTTTTCCAATACTTCTTCTGGTAAGTCATATGTATGAACGATGATTTCATCATCATTTGTATTCATTGCCTGTGCACAGATCAATTTGATCATTTTAGATAACTGATCAATGTTGTTTTCATATTTTCGATTGCTTAGCGCTCTTAATACGTTGGAACAAATCTGAATGTTTTTTCCAAGCAGATCAGATTCCCTGGCAAACAATGCAATGACAATTCCCTCTTTTTCTTCTTTTGGCTTTTCATCAAAGTCTTTCATATGAATTGCGACTGGAATATACTTTGCAAGTTCTGCAGGTAAGAAATCATCCGGTCTATTACAAGCTAGAAAGATAAAGTGGACATTTTTGTTTATACCTTTTTCAAAGAACTGCAATAAATATGAACTGATTTCATCTGTCATCTTTTCAAAATGAGATAGGATCAATACAATCGATTCATTTTGTTTTTCATTGATATACGACTGTATCTTTTCAACAAGGAATGGATCAGGATTGGAAAGATCACGATGAATGATCTTTGCCCCTTTTTGAAGAATTCCTTTTTTCACTTGAGAGTTTTTACAAACCAATTCCGCAAGTGTCTGTTTTCCACAACCTTCATTTCCGTAAATGATGAATGAAAGACCATCTGGAGGATAATTGAATACTTCATTGCATTTCTTGATCGTTCTTTTTAATGAACCATCATATCCAACCATTGAAGTAAAAACATCAGAGATACTTCCACACTTTTTCAAATACTCAATCATTTCTTCCATATCCAGGAATTCCTGATTACGTATGGAAACGTGGAATTTCTTTTCCAGTGCAACACCATCGAAGAAGAAGACTGGTCTGCTTTTGACCTTGTAGATTTCATCCTCTTCACATAGCTCATTGAGATATTGAGAAGTGATGCTTCTTGAGATATGTAATGCATCCGCAATCGATACGGTTGTAAACATATCGGTATGTACCAGGTCAAATTTGTTTGTTTTGTCAGTGATATATTCACTGATCATTTCCTTTGTTGTCTTGTTCATATCTTTTACGCTTTCTATTCTACGTTTGAGAATCCTTAAAATTTTTTTGTACCGCATTTCCAACAAAAACCATAATTTTTCGTTAGAAACTAGACAGATTTAACTGTTTTCGACACTAAAGACATTTGAAAACGCTTTATATCGTTTCTTTTGTCAACACTTTTTGCATCTGTCGATAATATTATGTATATACATTTAACATTTGTATATACATTTAAGCCATTATGGAACAATATTTCGCTACTATAACTTCTAAAGTAAAAGGCAAATCGATATAATTGATATATGAAAACAGTCCAAAAATACGAAGAAATTGAACAATACATCTTAAATTTAATTGCGGAACAGAACTTAAAACCTGGAAATAAAATTCCAACAGAAATTGAATTATGCGAACAAAGTGGATATTCTAGAATGACAATCAATAAAGCATTGAATCATTTAGCTGATAAAGGATACATCGTTCGAACACGAGGAAAAGGAATCTTTGTTGCTTCCCCTTCTGTACATAAACAACTTTCACAATTCAGCAGTTTTACAGATGATATGAGAAGCATTGGATTAAAAGCAGGATCAAAGCTTTTATCATATTCTGTCATCCAAGCAAAAGAAAACCCAATCGTTCAACAAAAGCTGCAATTAGAAGATGATGATCTAGTTCATGATTTTGTTCGATTAAGAACAGGTAATGACACACCAATTGCATTAAGCCATACATGGATCAGTGCAAAAATCATTCCAATGATTCCACCAGCTCAGCTAGAGCACTCTTTGATTACATATCTCAAAGAACAATATTCCATAAAACCAGAACATGGTGAATTCGAATTTTCTGCTAAAATTCCTACTGCAGAACAAAAAAAGCTCCTGCAGTTAAATAAGCAGGAAGCTCTTCTAATCAGTGCACATACAACATATGGTGATTTTCATGGAGAAATTCTCCCGTATGAATATGTTGAAACATCTTATAACAGTGATTTATATACATATACATTAAGCATCAAGGTGTAATATCCTTGATGGTTTTTTATATTTCACTACTTTTTCATACACACATCTAGATACCTCATATATAATTAAGTCGTAAGTTAGTCGTATGCTAGTCGCAAGTTAGGAGAATTATATGTCAATTCCAATTACAATCAACAAATTACTGAATGAAAATATTGTAGAATGGGCAAGAATTGAATTCAAAGAAGGATGGAATCCAGATACAACATTAAAGACAATCAGTGCATTCGCAAATGACATTGATAACTGGGGTGGTGGCTATATTGTCATTGGCATCAAAGAAGAAAATGGTAAACTCACTCGTCCAATACAAGGGTTAAATGAAGATTCCATCGATGCAATACAAAAAGATCTTTTAAAATATTGTAATTATTTGAAACCAAAATATATTCCTCAAAGTGAGCCAGTATACTATGAAGGAAAGCTTTTACTTCTAATATGGTGTCCTGGTGGATATGAAAGACCATATCAATGTCCAAAAAAACCTACATCAAAAGAAAAAGAAAAAACATACTACATTCGGAAATTATCAAGCACAATTGAAGCAACAGATTTGGATGTGAAAGAATTAATTTCCTTATCTCATAACATTCCATTTGATGATCGTATTCATATGCGTGCAGACATTACTGATTTAAAGCTTCCGCTTATTAAAAACTATCTACAAAACATCAACAGCAATCTTCTCATTGGAATCGATAATAAAAGCATTGAAGATCTTGCCAAAAGCCTAAGAATTGCGGATGGACCAAAAGAATTCTTTAAACCACTGAATGTTGGTCTATTATTTTTCAATGATGAACCTGAACAATTTTTTCCTTATAGTCGCATTGAACTCATCAATATTCCTGATGCAACAGGGCAAGGCATGGAAGAAAGAATATTTTCCGGTCCAATTGATCAGCAGTTAAAAGATACCCTTCGCTATATTAAAAATAATATAATTGTAGAAAAAGTATTTAAACTGCCGAATCAAATGGAATCCATCCGTGTCAAAAACTATAGCTATGAAGCTCTAGAAGAATTCATTTCCAATGCAATCTATCACCGTTCATATCAAATCCATGAACCAGTTACAATTCGTATTGAAAAAGAATGTATTGAAATTACAAGTACTCCAGGGCCAGATCGTTCCATTACAGATGACGATCTCATGAAATTACATATGCGTTCAAGAAGATACAGAAATCGAAGAATTGGTGATTTTCTAAAAGAATTACATCTTGTTGAAGGAAGAAATACAGGAATACCAACAGCTCTTAGAAGTATTGAAGCAAATGGTTCTCCTCTGCCAGAATTTCTCACAGATGAAGATCGTTCTTTCTTTACCGTCATTCTTCCAATTCATGAAAGTTTTAGAACAATTACCTCTAAAAAGAAAACAAGAAGAACAAAAGAAGAATTAAGAGAAGAAATATTAAATGTACTGGAAGAAAATGATTATTCTGAAAGAGCACTCTATGAATCATTAGGATACTCTGGAAATCCTTCCAAAACATTTAGAGAATGTATCAAAAACATGATAAAAGAACCAACAATTGCATATAATGGTTCTGGAACCCGTTCTCCAAATTCCGTTTTAACAAAAATCAAAAAAACCAAATAAAAAGCAACAATCACGTTGCTTTTTTCATATTAGATCTTTCCTTCTTTCTTTAATATCTCTCTTCTTTGAGAAACTAATGCATCCAGATAGCGACAACTTTCAATAGCTCTACTGAAGCGATTCGTATGTTCTTTATGATAATAAAACGGTGGCTGCGTCATACAATCCATAACAATTCTAAGTTTAACGGCATTGATTGCTTTCATTCACTTACCTCCCTTGTAAACATAGCATCTAGTTGTCCTGATCCTTATCGTTATACATGATGGTTTTTGATCTTTGAAACGTCTAGATATAAGCATATTGTACCGTATTTTCTAACATTTGCAATAGCAAAAAACGGCATAAATAAGCCATTATTTAACATTCCTAAAAAGTAAGAAATAGCCCAGATGAGCTATTTCTTTCTATATTTTTCAAATGCTTCTTTTGCATCTAAATGTACATCTTTGATGAATGCAATGCTCCAGATAACATATGCTGCAATTGCCATATAGGATGAAATCAGTAATGAAAGAATCATTCCTGTAAGCATGATACAAGTCCACATAAAGAATTGGTTTCTTGTATCTTTTGCGATAGCTGCATGATCATACAAATCTCTTTCTTCTTTTGATAATGTATTGAATCCAGATACAAGCATTGCACCTTTTTCTTTCAACACACTTAATATGATTGTCAGGATTCCAAAGATGCAGGCAAGAATCCCACACGCCCACGCACCAATATTCATACAACTAGAACAACAACTGCAAGCCCATCACAATGACCCAGACATATGCACATGTCTTAGGAATCATTAATAAGCCAACCTTAGGATATTTCTTAGACAATAATGTAACTGGCAGATAACATCCAAATGAAATAATAATTGCATAAACCATACGGTTTAAATGATAGTCAAACATATTACCACTCATTGCATACAATACAATGATACAAATACCTGTTACCGCAAATACACTGTTTCTAAGAATAGATAGCTTTAAGTTACCTTCTCCAAGCCAATCATTTTCTTTCAAGAGACAAATTACAATTCTAACAATCGCAGAACCCCATACAAGAATTGTAATGGCCATTGGTGCTTTCATCTGGAATGTTGTTTCCCAGATATATAGAAGAATAATATAGAATACTGTCATTGTGATAGAAGAGATCTGTAAACCTCTACCCATCTGTCTTTCAATCTTTTCACTTGTTCCCTTGAATGCACGAATGGCTCTAGGAACCAAGTGGAACGCATCCCCACCACATAATGTCAATGTTAAAATGCCATAAAGAATAAATAATGTATTTCCTTTTGATAATACAAAGAATAAAATTCCGGCAATCAAATCAAATGATAAATAACAGATATCAAAGATTGCTTCCATAAGATCTGATTTCTTTGGTACAAACTTTTCCATTTTCACTTCTCCTTCAACATTTCTTCAGCATTTCTGCATAACTTTTCAAAACAGTCTTTAAACATCATCATTTCTTCATGACTGATACCTTTTGATAGCATATGCATAAAATGTTTTTGAGCTTCTCTGCCTTCTTGAATCAATGGCTTAGCAGTATCTAATACATGGATCGTAACGATTTTTTTGTTTTTCTCATCTGCTTTTCTTTCAATGTATCCTTTTTCTTCCAAGCGCTTTAATGAAGTGGATACATGTGACTTTGCAGATTTTCTAACACGTACAATATCCGCTGCCGTTGCATATTGAGGATTTGCATCAATAAACATCAGAATGTCATATTCCATTTGTGATATTCCATATTTTTTACAAACTTCCTCTCCTGCTTTTTCATAGAAGCAGGTAATTGTTTTATGCTGATCCCAGAAATCCATAGCTCCTCCTTTGTTCTAAATAGAACGTTCTAATTAGAACGATTGCTAGTTTAGTTCTATTTAGAACAATGTCAATAACAAATATCATTTTTTTCATAATTTAACAATTCATTCATTGTTCATATTACATAAAATAGCGTAAATATCACGCAAAATTAAGTCATTGTTAAATACTTTACACATTTTTTACAATTCAATTGTATAGTATTTTACATAGTACAAATACGATATTTACGAAGGAAGGTATCAATATGACGATGATCTATTGTGTAGAAGATGATAAAAGTATCCGTGAGATTGAAATGTACACGTTACAATCCACAGGATTTGAAACAAAGGGATTTGAAGATGGACGTTCTTTCTTTGAAGAACTCAAAGAAGAAAAACCAGATCTCATTTTATTAGATGTAATGCTGCCAGATGAAGATGGTATTTCCATTTTGACAAAGCTTAAGAAAAATCCAGATACAAGTGATATTCCTGTTATGATTGCTTCTGCTAAAGGTGAAGAATATGACAAGATCAAAGGTCTAGATACAGGCGCAGATGATTATCTTGCCAAACCATTTGGCATGATGGAAATGATTTCCCGTATCAAAGCAGTATTAAGAAGAAGCACACATTCCATTTCAAGTAACTTAACATCAGGAAACATTGAAATGGATCTCGATTCACATATCGTAAAAGTCAATGGTGAACCGATTGATCTCACACTCAAAGAATATGAACTGCTCAAACTGTTCATTTCTCATCCTGGTATTGTATATTCCAGAGAAGCCCTTCTCAATAAAATCTGGGAAGTTGAATACTATGGAGAGACAAGAACTGTAGACGTGCATATCCGTACATTACGCTCTAAATTAAAAGAAGAAGGTAACCGTATTACAACAGTTCGTGGTGTTGGTTATCGTTATGAGGCAATGGTATGAAAAAGAAGCTGTTTAAAAACATCTTGTTAAGCATGGTTGCAACACTCACAATATGTATGGGTTTAATGATCCTTGTTTTAAATAAAAATTTCGTAAAAATTGAAGTCGGCCAGCTCGCAAAAGAAGCAACGCTTGCCAGCAGTGGTGTAGAAAATGATGGTGAAAGCTATCTTGAAAGTATCAATGATCCAGATTATCGAATTACATGGTTAGATAGTGCAGGAAATGTTCTCTACGATACGCAAGTCAATTCCGCTACAATGGAAAATCATTCTTCCCGTGAAGAATTCAAAAAGGCAATGAATGAAGGAGAAGGTTCTTCGATTCGCTATAGCTCTACAATGCTGCAACAGAATATCTATTACGCTGTAAAGCTAGGCGATAATACAGTATTAAGAGTCGCAGAAACATATGATTCTGTTTTATTCTTAACACTTCGTTTATTAACACCAATCTTATGGATCTACATTCTCGCAATTGCGATTTCTGGATTCCTGGCAAATTATCTTGTGAAAAGAATTTCCAAGCCAATCAATGAAATTGATTTGGATCATCCATTATCTAAACCAAGCTATGAAGAAATTCAGCCATTGTTAAAACGTGTAGATTCACAAAATAAACAGATTGAAAAACAGATTTCTGATCTGCATCAAAAGAAAAAAGAATTCAACTCTGTCACAGATAATATTTCTGAAGGATTAATTCTCTTAAACAAAGAAACTGAAGTCATATCCATCAATAATGCTGCACGTCAGATCTTCCAGACAGAAGATAAAAATGTCATCTTGAGTACAGAAGAGATCAAAGATTTGATTGAAAAAGCAAAACAAGGAAAAGAAGCAGAAACAATTCTTAGAAAAGATGAAGCAATTATCCGTGTCATTGCCAATCCAATCTATTCTCATTCTGTATTTACTGGTATTTCCATTCTTGCATTCGATGTCACAAATACATACGAAGCAGAACGTACAAGAAAAGAATTCACTGCGAATGTATCACATGAATTAAAAACACCTCTGCAGACAATCATGGGAAGTGCAGAACTATTACAGAACCATCTTGTCAAACAAGATGATATCCCTTCCTTCTATGAAAAGATTCATCAGGAATCTAGTAGGATGCTCACTCTAATTGATGATATTATTCGTCTATCACAGTTAGATGAATCATCACAGGTAGAAGAAAATACATTGCGTATCAACGATTCCGCAAAGGAAGCAATCAATTCTTTAAAAGAAAGTGCGAAAAAGAAAAACATTCAGATTCAAACAAATCTGAATGAAGCATTCATTAAAGCAAATTCTAGATTGATCTATGAAATCATCTACAACCTGATTGATAATGCAATCCGTTATTCAAACAATGATTCTTCCATTGAAGTATCTACATATACAGATATACATCATGCCTATTTAAAAGTCAAAGACAATGGCATTGGTATTCCACTCGAAGATCAAAGCAGAATCTTTGAAAGATTCTACCGTGTCGATAAATCACATTCCCGCGCAACTGGTGGTACAGGTTTAGGATTATCTATTGTCAAACACGCAGTGAAACTATCACATGGAACAATTGCATTAGAAAGTGAATTAAATAAAGGAAGTACGTTTACAGTTACATTCCCAAAAGCCTAGCAATAGGCTTTTTTCATTCATCCCATAAACCATTACTGCCGTAATATTCATATCTGCTTTTTGCATCTTCATATGCGCGATAAATCGCATCTAGATCATCAAAAGATACAGTAAAAGCATTTCCAAGCAGTTCATAGTGTCCATGATGAATCACAACACCACCATCTTTTCCAAATGCAAAGACTGCTCTACCCTTCTCTTCAATATTACGAATCAAGCGTCTTAAATGCTGTACATCTTCAACATAATCACTCATCAAAGCAAAGTCACTTAGCAATCCAAGACCATCGATTTCTTCCTCTTCCCATTCATAGGGGCTATCAAAATGTTCCAGTAGTACGTGACTTGCTGCATGATTACAAATCATCACACCATCAAACTGCACCAGTAAACGACCAATCCCGGCATCTACAATATTCTGCATCATGCTTTCCGACTGACTCGCATATAGATATAAAACATCTGCATCATTTAACAATGTTTCTAATGCAGTACTGGAATCTTTAAACAGATGAAAGAATGTAATATTCTTTTCTTTGATTCCATAGTTTTTAAAAGGTGCAACGATCTTTTCATAGATCTTGCCTCCTTTTTTGAAGTAATAATCCCATTCTTCTTCATCACTGCTATATTCATCAGAATGCATAAATGGAACAACAACAACTTTAGAATCCTTTGTGAAATATTCATTTAAAGATGGATATGCCCAATTGGCATCAAAATTTGTATCATTTACTAAAATATTAACCATAGAAGTTATTATAGCCATTTTCTTTTCAAAAGAAAGTCCATATAATTGATTTCATGAGGTACAGCAAATGGTAAAAAGATATCATGTTATTGTCGAAGGAAGAGTACAAGGCGTTGGATTTCGAAGCTTCTGTATATTACAGGCACAACAAAGAGGATTAACTGGCAGTGTTAGAAACATGTCAAACGGAATGGTTGAAATCTTTGTTCAGGGTGATGAGGAACAGGTAGATTCCTTTCTTAAAAAAGTCAAAAAAGGAGATCGTTTTATTCTTGTAGAAGATATGTCAATTAAAGAATGTCCTGTTGAAGAAAAAGAGAAAAGATTCTCATATGGGTGGTAAAAATCTTGTGTAAAAAGCAGGATTTTTTGTTTTTTTCAGGGAATTGAAGCAATTTTTGTGAATAAATATATTGAGAAAGCATTATGCAAAGATTTATTGCAGACGAAAGAACAGGTATCCGATACGAACTCATCGGAGATTACTATTATCCCTGCCTGACAGTAGCGGAAAGTCTTCCCCTTTCAAAATATGGGCGGTTACAGCAACGATATTTGAGAGACCACAAGCGTGTGCTATATTTTAATCTGCTGACAAGCGGAAGGTTATATGAACACCTTGCTGAAATCGATACTTCGGCTCGTGATATGGCGGAGTATCTGATGAAGGAAATGGCACGCAAGCAAGGAGTAACGGAGGAACTGAAAGCAACAGATACGATAAGATGGGTCGGAATGATGAATAACATTCGAGCCTACGTTGATGAAATTGTATTGAATGATATTGTGTATTCCTAACGTATACCAACTGAAAGAGAACTGCTGTCAATCGATTGCAGTTTTTCTTTTTCGGCAAGTATTCAAGAAGTCATTAAGTTGTGGGTATAGTCGAAATAGTAAAATTTGTAAACTTTTTAGATATGTATATATTGTATTGCAATTAGCCATACAATGTGCTATAACCAACAACAGAAAGGACGGTGCTTATTATGGCAACAAAAAGTGCAAATGTAACGGCTCGTGTGCAGCCTGAAATTAAGCGGCAGGCGGAGGCAGTATTGGATAAGATAGGATTACCTGTTTCGGTTTTGATTGATACCTTATACAGACAAATCATTATGACAGGCGGCGTTCCGTATTCCCTAACAGTTCCGAACTTGCCTACAAGGAACAGTATGACGGACGCCGAGTTTAATGCAATGATGGAAAATGGCTATCATCAGGCAAAGACAGGAGAAGGACTTTCTGTTGATGAAGCCTTTGCTAAAATTCGTGACGGTATTTAAGTATGCGGTACGAAGTTAAGCTGACCTCACAGGCAATCGGGCAAATTGAAGCAATCGTGCAGTATATTTCCAAAGTGCTGTTTGTACCGGAAACGGCACGAAAATGGGCAGACGCTCTGCAAAGTGAAATCGCAAAGCTGGATTTTATGCCGTCACGCTACACTCTTACAGAGGAAGAACCGTGGCATACAAACGGAATCCGCAAAATGCCGTTTAAGAATTTTCTTATTTATTATCTGATTGACGAGGACAAGAAGGCAGTATGGATTACAGCAGTGATTTATGAGCAGAGAGATCAGATTGCGGCTTTGGTGGATATGTCGTTAAACGATACAGAGTGATAATCGGAATTTGGAGGTATGATTATGAAGAAAATGATATATTTTACTCCTGCGATTATTGCACTGCTATTATATACCGTATTAGGTTTTGTAAGTAGTTTTGGTACAATCAATCCTATGGTCTGGGTATGGATTGCAATTATGTTCAGATCTGCTGTTGTTATGCTCAAGGACAAGTGGTATGGGTGCATAGGAGGTTTTATCGTTGGATGTGTATTGATTTATATGAGTACGCAATATACCGGGCAACTTGTCAACATCGAAAGACCTTGCGGAATCATACTTTGTGCGTATTATTTGATATGTGGTATTGTTATTTTCAAAAAGAGTAAGCACTAAATTCCAGTTTGTCAGTATCAAAAAATATAAATTCGAAAAACATCGTAGCAATACGGTGTTTTTTGTTACCCCAAACCCACAATTCATTACATAACCACAGGTTAGTGCAAACATCTTGCGTGATTTTTTGAAAGGTTCACAACGGGAACTTCCCACGATTTACGCCCCGAAAAGATACACAAAAAGGCTTCAAGAAGATGGAAACCCTCTTCCAGAACCATCTGATTACAAATCTATTAAAGCAGATGAATATGACAATGGTGTCGTAACACTTGTTCCATTAGATGTTGGCGCATATGCTGAAAAATACAGTCAAAAAGCAGTCAGAAAGAATTGTACGATTCCTTCCTGGCTCGATACATTTGCTTCCAAAAATCAATTATCTCTTTCTGAAGTATTGCAAAATGCTTTGATTGGCATCTACAAACAGACAAATCATTTAGACTGATTCCACACAAAAACCAATCTTCTCAGATTGGTTTTCTTTTGTAATTAAGATTTTCACTGATTACTTCAATGCATCTGCAATGAAATCCCAGACTTTCAAACCAGTTGCATCACATTCATTATTGAAGAAATACAACCAGCTCCAATGACCCATATACTGGTAAGGTGTACCTGTATCTTCAAGTGTTGGTTGACCATTTTCATCCATGAAATACACACCTGTTGTATCAACAACGTGTTCTGTTGTAGATACATATGTATGTTTCGCACCAGCTTTTTCTAATCTCTTCAATAAAGGTGCTTCATGTAGTGATGGATCAACTGTTGTATCATCTTCTGAATATACATAATACATATCCAAACCAGCCAACGCCTTCACCTGATCATCTGTAATCAATGCATTTGGCAATGCTTCACAGATTGGTACATATGCATCATATTCATCACAATAGTTGATTGCCATCAGCATTGTCATATATCCACCATTAGAACATCCTGTGATAACAACCTTTGTAGAACCAGTTTCTTCTTTATACTTCGCAATCAATTCATGTAAAGATGTAAGATAATAAGATGTACCATCTGCCTGAATTGCACCACCAGAGAAATTTGTTTTCTTACCATCATGATCCATCCAGTAAGTAGGACATTGTGGAACAAGAATATTTGCTCCACCTACTGCAGTCTGGAATGGTTCATCAGCTAAAGTACCTGCCTTGTTAGCTAGAAGCGTAACAGAAGGATCTGTATCTTCTGTTCCACCTTCACCAAGTCCATGAAGCCATACAACAAGTGTCTTGCTTCCACCTTCTGGTTCATAAGAAGCATATTGATATGTTACACCATCTTCAGCCTGATAAGAATGCATCTGATATTGATCAACAGAAGTTGTTTTAGAAGCAGCTTCTGGATTGATTGTAAATTCTTTAACTTCTGTTCCATTGCTTGTCAGCTTCACATCATCTGTCTTTGAAACTGTTAATGTATAAGGCTTAGACCATGTATTATACTGTGTTGACAATGTAAATAATAATGGTGAACCATCGTTTGGAGAAACATATAATTCTAGTTTTACATGTGTTGAAGGATCTGTTGTCTTTTCACCCTTTTCATCAACAAGATATGCATCTGTAATTTTACGTTCCAGTTCAACATCTTCTACAGGGAAACCTTCTGCAGTGAAATTTGTTGCCTGTTTGTTTTCTACAACAGTAAATGCATCAGCAGTGACAGAATCTAATGGATGATCTAAATTCATAATGATGCTTTGAATGCCACATCCCCAGTCATATCCTGTAATTGTCATGTCATATGTTCCTGTAATGGAAATGCTTCCTGTTTCGGAAATCTTTTTTTCTGCAGTACATCCATCGTCTGGAAGTAATAATGTACATGCAAGATTCGTTTTTAAAGTTTTGTTCATTCAAAAACCCTCCTGTATTTGAGTATATTTGAACGTAAGCGTTTTCTTATAGGCGTTTTCAAACCTTTATTCGTCAAAATCTAACTTTTGATATTCTTGTTTCCACTTGCTTGGATTCATTTTATGGATTTTCTTGAATTCTCTTTCAAAGGATTTCACATTTGCAAAACCACATGAATCACTCACATCAGAAATTGACTGTTTGCTTCTTAACAAAACTTTTTCTGCTCTTTGCATACGAATTCTTGTTGCATATGTACCCATTGAAAATCCAGAAACTTCTTTAAACTTTCTAGAAAGATACCCATAAGACACATTCATAGCTTCTGCCGTTTTTTGTGCATCAAATACTTCTGATACATGAATTGCCATATAATGCATTGTATTCGTAACAAGATCTTTTGCATTTCGAATGATTTGGTTTTCTCTTTGAACAATGTATTTATCACAAAGCGTAACTAGAAAATTATTCAAAGCAGCAAGAATCAGCAATCTTCGATTTAAAAGATTACTATCATATGCTTTTACAAGCTGTTGAAGATATTCAGTCATTTTCTTACGATCTGCTTCATCATACTCTAATGCAAAACTGATTTCTTCAAAGTTTTCAATCATTTCACATAAATATGAATACGAAATTTGAATTGCAAATCCATGATACACATACTCAGGATTTGTACTTGAAAGTGCATGCACAGAAGTTGAATTGATCAATACAAAGTCATTTGGATAGACTGTTCTTTCTTGTCCGTTTTCATAAATGATTGCCCCTCCAGATTCAGGCAGCAGTATTTCAAGACTTCTATGCCAATGCCTAGGTACAGCACTTTTGATTTCAGCTGCTTTTACAGTAATATCAACAACTGTCAAAGGAAGATCATCATCGATTTTAACAGGTTCATAGATTACATCATTTTCCTCATTATTAGAACTCTTTTTGTCTGTCATAAATGTATATGTGCGGAATTTACTCATATTTCTTCCATCCTGTTTTTCTTTTATATTAACAGATATTCGACCGTAATTTCTAATGCTGAAAAAAAGATAGCTTCCGCTACCTATTTTCCTCGATACTCATACATTACGATGCCACCAGCTACCGCAACATTTAATGATTCAAAGCCATGCATTTCAATACGTAATCTTTCATTGCTGGCTTCCTGCAGCTGTTGAGAAACGCCTTGCCCTTCATTGCCAAATATAAAGCCCATACGCGACACTGGTTTGATTTCAGAAATTGTTTTTGACTGTTCTAAAGAAGTCGCAACGATTGTAAAGTGATCATGCTGAAGTTCTTTAACAACATCATTTAAATTACAGCGAATCACTGGAATATGAAATAATGCACCCTGCGTAGAACGTATTGTCTTGTCATTGTAAAGATCCACTGTCTCTTCACTCACATAGACACAATCAAAGCTAAATGATACTGCTGTACGAATCAAAGTTCCCAGGTTTCCAGGATCCTGTACGCCATCTAACAAGATAACTCTTTTCATGTCTTTTACTTGTTGATCAAGTTTATGACAAACCGCAATCAAATGAACCTGTGATACATTTTCAGACAGCTTCTTCATAATACTGTCCGTTACCAATACTGTATGTTCAAAATCAAATGGAGAAGATGTATCTGTAATAATCGTTTCAACGATTCCTTCTTTCAAAGCTTCCTGAATCAGATGCTCTCCTTCAATCAAAAATAATCCAGTCAGATCTCTTTCTTTTTTCTTATGTAAAGCTGTCCATTTTTTCACTTTGCTGTTTTGTAATGATGTAATTGTTTCCATGCGACTATTGTACAACACCATAAAAAAAGATACTAGCTAAGCTAGTACCTTAAATATCTTTCTTGCCGTTCTTAACGAAATCTAACAGTGCAGCAGCACCTTCGTCAATACCGTGGTTACCCTTATTAGGAAGACCAAGACATGTATATACTTCACCAACAGGAATATCCTGATCAAATAAAGCATCAAAGATCTTATCAATCAATACCTGGCATTCTTCCTGTCTTTGCATTGGTCCAAATGGGTTAGCAAAGAATGTTGTAGAAAGACCAGATTCCTGTGTTGTTCCTAATGCAAATCTCTTACCTTCCACAAATACTGGTTCAGCTTCTTCTCTTGTCTTGAAGAAATGCATACCACGCTTATCTGTGTAGTTATTTGCATATAAGAAGATATCTACTGGATGTTCTGTTGTAACTACAGAATGAGGTGCAGCTGGGATAACAACACGTGCATTGCTCTTTTCAGGATTAAAGAAGATAGAACGATCCATATCCTTATAGGCTGTACCCTTATCCAGGTCATCCAGTCTTACGAATGCACCAATTTCAGTACCCTGACCACGGATCTTGCCATTTGCATCAAGATGCAATGTCCCCATATCATCAAATACAGTTTCCTGATGATCAATCATATCAGATGCCAAAGTAGATAATGCTTCCAGTGTTTCTGACTTACCAGCACCAGAGTCACCCATAAACATCAATCCCTTCTTAGTACCATCCTTCAAATAGATATTGACCATAGCACCATGGATTGGCAGCCATCCCTTCTTCATCATTGCTAAGTTATGCAATGTAAGAACAGATTTCTTTGTATAGCCAAAGTAGTCGATTTCAGGAGCAGCAGAGTTCTTGCCAATCCAGATATCATTCACTTCATCATGGTAGAATGTTGTATCTTTCTTTCCATCAGGATTACCAAACAGCATAATTGCATCTGGTTTTCTATTCTTTGTCTCTTCCTTGCTTGCAAGTTCAAACAGGTTAGCCATAGATACACAGGAAGAAATGTAATTTCTATGGAAATAACAATAAATCAGCATTGTGCCAACCATTGCTGGATAACAGATCCATTCTTCATCACCAGGAATAAATTCATCCATTGGATTTACAGAAGCATCTGTAAACTTATTTGTTCTCTTGTTGAACTTTGGATGCAAAATCAATGGTGTTCTTAAACTGATCTTTGCAACATATGGAATATGAGAAAGCTTTTCATATCCAGCAGGTAATTCTGGTTCATAGTAGCTCAATAGCATTGCCGCATTTGTACCAGCCTGTAATTGACGGTAAACTCTATTTTCACCCTGGATTCTTTCCTGTAAGCTTCTATAGAGTTCTCTGATACGTTCATTGATCTTTGCATCTGCTGCTAAGAATGACTGATCAGAGAAGCCAGCTTCATTTGTTGTATAAAGAACGGAATATCTCTGTAAACTTCTCCAGTAAGAATATCCCTGTTCAATAACGTCTTCAAAAACTGTTGGGAAATTAATATATTCATCATGAATTTCAGATGGAGCTTCAACAAGTAAAGCTGTCAAAACGAATTTGATTTCTTTTTTGATACGATCATGATTCTTCAAACCATCTTTTTCAAGATATTTGTAAAGATCATAATGATTCTTTTCCAGATAAACTAAAAATCCATCTAGAAATGCATCAAACACATCTGTACGAATAATACCATGTTTACTTGTAACGTACTGCTTTGAATAGTTTAGGATGACAGTGTCATCATGAAAATAAAATGATTCTTTCATAAGCCCTCCATTTTGCGTCCGTGATAATCTTATCAGTTATGAAAAACTAATCAAGTGAAAAAATACATTTAAAAACGCTTTCATGAGTAAATTTTCTCCCATTCTTTTCGGTATTTCAAGAGATATGGGATACTCACTCCTCTAAGAACCGTACGTGCAGTTTTCCCGCATACGGCTCCCCACATTTGCGATTTCTGTTT
>Ga0129311_1001219_pt1 | contig 18874 bp, 23 predicted proteins | sample Go1ome_FD_94435 | JGI IMG/M metagenome (GOLD analysis project Ga0129311, IMG submission 94435) | Western lowland gorrila individual fecal microbial communities from Wisconsin, USA - Go1022B metagenome | ecosystem: Host-associated > Mammals > Digestive system > Large intestine > Fecal | place... | reverse complement strand
ATTAGTTTTTTATGTAAAGAGTTATATTGAGGTAAGGAGATTTAAGGAAGAGGATGCCAAAGAGGTCAGAAATCTTATTGTCAGGAATTTCTTAGAGATTAACAGTAAAGATTATGGCATATCAGCAATGGAGAAACTTGCAAAGGTTTACAATGTGGAAAAGGTTTTGAATGTGGTAAGTTATGCGCATATGTACGTCTTTGAATTTAATGGAAAAATAGTTGGAACAGGTTCTATCTCAAGTTTTTGGGGAAGTGAAACAGAAAGCATACTTCTGTGTATTTTTGTCCTTCCGGAATTTCATGGGAAAGGTATTGGAAGAAAAATCATAAATACATTAGAAGCAGATGAATTTTATGTAAGAGCAAGTAGAATAGAGATACCAGCATCTATTACAGCAACGGAATTTTATAGAAAATTTGGATATGATTACAAAAATGGTGTTAAGGAATTGGATGATGAAAGCCATTACAGATTGGAAAAGTTTAAGGCGGTAGGGCTGAAATAACAACAGATAATCAATTATTTATCCTTGCAGAGGCATTAGTTCTTATGTTAGGATACTATCTAAGGAAAGTACCCATGACAGGGCGTTAAGCGTCCGGGGGACGCTTGTTTAGCGCCGACCGGAGCGGAGCGTAGAGGTAGCCTCCCGAGTTTATGATACCGGTTTAACGGAATACATAGGAAGGGAGGTGGCGCCGATGACGGCTTATGAGATCACTTCGATTTTCATTGGGATATTAGCATTGCTGCTGTCCTTTGGTAGCTTGATTGTAGCGTTGCTTGCCTTTCTCGATAAGAGAAACAAGCGAAAATAAAAATGCCTATCCTGTCTGATCCACAGGATAGGCGGTGTCCTTAAGGACATTCATTAACCTAAACTCGGAGCACCCACCTTTGGAGTGGGTGCTTTCTATTTAATTAGATATTATCATCTTATGTCTGATAATTCAAGAGGTTTCACTAATTTGGATAATTTTTTACAGTAAGGCGGTCAGTGCCTTTTTTGACAACCATATTGTCATCAAGGAGATGCTGCTTGATTTCTTCGATATTTTCATTGATATGCTGCAAACTGTCAGCATACTCTTCTTCTGAATATTCATCTTTAGCATTTATCATATTTTCACGAATTTCCAAAGCTTTCATATAGGTACAGAGTTTTTTATTGATGAGATTGTTCTTAAAGGACAGCTTAACAGTAGCAGGCTTGAAATTGCCCTCATCGTCCTTATCTGCCTCAAATTTCATATCGATCTGGTCATCCAGTTTAAACAGTAATGATAAGACATCAGAAACTGTTTCTATATCAAAATCCATGAAAATGTTAATGCTGATGCCTAGTGCATTGGCAATTTTTAAAAGCTGGTCAGGCTTTGGATTACGGATTCCGTATTCATATTTTTTTATTGTTGCAGAGTTTATGCCGGACAACTGACCAAGCGTTTCCTGTGATATTCCACGCATATTGCGAAAGTATTTAATCTTTTCTCCAGTAGTCATAAAAATGCTCCTTTATGATTTGTTACCCCTATTCTATCACAATGGGACACATTTGTGTATAAAAATTTGATTAAATTGCTTGACGGACACAAATGCGTACTATATAATACGGATAAACAAGGTCACAAAAGTGTACCGAAATAAAAACAGGAAGGAGAACACAAGATGGAGAATACGATGAAGATGTATGTAACAGCAGATGAAGCTGCGCAGATTCTTGGAGTATCAAGAGGATATGCTTACAAAATCATTCGTGGTCTTAATAATGAATTGAAAGAAAAAGGCTATCGAGTGATTTCAGGCAAGGTACCTACAAAGTATTTTGAAGAAAAGTTTTATGGTATGGCAGTTGGTTAATGGAGAGGAGATGATGATATGCCAGCTACAAGAGATGGTAAAACATGGCGTAGCCAGTTCTATTATGAGGACTGGCTACGCCATAAAAAGAACAAAAGAGGCTTTAAGACAAAAGCAGAAGCAGAGGAGTGGGAGCGTAACTTCCGGCAACAGCAGAGAAAAGATTTGGATATTAACTTTGAGAATTTTGTTGAAATCTATTTCGCTGATGTGGAGAACCGGCTTAGAGAAAGTACAATCAAGAATAAAAGATATGTGTTTGATTTGAAAGTTACACCTTATTTCAAAAAGAAAAAGATGTGTGAGATTAAGACTTCAGATATCAGGGCTTGGCAGAATGAATTGATTAAGCAGGGGTACGCACCGACTTATCTTAAAAGTATTAATAACCAGTTGGCAGCACTATTCAATTATGCGGTCAGATATTATGACCTGAAAGATAATCCTTGCAGAAAGGCAGGAAGTATCGGGAAAAGCAAGGCTGATGATATGGAGTTCTGGACAAAACAGGAGTTTAAGCAGTTTCTTCCGTCTATGGACAAGAAACCGGAGGCGAGAATGGCATTTATGCTTCTGTATTGGACGGGGATGCGTATAGGAGAATTGCTGGCACTTACTTATGCAGATATTGATTTAGAAAAACGAATTATAAGCATTTCTAAATCCTATCAGAGATTGGATGGAAAAGATGTAATTACACCGCCTAAGACACCAAAGAGCAATCGTAAGATTACAATACCACCATTTCTGGCAGAAGAGTTAAAAGAATATTGCAGTCGTTTATATGGAATTATGCCAAATGAAAGAATGTTCCGGTTTACAAAATCTTATATGGAGCATGAGATTGTACGAGGCATAAAGGAAACAGGAGTTAAGAGAATTCGTATTCATGATCTGCGTCACAGCCATGTTTCATTATCTAAGGGTTATTTCTGGGACAGTCTAGCCGACTGCCTCAGATAGCTCTTTTTCTTTTGCCTCTTGTTCCGCCTGTTCACGCTCTTTTCTGCGTCTCCAATAGGTACGTCCCCAAGCACGTTTACGGCGTTTGCGTTCTTCCTCTTTTATCTGTTCGGGAGTAAGCTCCGGCATTGGGACATCCAGTTTACCCACATACTTGAGATAAATATCAATCTGCTGGATTCTGTCACCGGTAGATTTGTCCGCTTCATGTACCACGATTTTATCGACAAATTCATGGATCATAGGAGTAGTAAGCTCTGTGAAATCTGTGTATCGGTGTACCAGTTCAATAAACTTATCTACATTATCAGCATTTTCCTGATAGTCATTCAAAGCCTTTTCTAAAGTATCTACTGATAATTCCAATTCACTTTGTTCTGTTTCGTAGTCAGCCAAAAGCAGTTCAAACCGCTTGTCACTTAGCTTCCCATTTACATTGTCCTCATAGATTTTTTTAATGAGGGTATTTAGTTCTTTGATACGTTTCTGCTCTCTGGAAAGACGTTTTTTCAATACCTTGGCTTCGCTTTCCTGTTGAAGTTCCGTAGCACTGCGGACCTTTTCGATAAACTCGGATTCATGTTCCATCACATAAGTGCTGGTAGCTTTGATGACTTCCAAAAGCAAATCACGGATAACATCCGTGCGGACATGATGCTGTGTGCATTTGTTTTCAAACTTGCTCTTTGCCTTACTGTAAGTGGAGCAGGTGTAATTGTCCTGTGCGTTGGTGTACTTGCCTGTAGGATTACCATTTTTGTCCTTCTTTTCATAACCATTCGTGCGATGATTGAACATTTTGGCACCACAGTCGGCACAATAAACCAGTCCGGTTAAGGGATTGATGTCACCTTTCTTGCTGGGGCGGTGCTTGGTTTCACGGATTTTCTGAACTGTAAGCCATGTTTCTTCATCCACAATCGCTTCCTGTGTGTTTTCAAAAATAATCCAGTCTTCCGGTGAGTTATGAACGGAATTCTTATCCTTATAGGATAATTTTTTGGTACGGAAATTCACAGTATGCCCTATATACTCAGGCTTTCTTACAAGGTCTGAAATGGTAGTGGCAGTCCATGTATATGGTCTGTTCATGTCACAGCTTCCCCGACAGGTTCCAAGTCCCTGCTTTGCAAGATAATAGGAAGGTCTTTCGATTTTTTCATCCTTCAGTATCCTTGCTACCTGCATCGGTCCGTTTCCTTCTATGATAAGCTGATAAATTCGTCTTACCACAGAGGCAGCTTCTTCATCAATAATCCAATGGTCCGGGTCATCAGGATCTTTCTTGTACCCGTAAATTGCGTTGCTTGTCAGATGCTTTCCGTCCATTCCTTTATTATGAAGCACGGATTTTATTTTCCGGCTGGTATCTCTTACATACCATTCATTCATAATGTTAAGAAATGGGGCAAATTCGTTACTGCCATCGTTCAGGGCACTATCCACATTGTTGGAAATAGCGATAAATCGCACATTTTTCTTTCGAAACAGCACTTCTGTATAAAATCCTACCTCAAGGTAATTACGCCCGATACGGCTCATATCCTTTACGATAACGCATCCTACAGTGCCATCTTCAATATCCGCAAGCATACGTTTCCAGTCCGGTCTGTCGAAATTGGTTCCCGACCATCCGTCATCTGTATAATGACGCATATTGGTAAATCCCTGCTCGGTTGCATATTTCTCCAGCATTTTCTTCTGGTTTATGATACTGTTGCTGTCACCGCTTTGCTCATCATCACGGGATAATCTCTCGTAGAGTGCAGTGATTTTGTTTAGTTCCGGTTGTTTGGTTTTCATTAGATTCTCCTTTCAAAACAAACAACCAGCTTATCTGTGGTTTTATTCTACCACGAATAAGCTGGTTTGTGTAAAAATAATTATTGTCTCACTAATAGGAGAAATCCGAAAGAAAATCGGAACTGTTTTATATCATGAAATTTTAATTCCATAAATTTATGGGAATTATGTGAGAGATATTGATATTTTTCTTGTAAAAATATCCAATTTCATGTCTGTTGTCATTTTGACAAACCTGAAGTTGTCAATTTGTTATCAACGAAAGAATTTTTTTGATATATAACTCAGAATGATTAATGCTCAAATCTCCATGATAATATTCCGGTAGGATTTCCAGTGAGGAGTTTGGTATTCTATTATGAAGTATTTCAGCAGATTTTTTCATGATGTTTGATTCTCTACCTCCAACAAGAATCAGCGTTTTTGTTCGACACTCTTCTATACCATTCTTAAGTTTATAATCAGAGTTTTCTCTGAGAAATGAAATCATGTTTTCTTTTTTGATTGAGGCACTAGCTCGATAGTATTCATCGAAATAGTCTTTCTTGATATGTAAAGAATTGAATTGCAGTTTGGCAAACCAATGTTTCTTTACAAGCGGGTAGCACAAAGAAAAAGTCGGTTTAATCAGTGCATATGTTGTTCGCATTGGTAGAACAAGTGTGCTTTCAATAATTGCAAAGCTACATATATCTTTTCTCATAGATAATATTTCTACAAGAATCTGTCCTCCCAGAGAGAGACCGCCAATCATAAAGACGCATCCTGAACATTTTTTGTCTATAAAGTTTATTATCTCATTGGCATTGCTTTCAATAGTCGTAAAGTCCCTATCACTTCCACTGTGCCCATCAAGCACCGGAATGATAACATGATATTTTTCTTTCAGTTGTTTTGCTTCTTCACAAAAGTTCCATGGAGCCAATCCACCGCCATGCAAAAAAATAATTATATTTTTTTGCTCCATGCCATATTCTACATATTTCATTCTATTGCCTCCACAGATTTCGATTTTTACTACTCTTCACATTAATTAATCGACCAATATCTCTGATTTCTGCTATTTGATTTATCCGGAATTGTCATTCTATTGCTATAAGGTCTGCTTTTTCATAGCGGTTATGTCCTTGCAATTGCTTTTTGTATTTCCAACACTTAATTGCGTCCTCTAAAGATTTCCCCTGATTGTCCGCAAAAAAATCTCGAATATAAGTGTTATACTCGAACTGTTTATCAATTTTTGTTTTTCCCTTTTTCTTATCCTCAAGAATTTGATAATAAGCTGTAATTGCTTCTTTATAGGTTTTTCCTGCATTGCTTTTTAACCATTTTTGAAAAGTAACGTTAAATGAAAAACTACTTCCAATATACTCTCTAAAAAAAGCTCTATGTTTTTCCGAACAAACAAAGTTTGCCTCTATTGCTGTATCTTCATAAATTTCAGATATTGTTGTCGTTCTTTTTCTTTTAGTCGAAGCAGATAATACTTTTCCTGTATCAAGAAAATATGCAATCCTATCAGTTATTTCTAGCTTACCACCAGATGTAGGCAAGCCATTTTCTCTACAAAAATTTACCAATTCTTCTTTCAAAAAGTAATATTCTCGAAAGGTTTGGCTATCTAAGTCTTTATTTAAAATAGGTCTTTCCATTATTGTTTTCTTCCTCTCAAAATCTGATTGATCAGATTCATGAAAAACTATTTTCTATAATTGTATCATAATCACATAATCCTGAAAAGAAATTAAATTTTCTTTGCCAATCCTTTTACCACCTTATCAAAATCAGATTCTATCGGCTGTGTCTTGTTAAAAACATCATATTCCTGATATGCTTTCTCCACTGCCTGCTTATGGGAAACACGCCCATTATCTTTCAAGATATCGTATCTACGGAACGCAAGGAACTCGTTCACACTTTTCGAAAATTCCTCCATTGTAAAGACATTTTCACGTTCAATCAAATCCTCTATGTAATCAAAATACCCTGTAACAGCACGTTCCAACTGGCGAATCTGTTTTTCGTCTAAATAGTTTTTGGCAATCGGAGTATCAGATTTGAGAATACGACCATCGGGAGCATTTTTCCATGTGGTCAAGCCCATATTTTCCTTGGTGTGGTCAGCTTGATTATAGACGATTTCAGCCGCAGTCTTACCGGTAATGGCATAGTGAAATTTGTTCTGTATGGTAGCATAAAAATGATATGCAGTATCAGAATCTCTATTATAATCAATGCTGCACTCGGCAAATATGTCCGTTATCTGTTGCCATATTCTGCGTTCGCTGGCACGGATGGAGCGAACTCTTTCCAGCAATTCACGGAAGTAATCCTTGCCAAAAGCAGTTTTTCCCTGCTTCAGGCGTTCATCATCCATAGCAAAGCCCTTAATCATATATTCCTTCAAAATACCGGTTGCCCATATACGGAATCTGGTTGCCTGAATGGAGTTTACTCTGTAACCAACGGAAATAATGGCGTCCAGATTGTAATAATTGGTAGGAATAGTCTGCGTTTTATCCTGCATTGCTCCGTGCTGAGTGGTTGTTGCAATTTTTGCAACAACCACTTCCTCATCCAGCTCACCGGATTCAAAAATCTTTGCTAAATGGCGGCTGATGCCCGACTTGTCAATACCAAACAATTCAGCCATGGCTTTTTGTGTCAGCCATATCGTTTCATCTTTTATCAAGGCACTTACAGTCACATTATCATCTTCGGTTCTGTACAGCACCATTTCCATTTGTTTTGTAATATCTGTATTCATATAAAGCCTTCTTTCCGTTGCATGCTCAATTATCAGTTAAAAATTCCGCAAACGACATTTGCTCATATTTTTGAGGGAAAGTATGCATATACCTAAAACATTCCTCTGTTTTATGCATAATGCCATATCGGGTAGAATATTTTCTAAAAAAATCTAACAGTCTGTCATTATTAGGACTGGGACAGTCATATGCATTACCATAGGTACGAATATACTTATTCTTCATTCCTGGAAAGTATTTGTCCAAGGCATGATAAAAATATTCTCTGTCGCCCTCACGCATGGTGACACCCATGCTAAAGCAGATGATGCCTTTTAGCCTGCTTGGACACAATAATCGAGAATACCCTTGATATTTTCCTCAGTATCATTGATAAATGGTAATATAGGGGTCAGCCATACAATTGTAGGGATTCCAGCTTTTTTTAACTGCATAAGTGCTTCAAAACGTTCATAGGTTGACGAAACATTTGGCTCTAAAATTTTACATAAAGATTCATCATATGTAGTCAGTGTCATTTGAACAATCGCTTTTGTCTTATCATTTATATTTTTTAATACATCTAAATCCCTGAGTATTCTTGTTGATTTTGTCTGAATAGCAACTCCATATTCATATTTATCAATTAATTCTAAACAACGACGTGTAATCTGCAATTGTTCTTCTGCATGAAGATAAGGATCACACATGGCACCTGTACCTATCATACATTTTTTTCGTTTACTTCTTAATGATTTTTCTAAAAGTTCAGGTGCATTTTCCTTTACTTCTATATCTTCAAAATCGTGTGTAAATCCATAACATTTACTTCTGCTGTCACAATAAATACATCCATGGGTACATCCACGATAAATATTTATTCCGTTATTATTTGAAAGTATTCCTTTTGCTTTGACAAAATGCATGTATACGCTCCTCTCTCTGGGGAAATGTCAATTTATACTATTTTTATCCTTCGCCCGACTCTTATACACATTATACTGGTTCTTGCATCTGCCGCTGCAGAATACGCTGTTTGGTCTGCCGGCAATAAAAGCATTGCCACAATGCTTACATACCCGGAGTGTGGATTTTTCATCGGTAAGCATAAAGGAAAACATCATCTGTACACCAAGTAAGAGGGAGTGGAAGTCCCACACGATGGTAGGTCGGTCAAGCAGCTCTATGTGATAGGTTGGTGCAATACCGCCAAATGCCGCCATTCCCTGACGGTAAAGCTGTTTTTGCATATCATCCAGCATGTCAAAGTCCTGATAGTAGAGGAAGCTTGACATAAAGGTAAATGCCCAGTCCTTGAACAGTGTTACAAGCCAGTCATACCTTTCTGCATATTCTCTCTGGAAACTCATCATTACTGCCTGCGGTTTATTTTTCATAGTCATAATCAGTGCCATCATCTGTACATCATCCGTACTCCATGAAGATTCCAAACCTTTTTTCACAAAATCAATCTTATCAAAGGGAAAAAAATAGGAAAGATATTTTTCCGTGGTCATGCTTTCCTCTTTGATGAAATGGTTTTTCGGCAAATATACCGCATGGTAGGTAATAAAGTCCGGTGTGGTAGGAAGTGCGGTCATAAAGCCAAGCAGTCCGTAACAGGTGACAAAATCCATAATGGAATTCTTCAAACGTTCCTGTGTATTATTTTTGTCCATGCACATCAGTCCGAGATTTACCGCCTTTAATACCATCTGCTCCGAATCCTTTAGCGGGTTATAAAGAGACATTTTCGCATCCGGTGAAGGTGTGATGTACAACGTACCTTTTTTATCTTCCTTCCATTCATATTTGTCATATCGTACCCAGTTGGAGCTGGTTTTCTGGAATAGGTTACTCATAAAAGTCTCCAATCTGTCTGTTCTAAAATGTAATCTGTATCACTTAAAAATATATTACTATCATATCAAGCCTATCCTGTAAGGTCAATTGGTATTTGTGATTTCTTTCCTTTTCTTATTCTTTTTATCCGTAATCAACGACTGGTAGGTGTCATAAAAAATCTGCTCTTGCTTTGTCAAAGAAAGCTGATTGTTTACTCTGTTCTGTAATGCCTGAACAAAAGATTTACGAATTTTCTTTAACATTGTGTCACGGATTTTACGGATGTTTCTGTCGGTCTTCTTTCTAAATGCTGCAATCAACTGGCAGGAGTATCCCTTAATGGCAAGCAGATATAAAAGCTCCTTCTGTACATCTTTTAACGCAAAGATTGCTTTGGAAATATCTACATCCGTCACCAGCTCATGCATTTCAAAGGGGCAGTCATAAATGGCATCCAGGAAATCCCCTTTCAGTATCTGCTTCCCGAATACATGCCGGATGGGAGCAGGAATTACAATCTCATCCGGTGACATTCCCCATTCAAGTGGAACATCTGATCTTCCTATTTCATGATAGCGTTCCTTGCGTTCCCGGTTGGCATCAAGCCTGTTCCACCATGTAACCACATTTGCAAATTCCTCCTCGGTTCTGGCAGAATCCTCAAGACGTGCCAGTGCTTCTTGTTCCAGTTCACGTTTCAGCTTTTTCCTCGTTGATGCTTCCGGTATCCCTGATACTTCCGGTTCATTTTTCATCTCAAGTTCTATTTCAAGAATGGCGGCATTCTCCCGTTCAAGGGCATCCGTCAGGTCATCTTCCGGTATGTCTTCTTCAAAATAATCATTTGTACATTCCTTCAACAGGGATTCACCACCTTTCAAAAAATATTATCAAAACTTTTACAAAAAACAGTTCCGTTTTGGGACTGCATTTCTCCTATAGGTAAGAAAGTAATCTTATTTATCCAAAATAGATTACTTAAAATTAGAAGAAAGGAGCTGGATTTTATGAAGATTTATCTTATCCGTTGTCGCAGTCCATCAAAGATACTTTGATTATAGCAAACACATGTTCGCATTTCAAGGAGGAGGTGAAATTATTATGGAGCAGGCAGCAAGTAAGGATCGGGCGATGTCCTCTTTTGCCAAAAGAAAAGGACAGACCACTTATAAGGTAAATGTATTTTTCGCAGAGAATACCACAGCTACCTTTGAGGATAAGCTTCTGCATCTGATAGCAAATGATATTGACAATCGGAAAGTTGCCTCACCGGATGCAGAGTAATTGTTACACACAAATTGATTAGTTTTATGGCTGATATTTTTATCAGCAGGAAGGAGGTTTGTATGGGTAAATCAACCAAAACCTATGAAGAAAGAATCCAGGAGAAGGATTTAAGGATTGAGAAGCTGGCACAGGAACTGAAGCGTTATGAGGCACAAAAGAAGCAGCTGGAGAAACGAAAGAAGGAGGAAGAACGGAAAATCCGAACCCACCGTCTGATTGAAATCGGTGCGGCTGTGGAGTCGGTGCTGGGAAGATGTATTGAGCTGGAAGAAATCCCTAAGCTGATTGCATTTTTAAATAAGCAGGAAGCTAATGGGAAATTTTTCTCCAAAGCAATGCAGAAAAGTCCGGATACGGACATGAAAAAAGAGGAAGTTTGGGAGTCAGGAGTTTCCTGATTCCCTTCTTTCTTTAGATAGAAGGGCGCACTTATAGACAGGCAGAGCCTGTCTCTTTCGCGCGCTCTGCGAGGCAAATGTGAGAAGAATTTCTAAGCCTGCCCAAAACACAGGCAAAGAAATTCTAAGTCTCACATAGGAAGAATGTCAAATGCAGACATTCTCCCATATGGAATATGCACTATACACGAAGGAGGATATGCACTATGGCAATTTATCACTGCAGCATCAAAATCATCGGCAGGAGCGACGGAAAATCGGCAGTTGCTTCTTCTGCCTACCGCTCCGGCGAAAAGCTCATGGATGACCGCACAGGTCTTACCCATGACTTTACAAAAAAGCGTGGTGTGGTATTTACAGAAGTTGCACTTCCGGCACACGCTCCGCCGGAATATGCTGACCGGAATGTATTGTGGAATGCGGTGGAAAAGGTGGAAAAGAAATCCAATGCACAGCTTGCAAGGGAAATCGAAGTGGCACTCCCAAAGGAGCTTTCAAGGGAGTGCCAGGTTGAGATTGTAAGACGGTATGTGCAGGAGAATTTTGTTTCTGCCGGCATGTGTGCCGACTGGGCATTGCATGACAAAGGCGATGGCAATCCCCATGCTCACATTATGCTGACCATGCGTGGCATAAAACCTGATGGCTCATGGGCACAGAAGGAAAAGAAGATTTATGCCCTTGATGAAGAAGGAAAACGCATTCCGCTTATTGACCCAGCTACAGGAGAACAGAAGCTTGGTAAACGAAATGAAAAGCTGTGGAAACGCATTACCGTAGAACCAAATGACTGGAACGACCACAGCAAAGCGGAAATCTGGAGAAAGTCATGGGCAGATATCTGTAACGAATATCTGTCTTTGGAACAGCAGATAGATCACAGAAGTTACAAACGGCAGGAGCTGGATTTGGAGCCAACTATCCACGAAGGGTATCGTGCCAGCAAGATGGAAAAAGCAGGCTTTGTTTCTAATCGCTGTGAATACAACCGCATTGTAAGAAAGTTAAATGAGCTGAAAGGTAGATGGCTTCTTACTATGCAGACATTACAGAAAACCATTATGGAGAAAGGAAGACTTTTATATGAACGAATTACAGGACACTTTAGAGGAAATCATGGAGATTTTCAAATGTCAGGAAGACATGCTGGATATTCTGGAGAACCAGCAGTATCAGCTGGAGCAGTTGAAATCGGCGAATTTAGAACAGCAGAAATTGCAGGAGAAATTAAATGCCGAGAACAGGAGGCTCTCAGTCGAAAACAGGAATCTGACCGTACAGAATCAGAAATTAGTAACACAGAACAGACAATTGCAGGAATTATGCAAAGAGTAAAAGAGAAAGCGAGGGAACGTGATGAACGAATCAGAAAACTTATGGAACGCAGACAGTCTTTTGAAGCTGTCGGAGGATTTACAGGCGGAGAACGAGCAGTACCGATCACTGCTGGCACAAAAGGAGAATCAGATACAGATGCATTTATCCGATGTGCAAAAGCTGAAATCACAGATATGCTCCATGCAATCGACGATAGCAGAACAAGGGCAAGAGATTCAGAAGCTGAACGCTCATATCGCCAGATTAGCCGAGAGCGACTTGGTATTGGTAGAGAATCAGAAACTGATAGAGGCGAATCGGAAGCTGCAGACAGAAAACGAGAAGGCTCAAAACACCTTCAAAGAAGCTGTGACAAAGACAGAGGACGCTAAGAGAATACTTGCGCAGGCAAAGGCATTAAATGATACTTTTGATAAGTGTGTCAGGGATAAGGTAAGCCATGTAAAGCGGAATATGGAAGCTGATATGAAAGGCAGGTTGCAGACCGCCCTTCAAAGGCAGACTGTAACACTAAGCACCTGGACATGGGTATTTTGTTTTATCTGTATCATACAAACGGGGTATATCCTTTTTATGAATAAGGATGTTGCTAAAACGATTCCCCGGTGGTTTATAAACTGCTGGGAGAATGGATGTGATATAGCTGAAATGATTATCGGGTTGTATCAATGGTGCTATGGCTGCTTGACCAATTATATGCATCCTTATGTTGTGATTGGCATTATGATTCTTGCTTCTGTGGAGATTTTGATAGGAGGATTTTTTCTATTCAGAAATGTATTTGACCGGATTGATGAGAAGTGGCATGACCGCTGGCAGTATTACGAAGTTACAGGTGTGAAAAGCTTAAGAAAAGCGGTGACGATTGCTTTGTGTATTGTCAGTATTACCTTTGCATTGATTGCTGGAATGTGTATTCCACTGGATATCAATGTGGTAAGCTGGTGGATTTGCTTTTCTGTTGGACTAAATCTTTTGTATCATAGTTGTTGTAATAATAACTGTTATTAAGGCATAAAAATACTCCCACAGGCAGATGTGAAAATGCCTGTGAGAGTATAATAAAATAGGGGGCGTTGCTTTGACACTGGAATTTATCTTCTTGTTCCGTCATCATTGAATGTCCGTTTCAACGCAGACTCCGTTGGAAAAATTGACACGATTAAAACGATGCATTGAATTGTTACAAGAATACCTCCAATAATTCCAATCGTTTTCTCATTACTCTGGTAGAATGGAATATGTATTAAAACAGATGGAATAAGCATTATGACGCCCAGTTTCCACCAAAGTCGACCACAATAATCATGTGCAAATTTCCATGTGTCCATATTTTTCATAGAGCGTGTTGTCCTATACCCAATTACACCATTTATACTTTTAGGACAATGCTTCCACATCATTCTCCCAGCAATAAGCATGATTGCTGGAATTAACAAATCACATATCAACATAAACCACCAAAACCACATATGAATTCTCCTTTTATAAATACCAATTTGATAACCTCTTGAACAAGGCTACCATATGGGTTATTCTACCACATATTCATCCTTAATTCATCTAAAATTTTCACGATTGATTTACCACACTTCTAAACTATCTTCTGCATCAACCCAAGCTTGCATTTCTCCATCCAACACTAAGCGTGCATACTCCATAGGTTCATCAATCGCAAGAGCATTCAATGCACATTGTGAATTAGGTGTGGTCTTTAAACCATCCTCTGCCTTATTGCAATCAATTCGTAAAAGCATATTATCAAAGGTGGTTATATCAATACTATTGCAGTATTGGTTATATGTAACATATATAAGTTTCATAGCATTTTTGTCCTTTCATCGTTATTACAGATAAGCCGGTTGTATTGATAAATTGTTGTGTGTCCTAGAATTATCCTTTAGAACGTGAAACTCACGCATCGCTTCTGGTGGAGCTTGGATTTCAGCCATTGGCAATAGCGGAGCGGCTGGGACATGAAAAGATAGAAACAACATTAAATACTTATTCACATTTATATCCGAATAAGCAGGCAGAACTGGCAGACAGGCTAGAGCTGGAGAATGAGGAGGACAATCTATGAGCGGAGTACACAAACATCCAACAATCAGCTTTCGTGTATCGGACAGAGAGCGGGAAATGATTGAAGCCAAGATACTTGCAAGCGGTATGCAGAAGAAAGATTATTTTGTACGTTCCTGCATTTATAACAGAATATGTGTTGTAGGCAAGAAAGAGGTCATTTACCAGCTTGTAGAGGAATTGCAGAATATGCAGACAAATCTCTCTGAACTGGTAAAACAACTGGAACAGCAGGAGGTAACACTTACTGCTGAAGGATTGGAAGATTTGCGAAATGACTGTATGGATATGTTACAGACGATTATTTCAATGCTGGATGGAGCAAAGTATCTTTGGCAGGGAACACAGACTGATAAAGAAAAAAGTCCTGACAGCAGCAACTGTTAGGACTTGCGGTAACAAAAGAAAACCTCTGTTACACCTGTAAATACAATTAGAGTATAGCAGAGGTTCTTCTTAGGAGCAAATAAAAGATTTGAAAATGGAGGACTTTTATGGAAGGACAGAAGACAGAATTAAAGATGATACGTATGTCGGAGGTTGAGTCACAGGAAGTGAAATGGCTGTGGTATCCGTTTATACCATATGGGAAGCTGACAATTATTCAGGGAGATCCGGGTGATGGAAAGACCACATTGGTATTAAATATAGCAGCAAAGCTGTCAAAGGGAGAAAGTCTAGACAGTGATATGAACGTGCAGGAGCCAGTAAATGTCATTTATCAGACAGCAGAGGATGGACTGGCAGATACAGTAAAGCCGAGGCTTGAACTTGCCGGGGCGGATTGTGAAAAGATACTGGTTATTGATGAAAGAGATAAATCTCTATCTATGGCAGATGAAAGACTGGAAGAGGCACTTGCTAAGACTGGGGCAAAAGTATTGATATTAGGCCCGATACAGGCGTATCTCGGTGGTGGCATAGATATGAACCGGGCAAATGAGGCAAGAGATATGACAAAGAAGCTGGGAGCATTAGCAGAGAAATATCAGTGTGTAATTCTTCTTATTGGTCATATGAATAAGGCATCGGGGAATAAAGCAGCATACAGGGGCATGGGTTCCATTGACTTCTTTGCTGTGGCGAGGAGTGTGCTTCTGGTCGGCAGAATAGAGGGAGAACCTAATACAAGAGCAGTTGTTCAGATAAAGAACAATCTTACAGCATTTGGTCATCCTAAGGCATTTATGCTATCGGAGACAGGTTTTCACTGGTTAGGAGATTATGAGATTACAGCAGATGAAGTGCTTGGAGGAATTACACCAAAGGCGAACAAGTTGGAGTAGGCAAAGCAAATGCTGCGTGAACTGGCAGAAACATCTAATGCAGTGCAGAGTAATGAGATTTTTGAAATGGCTGATGAACAGGGCATTTCAAAGAGAACACTGGAAAATGCAAAGAAAGAATTGGGCATCCGGGCAAAGAAAATCAATAACTCGTGGTATTGGGAACTGGATGCAGTAAAGCAGAGATAGGGCAAGAACGCAACATTGCAGGCTATATAGAAATTGCGGAGATAAACTTTGCAAGGTTGCAAAGCATATAGACTTTGCAGTGTTGCGGTCTTGAATGAATTAGGAAAGGAATGGTGGATTGATATGAAAAATGTACAGATTTCAGAAAAACTCTTCGTTGCGATAATGAGATATTTTATGTTGGAACAGGAAGAACTGTTGCCTCAGATAAAACAGGGGCTGGAGAAAAAGCTGGATGCGATGGTAATGAGAGAATTGTATACAAAATATAAGACTGCACCAACGGAAGGAGAAAAGGAAAAGGCTCGAAAGGAATATTTGGATAGACGAGGTGTGCCGGAGAGTTTTCGTTGGTAGTTTTTCTTAAACATATATAACGGCTGCGTGTCACGCTTCCGTTAGAATCGATAAGGAAAATGTGGTGTGCTTGACACAGTGGAGGCTTGTGTACACTGGCTGCCGCAGGCAGAAAAGCTCCCGGCAGGGCGCAAAACCTGATTAAGAATAGCTTGCTATTCTTTTCAGGTCTGCATTTTTAATGGCGACAGCTCCTGAAAGGAGATGTTGATGTCAAAAGTGCTTTTGCGTTACTTTCGACGAAAGTAACAAAGCCAGAGCGAGGAAACCTCGCTCTATGCCGATATCCGGCGCTAATATGACAGATAAAAAGAAAGGGGAAGATTGCCTATGAAGAGAACGATAAGTGCAATGATCGGAAAAGGTTCTGTGAACCATAATACCAGAGTATTTACAGCTAAGAATGTAGATAAAAACAGAAGTGCTGATAATGTAGAATTTTGCCAAGAAGATATTAAGCAGGTTTATCATAAGTTGTTTGATGAAGCACTGGAACGATATAATGCAAAACAGAAACGGAAAGATCGCGTGATTGATAATTATTATGAAAAAATCAGGAGGGGCAAGCAGGAAAAGTTATTTCATGAAGTGATATTTCAAATCGGAAATAAAGATGATATGAATGCCAAAAGTGAAGATGGATTGTTGGCAAAAAGAATTTTAACGGAATTTATGGATGAGTTCCAAGCCAGAAATTCGAACTTGTATGTATTTTCAGCACATTTGCATATGGATGAAGAAACACCGCATCTGCATATTGATTTTGTACCATATATTACAGGAAGTAAGCGAGGTCTTGATACAAGGGTTTCATTAAAATCTGCATTGGCGGAAGAAGGCTTCACTGGTGGCACCAGAGGTGCTACCGAATTAAATCAGTGGATTGCATCAGAGAAACAGGAGCTTGCTACAGTCATGGAGCGATATGGGGTGGAATGGCTGCAAAAGGGTACACATGAGAAGCATTTGTCAGTGCTTGAATTTGAAAAGAAAGAGCGAGCAAGGGAAGTGGCTGAATTGGATAGCCAGAAGCGGGAAATATCTTCGGTGGTTGCACAGCTTGGAGAAGAGGTTTCTGTAAAGAAACAGGAATTAAAGAATGCTACAACTGAAAAAGAACTGGCAGAAGAGGCTACGCAAAGGGCAAAAGAAGAGAGAACTACAGCACAACGGGAGAAGGAAGTATTGCTTGCAGGTAATCAGGATTTGAGGATGGAGAATACAAGGCTTGAAAGTCGCAAGGACAGACTTCGCATGGAAAATCATGATTTGAAGCAGAAGCAGCTACAGTTGCAGACAGATAATGAAGAACTGGAACAAAGGCATGAAGATTTACAATATACGAATAGTAAATTGGAGAATGTGAATGATCAGTTATCTGCTGACAATCACTCTCTGGAGCAAAGAAATGATTCATTGCAATCTGATAATCAGGCATTAAGACAGAAATACAATGATTTGCAACAGAATAATGTTCAACTTGAAAAGCAACAGAATGAGCTTAAGAGCCATATAGAGCAGATGGTGCAGTCGGAGCAGTTATTACAACGTGATGTAAGAAAGTATGATGAAGCACCGGAGTGGCAATTGCCGGAACCTGGAGCATTTGCAAGTGCTAAGTCATTTCGGGATAAGGTGGTTATGCCATTTGTGAATAAGCTGAAGTCGTTGATAAAGAATCTGACAATCCAGTGTGTAAGGCTGAGGGAGGAAGTATTACAGCTAAGGAAGGAAAAAAAGAGATTGTCAGATGATGTGGAGTTTTACAAGGGCAAGATTAAGGATATGAGTGATAGGACAGAGCTGTTGCAGGAAAAGGCTGATGATCTGGAGCGTGTGAAGAGATATGCCGGTGCAGAGCAGATTGATACGATTGTTCGTAAGGTAAAGGAACAGGAGTGTACAGAACAGCAGATAAGGCGGTATGACAGGTCTTATGGGACAAGATAATGGGAAGGATGGATTGATGAGATGAAAGATAATGGAATGGATAATATCGTGGAATGTGTTTATAACATGGATAACGGCTATGTTGAGGTGTGGTTTACAGATGGAAATATGTTGCGGATAAAGTGTGAAGAAGTGGAGGCTGCTCTGAGGACAACAGAGCAGTCTCTGGCGAAGCTGCATTGGTTGTTGGATAATAAGCCAATAGAATATGTGACAATGGCTTTGTCCGGGGAAATGCAGGCATATTGTGATATTGAGGATGATATGGTTAAAGGAATGTTTGGAACGATTGTGCAAGGGTATCTGAAGAAGGGGTATAACCGGGCTACGGCGGAGATGATGGCTAGGGAGTTTTTTAGGTATGAGAGTTGAAATAAATATAGATGTTTTGAATATAATGTTGTATACTTTAAATGTAAAATTGGATAAAAATCAATATGATATTAGATAAAATAATAGTTTGACGGAAAGGAGGTTATATCATGTTTTATTCTCCATTGAGATATCCAGGTGGTAAAGGAAAATTAGAGCCATTTATGGAGCTATTGATTCGACAAACAGGACATGTGGGCGGAACTTATGTGGAACCCTTTGCTGGCGGTGCGGGAATTGCATTAGAATTATTAGAAAAGGAAATTGTGAATGAGGGTTTGTCAAGTAAAGTGTGTAAGTTCTTTTTTACACCTCTTTACGCAGTTTAGTGCGGTATAGGGTGCTGACCGAAATTCCGGTCATGGTGGAGACCTGTTTGTAGGAATTGGTCTCT
>Ga0129311_1001218_pt1 | contig 18901 bp, 17 predicted proteins | sample Go1ome_FD_94435 | JGI IMG/M metagenome (GOLD analysis project Ga0129311, IMG submission 94435) | Western lowland gorrila individual fecal microbial communities from Wisconsin, USA - Go1022B metagenome | ecosystem: Host-associated > Mammals > Digestive system > Large intestine > Fecal | place... | reverse complement strand
TGTATCGTCAGGAGTGATTCCACCACCGTCACGAACTGGGCGGCCATGAGCAGTGAAGAACTTATGTGTCAATGAATCAGGAATATAGCCTACGCTGCCGTCAGAATTCCTGTGGCTGTAGTCGATAGCCTGGACACATCTTCCGCTCGGAGTATAATACTTTGCAGTCGTCACCTTAAGCTGCCCGTTATAAGGAAGCGGACGCACACTCTGGACAAGTCCCTTTCCGTAGGTCCTGCGACCCAAAATGGTTGCACGGTCCAAGTCCTGGAATGCACCGGAAATAATCTCGGAAGACGAAGCAGTGCCGGAGTCCACAAGTACAATTATAGGAATCTGTGTGTCAACAGGCTCTGTGACAGTGCGATACTCACGCTTCGAATCGTCTGAATTTCCTTTCGAAGACATCACGAGCGTGCCCTTAGGCACAAACAAGGAGACGATATTGATAGCCTCGCTCATAAGACCGCCACCATTTCCGCGAAGGTCCAGAACAAGTTGCTTCATGCCAAGCTTCTTCAGTTTGAAATAGGCATTGCGCACATCTGCAGACACATTCTCCGTAAAACCGGTCTGCAGAATATAACCCGTAGTATCATTGACCATTCCGGCATACTCCACATCCGGCAGGTGGATTCTTTCGCGGACAACAGTAACTTTCACAGTATCACCGGCATTCCATCCGTCTCTCCCACGCAGTTTCTTCACGTCGAACACGACAGAAGTCCCCGGCTTGCCTTTCATCCTGGACGTCGCACCGGAAGCATCGAAACCATGTACTCCGGTCCCGTCGATAGCCACGATTTCATCCCCGCATCTCAGCCCCACCTTGTACGCCGGCGAATTCATATATGGCTCATTGATAACGACATTGCTCTCTTTGGTAGGCTTATAGATAATCGCGCCGATACCGCCGTAAGTCTTGCCGATCATAAACTCGAAGTCCTCATTGTCCTCCTCCGGCACATACATCGTATAAGGGTCCAGATTCTCAAGCATCGCCTCGATTCCGACCTTCTCAATCCTGTCCAGCGGCAGGGAATCCACATATGACTGGTTCAGTTCTTTCAGTATAGCATTCTGAATTTCAATCCATTGCCCCAGTTTGAAGCTTTTCGTCTGACCGAATGAAGGCGCGACGGCCAATGCCAATGCAGCTGTCGCCGTCACCAATTTCAAATATTTCATAATCCAATAATTTTCAATGTTAATGTCAATGCCTCCGTAGGCACCAAGCCAGCCTCGTGCAATAGCTGTGCCCGCAACCGACAATTATACAAAAATACAAAATTACGCCTAGTAATGAGCATGCCTGCTAAAGAAAAAACAGCAGCTAGTCATCACGACCTGCTGCTGCTCACTTATTCAATATGAATTAAACTAGCTTATGTTATTATGTCTTCTGACACATGATATAACCATAATCGTGCCAAACTCGCCAAAAGCCTAAAAAATATTTTTTTCAACGCCCGGCCATATACAGAAAGACACTCAGGCTAATGAATCCATTTCTTGAAAAACTTCCAGATTTCCTCACAGGTATCCATGCTGTGCTCACTCCAGCTGTGGTTTCCGCCTATGACCTCATAGAGCCACACCTCAGTTTCAGGGCCGTCCTTCCACGCCGGGACTCCTCCCATATAGCGGTGCAGCACGACCTGACGGGGCTCATTCTTAGGATTGTCCACCGGAACTGCATTGACCTTCATAGGAAGGGAATCCACCACCTCATACGAGCAACGGGCTTCATTGACCCATTTGCCCACTGCGATAGGGACGGCAATGTATGCACCCCAGCCTCCCTTGTCCATAGGATCGCCGTTCCAGAGGGAGGTCTTGTCGGATGTTCCGTGGACCTCCATCAGAGGGACAGATCCTTTGGCATTGAGGTCCTTCTGCATCCAATCGAGTGTAAGACCGGCAATCGGAGCGACAGCCGCAAAGAAGTCCGGCTTCAGATAAGCCATCAGGTAGCACATCTCACCACCGTTGGACATGCCGGTAAGGAAAGTATTGGTCCGGCTCAGGCCATATTCCTTCTGGAGATGACGCGCAAGCTTACAGAGAAAGTCCACGTCATCTGTTTTCAGCCCTTTCTGGAAAGGATAACCGACATTCCAGCAAGTCTTGCCCTTGCCGTCCACGGCCCCCTGCGGGTAACATACCGCGAATTTCTCCCTGTCCGCCACCTTGCACAAGTTCTGGCCTCCTTTCATTGACCTTCCGCCATAGCCATGAAGAACCATGACGAGCGGCGCGTCAGAGGGAAGCCCGTCGGGAAGATAAAGCATGTACTCGCGTTCGAGTTTCTGATGCCTGAACGTAAAATACTCCGGCTCGGCAGCATTGATGTCGCCGAAAAAGAAAACTGCCGCAACTACGGCGACAGTCAACGATAAAATTCTATTCATTGTTTTCAGCTTCCTTAAGTTTGTGAAGCGTACTGAGATATTCCAGACCTGCGACCAGAATCAGACCGGCTATCGCCCAAATGATGGCGCCGGAAACCTGAAGGTCAATGACTTGTCCCATATTGCCGCCGGATGAAAGAAGCAAATCGGCACCAGCCTTTGCAGCCTCGGCATCCATTCCACCTCTAAGCAGCTGAGCTTCAGCGACTTTACTCATATCATTCCATGGCCATACCTTGACAAGGGCGCCCAGGACAAAGCCCACGAGAACCAGCATGGTCGGTCTTTCGAATCTCTTCAGAAGCCAATGCAGGAACTTGGAGAAGCCCAGTATTCCGATTACGCAGCCAAGTCCGAAGACCACTAGAACCGGGATGTTCAATTCATTGACAGACTGCATGATAAAGTCATATTTTCCGAGAATCACGAGGATAAAACTGCCGGAGATTCCAGGGAGAATCATTGTGCAGACTGCAATGGCGCCGCATATGAAGATGAACCAGAGGCTGTCCGGAGTCGTGGTCGGCGACAAGGTGCATATTACTACGCCCAAAACAATACCGACGACAAAGAACAAGACATCATTGACCTTCCAACCTTTGATATCATAAATCATGTAGGCCGACGAGGCAATGATGAGTCCGAAGAAGAAGGCCCATGTCTGGACAGGGTAATAAGCCATCACATAGACCATCAGTTTTGCCAATGAAAATATGCTTATCAGAACACCGATGAACAGTGACACAAGGAATGTTCCGTGGATATATCTCCAGAACTCTCTGAACTTGCCCTGCAGAAGGAGCTTCCAGGAAGAAGGGTCCATCATGGCATTGAGAGAATCGATGATTTCAGTAAATATTCCCGTGAGGAGAGCGATAGTTCCGCCCGACACGCCAGGAATCACATTCGCGGCTCCCATGCCGAAGCCCTTGATTCCCGTAATAATGTTTCTAGTCAATCCGTTCATTGTCAATATTAGTTATGTCTATCTGATTGTTTCCAGATAACGGGTAATTTCGACGAAAGCCTCCTCCTGAGAGAAACTCTGGCTTGGAGAATCTCCTATGACAAGGTCGAAAGTCCTGCCTTTCAGCTGCTTACGGCCAATCTTGAACTTCGCCGCAGAGCACTTCACTATGCAGTCAATAGGAAAATGGCTGTTGTCAATGAGAGATATCAGCATGTCCGGGCTCTCCGTAGAGAATGTCTTTATCGTCTCCATGCCCGGACGTCCCCACCAGTTCAAATCTTTCTTGAGCAAAGTCCTGTCAAGGCTGGTGGTCTGCCTCTCGTCTTCGCCCTTTCCGGCGAAATCGAAAAACCATACGGTAAGTTTTATCCCGTTGGCCTTGCAAAATGCCTCGACCTTGCTCTTGCATGACTCACATCCTGTGTCTTCCGCATCCATAATCACTGTAGCAGAGTGGATTGCAGACAAAGGAAGAAGACCGGAGGTGGATTTACCGGCGGTCTTTCTTATAAATTTTCTTCTGAATATGTTCTTGATGAATTCCAGCATCAGTTCTCGTTTTCTTCCTCAACTTCACCGCCGTTGGCCTTGATAAGTTCACGGATCTCCTTCTTGGCGGCTTTCCATCTTGGAATATCAATCTTCGTGCCGATTACTTCGACGACCTTGGCAGCGATTATGGAACCGACCTCACCGCAAACCCTCAACGGCATCCCGAGCGAGTGTGCATAAAGGAATCCTGCCGCATAGGTATCACCGGCGCCTGTCGCATCAAGGGCTGTCGCAGGCCAAGCCTCAATGTAATGGTACTCGTCCCCGCTCTTTACCATTGACCCGTTCTTTCCGACTTTCACGACGGCTATCTTGCAGTGTCTCGAAATCTCGTCCAATGCCTCGCGAGGCTCCTGCTTCGCAAATGCCTTCGCCTCAGACTCGTTAGCAAAGACAATGTCAACGTACCTGTCCACTATATCATGAAGGAAAGCGTCGTTGGACTCGACCACATTATATGAGGCCATATCCAGAGATATGATGCATCCGGCATTGTGCGCCATTTCTACAGCCTTACGGATAAGTGCCTGATTCTGAACCAGATATCCCTCGATATGGAAATAGTCATAACCCTCGAAATATTCCTGCTTCAAGTCCTCCGGAACCATTTCGAGCGCAGCGCCCATGTAGTTGGCGAATGTCCTTTCCGCGTTTGCTCCCGACACGAATACCATTGACCTTCCTGAAGGATTCTTTCCTTTGAGAAGCATTGTCTTCACGCCGTACTGCTCCTCGTCGCTCTTGAAAAGATGCCCGAGTTCATCTTCACCTACTTTTCCGATGAAAGCGGACGGCATGCCGAAAATGGCTGCGCAGGTGATGGTGTTCGCTGCTGAACCGCCGGCCACATAGTGAAGTCCGTATGGCTTCAGGCTCTCAAAGATTCTGTTGCCTGTCTCCATATCCACGAACTGCATGCTGCCTTTCGGGAGATGGTACATTTTCAGGAATGAGTCGTCAGGAAGCACCGCCAGGATATCTGTCAATGCGTTTCCGATTCCCAGTATGGATTTCTTTTCTGTTTTCATCGAAAAATATAGTGTTTGTTACTCTGATTTCTTCTTGCTTCTTACAGCAGGCTTGTCGGCCTTCGGGGCGGCCTTTGACTTTTTGGAAGAAGGCTTCGCAGACTTTGCCTTGGAAAGCTTGATAGCCTGTTTCACCTTGGCCTTACGTGCAGCCTTATCTCCCTCACCGGCAGCAGGTTTCGGAGCCCTTACCTTCTTCACAACAGCTGGAGCGGCCTCAGGCATCGGCTGAGGGACCTCAACCTCAGGTACGGTAATCTTCGGCTCTACTTCCCTAACTTCTTCAGAAAACGGCCTATTTTCCCTAAAACTGTTTTCTTTTCTCGGGTAGGAGCCGCGTCCTCTTGTACCTCTGGAATCACTGAAGCGGTCACGCCTGGGAGAATCATCTCCATCCTTGCTGCGGAATCCGCGACGCTCGCCGCGCTCTGAAGAGTCTCCGAAGCTCTTTCTTCCGCCCTTCCCGAAGCTGTCGGATTTGCGTCCGCCACGCATGTCAGAATCTTTCTTGCGGGTAGTCCTGTCAAATACTTTTACAGCAGGTTTGCGCTCTTCGTACTGTCCAGGGATATCCTCATGATGGCTCATGCGGTCTTCTCTTCCGGTTTCAACCAACTCATAGTCAAGGAGTTTCTGCTCAAGATTGGTAGATTTCACACGGATTCTGACAGGGTCACCAAGGTTATAGATGACACCCGTACGCTTTCCGACTATCCTGTAATGCTCCTGGTCGAATTCGAAGAAGTCTGACTGGACATCACGCAGAGCGACCATACCCTCGATCTTGGTAGGCTCGATTTCCACATACATGCCCCACTCGGTCAGTCCGGAGATATGTCCGTCGAACTCTCCTCCGACCTTGTCCTGCATGAATTCTACAAGTTTGTACTTGGTGCTCGACCTTTCAGCCTCAGCTGCAATCACCTCACGCTCAGACGCATGCTTGCATTGATCTTCATAATAAGCCTTGCTCTGGGAATCCGCGCCGTCGAGGTACATCTGCAGGAGCCTGTGCACCATCGTGTCAGGATAACGGCGGATCGGAGAAGTGAAATGTGTATAGAACTTGAATCCGAGGCCGTAATGTCCGATGTTGTCGGTGCTGTAGCAAGCCTTTGCCATTGAACGCAATGCGAGGATTTCGATCGCGCTGAACTCAGGCTTGTTCTTGGCCTCGGCGAGGAGTCCGTTCAATGCCTTCGCGAGTTTCCTTCCGTCCTCAGGTGCCTCCATAGTATATCCGAAGTTGCCGGCGAATGTCCTGAGTCCGGCCACTTTCTCCTGGTTAGGCTCATCATGGATACGATATACGAAAGTCTTGGCTGACTTCTTGGCTACACCGTTCATCTTTCCGCCGGTTGCGATGAACTCGGCAACTGAGCGGTTGGCAAGCAGCATGAATTCCTCGATAAGCCAGTTGGCCTCCTTGGAAATCTTCTGATAGACACGTACAGGACGGCCTTTTTCATCTACCTCCACTTTCATCTCCGGGCGCTCGAAACTGATGGCTCCGGCAGCAAATCTGCGTTTGCGGAGAATAGATGCAATCTTATGCAATGTAAGTATAGCTTCCTTAAGTTCACGCGGAATCACGCAGCCTTCATAGACACCGGCACCCATCATTGCCTCAGAACGTCCTGCCGCCTCATGCTCAGCCCTTGCGGCTGCCTCAGGTGAAGCCTCCAGAACAGGGTCTTTCACCGCCGCATGGATACCGTCGGTACCGCCACGGAGATCCATCTCGAGAGACTTTTCCCCATTGTCAATGATCTGCTGGGCAGTCTCGTAGGCGAATCTGTAATTTGAATTGATTACAGTCCTTCCGAACCATGAGCTGACGACTCCGGCAAGCGGGGTAATCTCAAATACTGCCGAGAATGTGAGTTTTTCCTCATTAGGACGAAGTGAGCAGAGCTTGTTGGAAAGCTTCTCAGGAAGCATCGGCACTGTCCTGTCCACAAGATAGACTGATGTACCTCTTGCCTGAGCCTCCTTGTCCACGACGGAACCAGGTGTCACATAATAAGATACGTCTGCAATATGCACACCTACCTCGTAATTTCCGTTCTCGAGTTTCCTGAAAGACAGAGCATCATCGAAGTCCTTCGCATCCTCAGGGTCGATGGTGAATGTCAATGTATCCCTGAAATCCTTTCTGCCCTTGAGGTCTTTTTCTGTGATTTTGTCAGATATGCTGTCCGCAGCATTTTCCACCTCAGGCTCGAACCTGTACGGCAGACCGTATTCTGCCAGGATGGAATGCATTTCGGTATCATTGGCACCAGGCTCTCCGAGCACATCCACAAGATGTCCCTTAGGGTTCGGCTCTCCCCTGTCCCAACTGTCGACAAGCGCCGCAACCTTAAGTCCGGCATGAACGGTGAGGTCCTTTGCCTCGCCATCCACCGTCTCATGAACACCTGCCACTGCAAATTCGCCGTTGCCGAGCGCCTTCAGATAGCCGCTCTCCGGAAGAGGATTCTTCCTCCTGTGAATAGGTTTGCCGTCAATGTCGGTTATGTCAATGCTGATGTCGTAAGGCATCACCCTGCTCTGCATGAGGACCCATGCCTGGTTTCCTACGACGTGGAGAACTCCCACAAATGGTTTGCGTGACCTCTCAACTATCTCAAGGATAACACCTTCCTGTCTTCTTGTATCTGTCTTTTCCTTCGTTACGGCAACCTTGACAGTGTCGGCATTGAGAGCGCCTTTGGTTTTACCCTGTCTCACATAGATATCATCCTCCATGCCCTCGACCTTCACAAAGACGAATCCGTCTCTTGTCATCTGGACCGTACCGACATACTCCGGATAGTCCTTCTTCATATCATCATTACCGCCGCGACCTTTTTTTGAGAAGTTGCCGCCCCTGCCTCCGGACCTGCGTCCGAAACCATTTCTTCTTTCTGAATCTTCGTGCCCGCGATTACCGCCATTACGTCTTCGTCTGTCAAATGCCATAATTGTTTATGTTATAATATATCCTGCAAAGATAACAATAAAAAAGCAACCTCTCGCACAATAACAAGGAAATCAATACAAACGAGCCCCGGCGCCAGCAATACGGCTGGCATCGGGGCACATAACTCAATATGGGAAACGGATTAGTTTTCAGGAGCGAACATAGGGTCCCAGCTAGGGAGAAGAATCGGCTTCTGGTCAAGCATCTTGAGGATGTCAGCAGGGATGTATTTCTTCTCTGCCACAACTCTGAACATGTACTCGGCGAACCATTCGTCGGTCATGACTACGCAGCCGTGAACGCCGCTGTCCGGGCCCCAGCTGTTTTCTACCATCCACTTGTCAGCCTGGCCGTTTTCATTGACATTGACAGCAATGAGGGTCATTGCGTGGGATGAACCGCTGGCATGGGTCTGTACCCTCTGCTTCTTGTCCATGGTGAATTTCACGCCGAAAAGGGACTCGTAATCATAGTTGGCGATGTCGAGAAGGCTTCTGCGTGCATTGGCGAACTTGCCCACGTCACATGAGAAATACATCGCGGTATTGTCTTTCAGAGATGCGATTGCAACCTCTCTGATACGCTCGATAGGAAGGTTCACATAAACCCAGTTCTTTCCGTCATAGACATGGCGGTCATAGTCGATTTCATAAACCTTTCCGTACTCTCTGGTCGGGTCGTTCATGAGCATCACGTAATTGCCGTCAAGGTCAGCATTGATGTACTTCTGATAGAATGACTTAGGAGTGTATTTTTCTGTGCTGATGACCTTGTCGGAAGCATCGCGCATAGTCCACTCGAACTCTGTCGGAGGCACTCCGAGGCAAAGTGAAAGCACTCTGTAAACGTCTGTCAGGACCTCTTCCTTAATTTTGAGGAGTTCTGCAGTAGAGTCGGACTTCTTTCCCTTCGAACCTGATGCGGCATAAGCGTCACGGATACGGAGACCGCCCTGGCGAAGAATATTCTTGAGCTGTGAGGCCATGAGAGACGTATTGTTGCTGCTGAATGTCTCAGGCATAACCTCAGACGGAACCACGCCATATTTCATGATAAGGTCAGAAACGCCTGTAAACTGTCCGCCGTCGCTGAGAGGGTTCGAGAAGAGCCAATCCACCTTGCGGTCTTCGAAAGGAAGATTTCTCGTGTCAATGACACCCTGGAGGAAGAGGTTTGATTTCTCAAGTTGGTCGAAGAAGAAGACATAGTTCTGAGAGAAGGTGAACGCTCCGAGGTTATACTCAGATATCATCTTGGCTCTCATAACGTTAAGTCCAGTGAAAAGCCAGCATCTGCCTGAAGATTTCTGGTCGGTGATGCCCTTTGTGGCAACTCTGTAGGTGAAATGGTCGTCCACTACAGGAGACTGCTCGGAATTGGTCGCAAGGACATTGATGGAAGTTCCTGCCAATGCGTTTTTGAGAGCCTTGTCAGTAGCGCTTCCGGTGTAGCCCTTGCTGATTCTAGCCATCATTTCCGGTGAAATTCCTCCGTCCGGGGAATTCTGTGCCGACATCATGGCCGGCAACATTGCCGCGAGTGCGGCTGTAAGTAACAACTTTTTCATGCTATCAATTTTGTTTGTATTCTAAAAATTTTCAATGTCATTGACCATAATTATTCGGCATACAGCAGGTACGGCTTCCGCTGGGCCTTGAACTTTTCGACATCGTCCTTCCACATTGACTTTATCTCCGCGGCGGACGCTCCTTTCATTATCATTTCGCGAACCCAGGAATTTCCCATTAGTTTGTCGAAGAACGGCTTCTTTCCGAAGAAACTCCGTCCGTCAGCAAGAGTCCCCGCCGCATCGGAACCGGGCTGCGCCATCACGACCCTATAGTCATTGACAACATACCCGAGGTTTATCCCCTCCTGCCAAATATCGTCCAACGATTTGTGTGTCAGGTCAATGCCATAGCACCATTCACCCATATAATCCGGTTTCACAGCCCCGGGCATACTCTCCGGCCTGAACCTGTAACTGTATATTCCCATGTCCGGGCTGCCATACATTTCGAAAGGATGATCGGTTCCGCGGCCAAGCGAAATCACTGTCCCTTCGAAGAAACACAGCGACGAGTAAAGATACACGGAACGCATGGTTTTCAGATTCGGGGACGGAGGCATTATCAGTGAATATTTGTCCCTGTGGGTGTAGCCACGGCATGGGACTACCTCGAGATTACATCTGCCTCCATCAGTAAGCCAGCCCTCGCCGTTGATCATGAGCGCAAGCTCGCCCAACGTCATTCCGTGGACTACGGGTATCGGGAGGTAGCCGACGCCTGATTTGTAGTTCATGTCCAGAACAGGGCCGTCCACGTAGAAGCCGTTAGGATTGGGGCGGTCCAGAACTATGACTTTCTTGTCGTACTTGGCGCAGACATCCATGAGCCTGTACATGGTGATGTAGTAGGTGTAATATCTGAGTCCGACGTCCTGGATATCAACTAAAAGCACATCGAACAAGGACATGTCTTCTTCTGACGGCTGATTTTTTGCACCATATAGCGAGACTATCGGGATACCTGTCTTGGCATCAATGGAATTGCCGACTTTGGCACCGGCATCAGCATTTCCCCTGAATCCGTGTTCCGGTGAGAAAATCACAGTAACATTGACCTTTTTCTTCAGCATCACATCGGCCAGATGCGGGCCGAAAGTTTTTGGTCCCGACAGGTCAAAGTTCTTGCCTTTCAGGACTTTATCCCCGACGACGCCGCTCTGGTTGCTGAATATGGCAACCCGCTTTTCCTTCAGGCCGGGGACGTATCTGGAGAATTGCTCGTCACCCAATATGGTCTTGCCGGATAACGAAATTGCCGCCGTGGCCATAACGACCACGACAGCAATCATATATCGTAAACACGTCCTAGTTATCATGCGGTTGTCAGCTTTATGGCCATCAGGGCCACCTAACCGCATAAAGGTACGAATTTTATTGCATTGAACCGCCTACGATGTCGAGAATTTCGCTGGTAATCTTCGACTGGCGTCCCTTGTTGTATTCCAAAGAGAGTTCCTGAAGGATTTCGTTACCGTTGTCAGTAGCCGTCTGCATGGCAACCGTCCTCGCGGCATGCTCAGCGGCATTGGTATCGAGCTGAACCGTATATATCTTCATCATCAGCACTTTAGGCATCAGTTCATCCAGCAGGCTGTCCACGTCAGGCTCGACGATATAGTCGAATTTGCGGCCTCTTTCATCCGCCTCGGCAGCAGCCTCTTTGTTCTCGGAAATCGGCATGGTCGTCATCGGCAGATAAACGTTCCTGACTGACGGCTGGGAAGCCGTGGACTTGAAATGATTGTAAATCAGTTCCACCTTGTCATAGACGCCCGTCATGAAGCCGTGGACCAACTCGGCAGCAAGTTCTGAAGCCTGTTCGTAGTTCGGTTTTTCAGCCAGCTGCGTACCATCCAACGGGGACTCGAAGCCTTTCTTCTTCATCGCCTCGGCCATCTTCTTTCCGATGGAATAGACAGTAATGTCGGTCGGCAGAAGACCGGATGCAAGATATTCATCTACAACAGATTGTGCATGTTTTATCGCTGTAGCGTTGAACCCGCCGCAAAGAGAAGAATTCGAAGAATACGCAACTATCGCAACCTTCCGCACAGGGCGCTCAGCGCAGAGGATTTCAAGTTCATTGTCAATGCTGCCGTCTCCGTCTTCCGGAGGCAGAGAGGCAAATGGCTTGAGAGGGTCGAAAGTATCGGCCTTCTTGTACAGTCTCCTCCTGTATGCAATAAGATTCGCCAGCATGCGGTAGAGCATCTCCTCATACGGCAACATGTTTCCGATGGCCATCTGCGCCTTGTGGAGTTTGGCGGCAGCAACCATCTTCATTGCAGATGTAATCTTCAATGTACTGTTGACGGATGCAATGCGATTCTTTATTTCTTTCAGTGACGGCATATTACTTCCCCTCGTTCAGACCGAGAACGATATCCTCGGCTTCCTGCTCAATGATTTTTGTGATGTTTTCGTCAAGTTTTCCGCTTGCAAGAGGTGCCAGGACATCTTCCGCATGGGATGCACGCATCCTCTCAAGGAACTTGTCCTGGAAACTGCGGACTTTCTCCATAGGAATGTCGCGCAACAGGGAATGTGTACCGCAATAGAGGATGGCAATCTGCTCACCTACCGGCATCGGAGAATACTGAGGCTGGATAAGGAGCTGTTTGTTCTTGCGGCCTCTGTCCAATGCCAGAGCTGTGACCTTGTCCACATCGCTGCTGAACTTGGAGAAGGACTCCAGCTCATCATACTGGGCCTGGTCGATCTTCAATGTGCCGGCAACTTTCTTCATACTCTTGACCTGTGCGCTACCACCGACACGGGATACGGAAATACCCACATTGATGGCCGGACGGAATCCCTGGTTGAACAGACTGCTCTCGAGGTAGATCTGACCGTCAGTAATGGAAATCACGTTGGTAGGAATGTAGGCTGAGACGTCACCTGCCTGAGTCTCGATGATAGGCAATGCCGTCAATGATCCACCGGCCTTGACCTTTCCCGCCAATGATTCCGGAAGGTCGTTCATCTGCTCTGCAACTTCCTGCTGGCCAATGATTTTGGCAGCTCTTTCCAGAAGTCTTGAGTGAAGATAGAACACATCTCCAGGATATGCCTCACGTCCTGAAGGTCGGCGCAAGATCAATGATACCTCACGATATGCGACAGCCTGTTTGGACAGGTCATCATAAATTACGAGAGCAGAACGTCCTGTATCACGGAAATATTCACCAATTGCGGCACCTGCGAATGCAGAGTAATACTGGAGCGCAGCAGGGTCCGCAGCGGTTGCGGCAACGACTACCGTGTAGTCCATAGCGCCCTTGAAACGCAGTGTATCCACGATACTTGCCACGGTGGAGCCTTTCTGGCCTATCGCTACGTAGATACAATATACGGGATTGCCCTTTTCGAATTCGGTCCTCTGATTGATGATGGTATCTATGGCAATGGCCGTCTTTCCTGTCTGTCTGTCACCGATGATAAGCTCTCGCTGACCTCTTCCGATAGGAATCATCGCGTCGATAGCCTTGATACCTGTCTGCAACGGCTCATTGACCGGCTGACGGAAAATTACGCCCGGGGCCTTGCGCTCAAGAGGCATTTCCAGTTTTTCGCCAGTGATTTCACCAAGTCCGTCGATAGGGACGCCAAGCGGATTCACGACGCGGCCCAGCATCTTTTCGCCGACAGGAATAGATGCAATCCTTCCTGTGCGCTTCACGGTCATGCCTTCTTTGACCTCGTCAGTAGGGCCAAGGAGCACGGCTCCGACATTGTCCACTTCGAGGTTCATCACAACGCCCATGACGCCGCTGTCGAATTCCAGAAGTTCGCCGGACTCAGCATTGGTCAGGCCGAAGATTCTGGCCACACCGTCGCTAACCTGCAGCACGGTGCCGACCTCCTCCAGTTTAACGGAGAGGTCCGCAGACTCAAGCTGTTTCAGCAGCACGTCCGATATTTCACTTGGTTTTATATTATTCTGACTCATACATCTTTCTGTTATTTTGTTCAATGAATCGTCTCCTCAAGTCTTCCAACTGTCTGGACACGCTCGCATCGATTCTTCTGTCAGCAACCTCGAAGACGAATCCTCCGATGATGGAAGGATCGACAGTTACCGTCAACTCCAGCTGAAGGCCCGTAAGATTCCTGAACATTTCACATATCTTTCTTTCAAGCTCCGGAGAAGGCATACTCACGACAAGTCTGGCATGACTCACACCCTGTGCAGAAAGCCAACGCTCTCTGAAATAATGAAGGATATAGCGCAGATACGACTCCCTGTCATGATTTATCACAAGGCCCAGAAATCTGACAAGTGACTGACACATATGCTCTTCTCCAAGAGCTTTGGACATCAGTTCTATCTTTTCGGACGACGACAGCAGAGTCTTGCTTTCCACAAGACGCTCCAACTTTACAGATGCAGCCAATGCGTCAGCAAGAGTGCAGGCCTGTTTGTACACGACCTGTCCCTCACCGGTCTCTTCCACGTATTTCAGAAGAGCATCAGCATATCTTGACGCTATAATTCCTGTATTCATTATGAGCTTCAGTTTTTAACTATGGAGTCTTTTCTGTTGTTCAGTTCCTCCATAACCTTGTCAACATATCGCTTCTGAACGTCTTCTGAAGCAAAGTCTGCCCTCAGAATCTTTTCGGAAACATTCATTGACAGCATTGCGACTTCCTTGCGGATATCCTGCAATGCGCTTTCCTTCTCGGCAGTGATTTCCAATCTGGCCTGTTCGAGTACCTTGGACGCTTCCTCCTGAGCCTGAGCCTTGGCCTGCTCGATGATGGACGCTTTCATTTTCGCCGCATCATCCATAATACGGGCACGTTCTTTCTTGGCCTGGAGAAGAAGTTCCGCCTGCTCCTTGTTAAGGTTGGCAAGTTCTCCCCTGGCCTCTTCCGCCATTGCCAATGACTTGTTGATGGACTCAGTCCTTTCATTGACCATCTTGGTAATGACAGGGAATCCGAACTTGGCAAGGATGAAAAAGACAATGCCGAAGATTATGACCATCCAGAAAAGGAGGCCAGTATCAGGTGTTACAAGTGACATAAGGACAATTAGTTAAACAGAGCGAGAAGGCAGACAATGATTGCAAACAGAGCTGCACCCTCGATCATGGCCGCAACAATAATCATTGAAGAACGGATATCTCCGCCTGCTTCCGGCTGACGGGCGATAGACTCAGTAGCAGAAGAACCGATCTTTCCGATACCATAACCAGCCGCCAATGCTGCGATAGCAGCGCCAAGTGCTATACCGATCTTACCAATTGCCTCTGAGGCAACTGCCTGTAAAAGAATTGTAAGTAACATAACTGTAAATTTTTAATAAACTAACTTTCTTTTTGTCTTGCCATACCGATGAATACTGCCGACAATATCGTGAACACGTACGCCTGAAGGAATGCCACCAGGATTTCAAGCACATCCATGAACACTCCGAAAAGCAGAGAAACGACCGTCATGCTGCCGAACAGCACAGCATTGTATTTGGCAAAAATGAATATAATACAAACCAGACTGATGGCGATGATATGACCCGCAAGCATATTGGCAAAAAGCCTTATCATCAATGTCAATGGTTTCATCAGAGTACTGAACATCTCGATAATCGGAAGTATCGGAATAGGAAACTTCAGCATCATCGGAACGTCCGGCCAGAAGATATCCTTGAAATAGTGCTTCGTTCCGAACAGATTGATCATGAAGAATGTGAAGAATCCGAGGACACAGGTCACTGCGATATTTCCGGTAACATTGGCTCCTCCGGGAAAGAATGGGACCAGGCCCAAGAGATTGTTAATCAATATCCAAAGGAACACTGTGCACAGATACGGGGAAAATTTGGCGTAATCCTCGCCGATGGAGTCTTTGGCAACACCCGTGTCGATCATCATGATTATTGGCTCCATAAAGGCAGCAATTCCTCGAGGTGCCTCATTTACAGCATCATGCTTACGATACCAGCGCGCAGTTCCGAGGATAAGCCATACAAGCAGCGCGCTGCTCATGAATATTGACAATACATTCTTCGTGATCGACAAATCCAATGGTCTTATTTCTTCTCCCTCGGCGTTTTTCTCGACGATTTTACCGCTTTCTTCTGAGATGTAAAATCCTTCATACTGATGGCCTTCCTCGACTTTTGCAGATGAGAAGACGTGCCATCCAGATGTCTTGCTCCTGATGATGACCGGCAGCGGAATGGCTATCGATTTTTCTCCGATATTCGTGATGTGCCACTCGTACGAGTCACCGGTATGACCGAAAATGACATCTTTGACATTGAAATCGGCCTCAGTCGCAACACTGTCAGCAACAGCCTCCTCCGCATGGACCGGAATCCATGCTGAAACGGCCAGAATCAATGCTGCTATGTATTTCCACAATTTCATAATTCCACGCAAACGGAAACTTTGTTGTTCCTTATTTCCACAAAACCGGACTTCACGGACAGGCTTTTGACTTCCCCATCCTTGGTCTGATATGTCACCTTTCCGCTATTGAGAGTTGTCATCATCGGCGCATGGCCTTTGAGGACTTCAAACGGAGCCACCTTGCCAGGCAACTTCACGTAAGTTATCTCGCATTGCTCCAACACCTGCTCGGGTGACATTATTATGAGCGAAAGCTGTGCTTCCATGATTCAATCAGTTTTTTCCGGCGCTTGCAAGTATCGCTTCGCCCTTGCGTATCGCATCCTCGATGGTGCCGACGTTAAGGAAAGCCTGCTCCGGAAGATAATCCACCTTACCGTCAAGAATCATATTGAATCCTTTGATGGTATCTTCAATGTCAACCATCACACCAGGTACGCCCGTGAACTGTTCCGCAACCGCGAAAGGCTGGGACAGGAACCTCTGGACTCGTCTTGCCCTGTTCACAGTAAGCTTGTCTTCGTCAGAGAGTTCGTCCATACCGAGAATCGCGATGATATCCTGCAACTCCTTGTTTCTCTGGAGAATCTGCTTTACACGCTGAGCTGTATTGTAATGCGCTTCGCCGACGATGTTCGGGTCAAGGATTCTGGATGTGGAATCCAACGGGTCAACTGCCGGATAGATACCCAACTCAGTAATCTTACGGCTGAGCACGGTGGTCGCATCCAAGTGGGTGAAGGTTGTCGCAGGGGCAGGGTCTGTCAAGTCATCCGCCGGCACGTAAACTGCCTTTACTGACGTAATGGAACCGTCCTTCGTAGAGGTGATTCGTTCCTGCATCTGGCCCATTTCCGTAGCCAATGTCGGCTGGTATCCCACTGCTGAAGGCATTCGTCCGAGCAATGCAGACACCTCGGATCCGGCCTGCGTGAAACGGAAGATATTGTCAATGAAGAAAAGTATATCTTTCGGGCCGTCTGCCGTCTTGCTGTCTCGGAATGACTCGGCAAGAGTAAGTCCTGACAATGCTACCGAAGCACGGGCTCCAGGCGGCTCGTTCATCTGTCCGAACACCAATGCTACCTGAGACTCCGAAAGTTTCTCGCAGTCAACCAATGAGAGGTCCCATTTGCCTTCTTCCATGCTTTTCTCGAAGGCTTCACCATATTTGATGACACCGGATTCTATCATCTCCCTAAGAAGGTCGTTTCCCTCCCTGGTTCGTTCACCGACTCCGGCGAAGATAGAGAATCCGTTATGTTTCTTCGCGATATTATTGATAAGCTCCTTGATGAGCACGGTTTTGCCGACTCCGGCGCCTCCAAAAAGACCGATTTTACCGCCCTTCAGATAAGGCTCAAGAAGGTCAATGACTTTGATACCTGTATAGAGGACTTCCTGTGAAGTCTTCAGGTCTTCGAATTTAGGAGGTTCCCTATGGATCGGAAGTTCTGTCTTCCTGTCCAGTTCTCCAAGTCCGTCAATAGAATCTCCGACGACATTGAGAACTCGTCCGCGAATCTGAGGTCCTGCAGGCATTTCAATAGGATGGAATGTGCTGATTGCCTCCATTCCTCTTTTCAGGCCATCCGTCGAGTCCATCGCCACTGTTCTGACGGTATCCTCGCCAATATGCTGCTGAACTTCCACAATCAATTCCTTACCATCCTGTCTTCTGATGGTCAATGCATCGTGGATTTTAGGAAGGTCGTTCTTTTCTTCCGCTTGGGACAGGTCGAAATGCACATCTACAACCGGTCCGATAATCTGAGATATATGTCCTACAACGTTTGGCATATCACTTTATTTTATAAGCCCTGCCACCGGGCAGAACTTGAATTAGTTTTTTTCCGGCAGACCGCGTCATCCGCGGTTTTCCGAAGTCCAAAGTTAACTGAAAATTTCATACCATGAACAAAAAACAATATCCAAATATTCCAATGATGGGGCAAAAACGGACAAAGAAAATCTGACAAACTTTGCAAATAAGATGATTACATGAAAGCAGATTGCGTCAAAATGAGAAAGATGATGTAAATAACAGGCATATTTAAAACGGAAATGATCATACTGACGAAACGGGGTAAATATCTGCCTGATTTTACCCCGTTTTGTCAGTATGACATAGTTGTCGTCCGAGGCCAGATGGCCATCCGTCGCTACCGAGCAGGCATTTCGGACCTGGGTACTGCCACATGGATACGAAACAAGGACACTTGAGTAGCCATAATGCATGGACAGACACAGATGAATTTCCGGAAACCAATCAAGGAGAGCCATGATTTTCGACCCTCTTGGCAGGCGTGATTTGGGACACCTTTGTAGTAAGTCGCTAAAATTGAGCGCATTGCGAGAGAATGGCCACAACAGGAATCTGCCAAGACCACCTTTCAAAACGACCTCTTGGCAAGAGGCTGACCATCTAATCAATTAAGATACAATCAATTACAGCCATACCGACCTGTCAAGAGGGTCAAAACTGGGACGGTCATCACACACGTGGCCATATTGCGGGGACAACGGCAAAACCTGGACACACTCAAACATAGACAATATTACGTGTGCGATTGACCGGAGTGTCGTAAACATACAGGATAGGTGTCAATGCCGCCTGTGTTCCCGTCCGGGGCCTGCGGACAGGTACGCCCCTTCGGGGCTACCCTTCCCACCGCTGCGCGGCGGGCCCCTTCCGCTCGTGAAGCCGCGGACGGCTACACCTGTCCGCAGGCCCCGGACGGCAGTCTGACATGGAAACACGTCATTCCAGGACCGCAGTTCTGCCACAGGGACAGGCCGCAGCGACACCTGCGTGGACATGTGCAGACTTGGACCTTAATGGAAGGTGCGACGCTGGCCACATCCTCCAACCGCAGGAAACCGGAACGACTCTAACAGCCTTCCCGCCCACACACCTACAAACGCAAAAAAGAGTCTCCGGACGATCTCTCGTCTGAAGACTCTTTCAAAGCACGGCGGCTTCCTACTCTCCCACCTGGTCTGGCAGTACCATCGGCGATGACGGGCTTAGCTTCTCTGTTCGGAATGG
>Ga0129311_1001216_pt1 | contig 18908 bp, 18 predicted proteins | sample Go1ome_FD_94435 | JGI IMG/M metagenome (GOLD analysis project Ga0129311, IMG submission 94435) | Western lowland gorrila individual fecal microbial communities from Wisconsin, USA - Go1022B metagenome | ecosystem: Host-associated > Mammals > Digestive system > Large intestine > Fecal | place... | reverse complement strand
GGATATTCCTGGCTATTTGAGAGATACCTGCCTGACTGCGCAGGATAATTACGCGGCGTTGCTTGACTATTTTGGGATCAAGCATTGACCTCAGCCTGTTTTGCGAACTCTTTCGCGAATTGTCGCAATATCTGCAGGCGGATCAGGGCAAAAGCATTAACTTTGTTTAAAATGAAATGATTATGTCGAAGGTTGATAAATATGTGGCGCTGATTCCGCGGATCCAGTCCGTCCTTTCAGGGGAGACTGATGAAATTGCAAGGATGTCCAATATGGCGTCTTTGCTTCACTTTGAATTCGGCTTCTGGTGGACAGGGTTCTATCGCGTCGTTCCGGAAGATGAACTGGTACTCGGGCCATTCCAGGGGCCTGTAGCCTGTACCAGAATCAAGAAAGGCAGCGGAGTCTGCGGCACTTCATGGAGAGAGGAACGCACACTTGTCGTCCTGGATGTCGAGCAGTTTCCCGGACACATCGCGTGTTCAAGCGAAAGCCGGAGCGAGATAGTCGTCCCCTGCCGGAAATGCGGCCAGATCATCGCGGTGCTTGACATTGACAGTAAGGAACTTGCCACATTCGACGAAATTGACAAAGAATATCTCGAGCAGATAGTGTCAATGCTGTATGAGGCCTGATTCTAACGTGGATGCTGTGCCTTTACAACTGAAACTGAGTAACTAATATGACGTCAATATGAAGAGAATCCACATCTTTGTACTTTTAACTCTATCATTGATAATTATTTCCTGCGGCAGGAGCCAGGAAAAACTTCCGACACTGGTGATTCATCCTCACGAGGAGATGCCCGGTAACATTGACAAAAAATCATATAAGTCTGTTTTTCTTGCGGGTACAATCGACATGGGAAGCGGTGTCGATTGGCAGAAGGATGTGGCGGAATTGTTTGAAAAGGCTCCGGGCAGCTGGGTGCTGTTCAATCCGCGTCAGGAGTTTTGGGACCCCAGTAGGGAAAACGAAATGGATTATCAGGTCAATTGGGAACTTTCGCATTTGGAGGATGCTGATTTCATTCTCATGAATTTTCTTCCTGGCAGCAAGTCCCCGATTACGCTTCTGGAATTGGGGCTGTTCGCGAAAAGCGGAAAGCTCCATGTCGTGTGCACGGATGGCTTCTACAGATATGACAATGTCTGGATAACCTGCGCAAAATACAGTGTGCCTGTCTATGCTTCATTAACTGAGGCAATCGGTGAAATCATCAGGTAGGTCTTTGTCTTTTGTCTTTATGGCTTTTTCTTTGTGTCGGGCAGGAATCCGGCCACGATGCCGAGAAGCGGCAGATATGCGCTGGCATTGAAAATGAACCATATGCTTGTCTTGTCCGCGAGCCATCCGAAAAATGCCGAACCGATGCCGCCAAGGCCGAACATGAGACCGAAGAATACGCCGGAAATCATTCCTATCCTGTTCGGCATCAGGTCTGTTGCATATACGACAATCGATGAGAATGCAGACGAAATTACCAGACCTATGATGACTGACAGGACTATGGTCCAGAAACAGTTTACATGTGGCAGCAGCAGGGCAAAAGGCGCTGCTCCCAATATGGAGCCCCATATTATGTATTTCCTTCCGTACTTGTCACCCAAAAGCCCTCCGCCTACGGTGCCGAGCGCCGATGCCGCGAGGAACGCGAAAAGGCATAGCTGGGAATTCTGCACTGTCATCGAAAACTTGTCCATCAGGAAGAATGTGAAGTAGCTTGTCATGCAGGACAAGTAAAAGTATTTGGAAAAGATCAATGCCACCAGAATGAGCATTGCCGTATGAACCTGGTGGCGTGGGATATCATTACGGATATCTGCATTGATTTCAGGATGGTCAGTATGGGTGGCAATCCTTTCCTTGTACCACGATGCAACGTACAGCAGAATTATTGCAGCCAGAATTGCTATCAATGCAAACCATCGGATGGAACTCTGTCCGAAGGGCAGGACTATGAGCGCTGCCAGAAGCGGCCCGAGTGCGTTTCCTCCGTTGCCTCCTACTTGGAATATCGACTGCGCCAGACTTTTCTTTCCTCCTGAGGCCATCTGGGCAACTCTGGAAGCCTCCGGATGGAATATTGATGACCCCATTCCGATTATTCCCACTGAAATCAGAATTGTCAGGAATGTGCCGGCGCCGGAGAGCATGAGGAGTCCTGCCAATGTAAAGCACATTCCGATGGAAAGTGCATAAGGAGCAGGTCTCCTGTCGGCGTAATAGCCTGTGAATGGCTGAAGTATGGACGATGTCATCTGGAAGACCAGCGTTATAATGCCTATCTGTGCGAATGAGAATCCATAGGTGTCCTTTATTACCGGGTAGATGGACGGGATTACTGACTGGATCATATCATTCAGAAAATGCCCGATGCCACAAGTAATCAGTATTGAATAAGCGGTGGCGTCATTGGAACTATTTCCGGATTGCCTGCTTTTAAAATTGACATTCATTATCTGTTGTCTTGACATAAAACACAAAAACGAGGAACCTGTCCCCGAAAACGCTTCAACTTCCCGTCAATGATAGAGTTGTGAACGATTGTTACCAATCGGGACGTCGGAAAGTGGCGCAAAGGTACTAAACAAATCTACATTGACAAAAAAACAAACCTGCTCCAAGTACATTGATTTCTCGTAATTATTGGGTAAATTTGCAAAAACCTTTTATATGTCTTTTCAAAAAAATTTAACCTGTCTGCTGTCGGGCGTAGCCATGCTTTCTGCAGCAGTGCCCGTAACTTCATGTCTCAATGAAGATTACGATCTCACGAAAGACATTGACACGAATATAAGCATTGACGGGGATATCAGCGCGCCGCTGGGAAACTCCGAGTTTATACGGGTCGATGACTTCCTTAACCTTGGTAACGATGACAAAGATGTCCTTAAAGCTGATGCTTCGGGAAATTACTATCTTTCTGTAACCGGACGCGGTGCATCTTCGGATGTGGAGCTGCCGGTTTTCTCGTTCTCGGACGAGCTGGTGACGGACGGCGGATATACTGGCACGATCGAGAAAAGCGAACTCCCGCTGCCTTCAAGCGGTACGGTTCCGGCTACGCCGTACACCAAGCATTTCAATGCATCTTCGACACCGATAAAGATCAATGAAGATGTGCCGCTGGAAATTCTGGCTGTAAAGGATGCAGAGGTTTCCGGTGTAGTGAACGTCTCTTTGACGGTGACTGCAGGAAAGGCAACTTTGTCTGACCTGGTCATTGATTTTCCTGAGTATCTGGAATTTGCAGATGTGAAAGCTGACGGTCTTAACTTCAATCCGGACGGCAATATCCTGACCATCAAGAGTCCACAGATCAACACGATGTCCAAGAGCATTAATCTGAATGTCATAGGGATTGATTTCGAAAAGATACCTTCAGGTCAGGGATTCATCCCGTCGCAGCATAAGATAGTGCTGAACGATGAGATAAAGCTTAGTGCCTTCGATGTGAATGCTGTCCTTTCGGACTTTGGAACTACCGTGGAGGTGATTCCGAATGAAATTGTAGCAGATATCGACCTCTCTATTTCATCGTTGATCGTGAAGACTGCTTTGGTCAAGGTGGATCCCGACATTGCCATTGATCCTTTCATTTCGAATGTGGGCGAGTTGCCTGATTTTTTGAGCGGCGATGATGTGGTCCTGGACCTTTACAATCCTGTGCTGAAACTAAATATCGATAACCATACTCCGCTTAAATTGAACCTTAATGCAGATGTCATGTCATACAAGGGTGCTGACCATCGTACGGCTCATGTCGGCAATGCCAATGGAGGCGAAGCAATTGCTCTGACTCCTTCCGGAATTAATCGTCTCTATGTCTCCAGAACTGGAGAAGGAGTTCCGACCGGATTTTCATCTGTCGTAGTGCCTGATTTCTCATCGCTCTTCAGTATTGTGCCGGATCGAATAGGTATGGAAAACATTGATGTAGAGGCTGCTGACGAGTTCGTGACATTGACCTCGGGAGACAGATACAATGTCGTTTATGATTTCGAACTGGCTGCCGCTCTGGCATTCGGAAAGGATGTCAAGATAGTTTACAGCACTGATTTTACGGGCTGGAATGAGACTTTCAACCCTAATGATGAGAGCTTTGCATTGGAAGTCCGTGATGCTGATGTGAAGTTCGACTTCGTCAATATGATTCCGATGGCCATTTCGCTCGATGCTGCTGCCATAGATGTGGACGGCAATGTCATTCCTGGAATCAAGGTGACATTGAATGGAAATATTCCGGCGGGATCTGTCGAAAAACCGTCCACATCAGCATTGACCCTGAATCTGGAGGGTAGCGCTGAGAAGATGCGCAAGCTTGACGGTCTCCGCTTGAACCTTACCGGAAGCGATCCGGGCACGATGTCGGGCGTCTGCCTGAACAAGAACCAGGGAGTACAGTTCAAGAATATGAAAATCAGGCTCCAGGCAAAAATGGACATTGAATCAGGGCTTTAATCTGTGAAAAACATGAAGAGAATTCTTTTTACGATATTGGTGTCAATGCTGGCGGCAACAAGCGTTTTCGCACAGCAGTCGATGTTGCGTTCCGCCTATTTCATGAGCGGATATAACGGAAGGGGAGACCTGAACCCCGCATTTTCAGCGGAAAGGAACTATTTCTCCCTGCCGTCACTTGGCGGCACGGCATTGTCCGTACAGAGTAATATGGGTGTAAGTACATTCCTGTATCCTATTGACGGCCAGCTTACTACATTTATGAGTTCTAATGTTTCCCCGGATGATTTCCTGAGTAAACTTAAGAATAACAACCGACTCGGCGTGAACGTGGGCGTGTCCGTTTTCTCGCTTGGTATTTGGGGACGCAAGTCGTTCTTCACCTTTGGTATCCGACAGCGTGTAAATGCCGGATTGAACGTTCCGTACAGTCTCTTTGACTTCATGAAGAATGCCGGCAGGTCGCAATATTATGATATTTCTGACATAGCTGTCAATGCTGATGCCTATATGGAATATTCCTTCGGCTGGTCACGTCAGTTCGCGGATAAGATCAATGTGGGTGCACGTGTGAAATTCCTCATGGGCGAAGGCAGAGCCGAGGCTCGTATTGACAAGATGCATGTCCAGATGACCGAGGACAGGTGGAGCGTCACTTCCAGCGGAACATTGACAGCAGCTTGCGGCCTTCTCGACGTGAAGACAAAGGGGGAGACAGGCGCGGATATCGATTCTCCTGAGGATTTGGACCTTCTGGACGAGTTCGATTTCAAGGAAGTCAACGGCTCAAATATCGGTTCAGTAATAGGTGGTTATGGTGCTGCCATTGACCTTGGTGCTGAACTGGAACTGATTCCCGGTCTGAGGCTTTCCCTTGCAGTGAATGACCTTGGCGGTATCTTGTGGAACAGCGTAACGGAGGCGAATACCAGGAAAGACAGCTGGTCGTTCGAGGGTTTTGAAGATATTTCGTTCGATGAAGGCGAGGGCAAGGATAATTCGCTTTCAGAGCAGTTCAAGGCTCTCGGCGATGATTTTCAGGACCTTGCGAAATTCTACAGGACAGCCAAGGATGCCAGCAAGTTCAAGATGCTTTCAATGACACTGAATTTCGGTGCTGAATATGTGATGCCTTTCTATAAGGGGCTCACAGCCGGCTTCCTCAGTTCGTCTCGTTTCAATGGGCCTTATACCTGGTCCGAAGGCCGTTTCTATGCCAACCTGAAACCATGCGACTGGTTCAGTTTCGCAACGAACTACGCCATTTCGTCCTACGGCTCCACAATGGGCGCCGCTCTAGGCTTCCACGCGGCAGGATTCAACATGTTCCTGGGTGCCGATGCCATCGGATTCAAGTACGCTAAAGCTACCGCACAAGGTCTGGTATATCCATACGGCCAGCTTCATCTCGGTTTGAATTTCGGCATTTCCTTCAACGTGGGCCGTCGTCACGACACCGCGCCACGCCACGCCCTTATCTCGCTGTAGGAGCCTGTGTGTATAGTTTTTGAGTCAGTATGGCCTGAATTGCTCCAAGAGGTTCAGGCCAATTGACATTACATGCCAATGAAGTCCTTGAACATGCGAATAATGCGCTTGCTCTGAAGTTGTGCGTGGCTCTCGGATGATAAAACGTCGTATGATAGACAAGGTGCTGAAGGGTTGCACATTTCTTCTGCAAAACATGCTGATTCAAACTTCTCGAACGTTCTGATTGAAAGACGTTTCTCCTGTCTCAAAGCAAGAATCTTGTCATATTGTTCAAGATCTCGCTCTGATTGTCCCAGCAATTCCTCCAGAATGGATTCCATGTCGGGTTCCGGTTCTGCATAGATCTCTCTGGCTATGTCAAGTGATTGCTTGTTCAATGTCGAGATGAGCTCATCATTGAGCTCATCATTGAGCTCATTTACCAGTCTCTTGACCTTCGCGCATAATCTTGATGTACGGGTGCGGAGAGTTCCGGCTGTGATGCCCAGGACACTTGTCACATCCTTGTCATTCAGGTCTTCGTCAGGCCATGAATAGAAGCCCATGAAGTGCTTGTATGCGCTCCTGAAGAACAGGTATCTGTCCTCGCTGGACTCGTGCTGGTTGAACCATGCAATGGCAAAACCGACATGCATCAATGTTATGTCGAGAGGCTGGCCAGTCTTGGCAGCGGCAAGCTGGAGACGGTACTCGGCAAGGGCCTCCCGCATCTCCGTCAGTATTTTGTTTTCTTCTAGCAGGAAATGACGGAATGTCTGGCGGAGCCACGCAGGAGTTGCTTTCTCATCCCTTATCTGCTGGAGATAATAGCCCTTGACGTCATCATTGACATACTTCGGCTTGGCCTCATACAGATAGAGGTAGAAGTCGGAGAGATAGTCGTCGAATGTCTTAATCGCTGACAATCCGGAGTCCTGAAAGAAGACCTGCTGATAGCAGTTCTTCAGTAATCCCCGGTAGGTTACCATCAGCAGGTCATAGATTCTTTGCTTCATGCTTTTTTGTCCTTTGTCTGGTCTTCTTTGGCTCATCGTCGAAGTAGTCACTTGCGCAAGCCATCTTTATCTTGGCTTCACGGGCCATCATAGGTGTCGCCATCTCATAGCACATGGCATTGGCCTCGAAGTAGCGCTCGCGGCTCCGACGCTCCTTCTCGAACATAACCTTGGTCCCTTCCTCGTCCTGGACGAAGTTCAGTGCATTGGTGATGTTGATGGTCATGGCGACTCTTACTGCATCCTGGTTGGCACCGATGTATGTGAACATCCAGCCTTTTTTCTTCAGTTCGTCGATGATGGTGGCTATAGCCTTGCCGCTATACTCCTTGCTGCAGTTCTCCTCACCATCGGTGATGATTGTCACAAGGACGCTGTCGTCATCGGATACCTGCTTCCTGATGCTGTTGATGCCAAAGCCGATGGCATCAAAGAGGGGAGTGCAGGCTCCCGGGTTGTACTCATCAGGACGGAGATCATTGACCTCCCTGATGGAAACCTTGTCTCTAAGGAGCCGGATGTTGTCAGACTCGAAAGGAACGATGCTGACGAGCTGCTCCTGATCGGGATATTTTTCCTGAGCCTTGCGTATTGTCTGCAATGTCTCGTTTAGACCGTTGAGCGCTTGGCTCTTGATACAACTCATGCTGCCGCTCTCATCCAGAATAATCAGATTGAATACCTTTGTCTTCATAATAAGTTTCTTTTAAAGTTTAACTTGTTGTTCTGACTATAGGTAGGAGAGAAACGGGGGTTGTTACACATTGACAGATATTTTTTTTTTGAAAAAACTGGCGTCGAGGTTGTTATTCCCGTTCGGGTCTCAGAGTTGGTCAATGCGGGAGAGGCGTCTTATCCTTTCGGGGATGCCGAACCGTTCTTTGAGTTCCGCTTCAATGATAGCATTGATCTCGCGTCGCCTGCGGGCCTGCTCGGGGCGTGTGTCCTTCGAATGTATGCTAGCCATGCAATCGTGGCGTTGTTCGGGTGTCATGCGGTCCGGCATAATCTAATGTCTGTTATAATTCTCAGAACTGCACCAAGTCGGGTCAGTCTGGCACTGAAAGTTATGAAATTTTTGCTCTGTTATCTGTTGTACTTGAATACTTTGACCATATCCTTGTCTCCACCAACGAGCTGGCTGCATCGGTTCAGCAGTCCGGTGTCTGAGAAACCACATTTCTCCATGACCTTTCCTGATGCGGGATTGCCGGTGAAATGATCTGCCCAGATGTTTTCGAAATGCTTCACTTGGATGCAGTAGTCGATCATCAGTTTCAATGCTTCGGTGCAGATTCCTCTGTTCCAATAAGGCTTTCCAACCCAGTAGCCCACCTCGCAGTCGTTTTCTCCGATAGGAATATTGCTGGATCCCTGGGTGTAGTAGCCCATGCAGCCGATAGCCTCACCAGTCTCTTTCAAGACAATTGCCCATGTCGTGTCATTATGGAAGAATGTCCGGATGATCTCCCGACTTTCCTCTACAGACTTATGTGCCGGCCATCCTGCACGTGGCCCTACGTCAGGGTCTGAGGCGTACTTGAAGAGCGCCATTGCATCCGATTCCTGCCAATGTCGAAGTAAAATTCTTTCTGTTTCCATCAGATTATTTCAATGCCTTGCCGTCGGAGTAGGTTCAAAAATTTTCATACCTATCAATCCATATCAACTATTTCTGCCTGAAACCACACGTATGGTCTCAATACAAAGGTAGTGAATTTTATGGACTCTACGGTTGTCCGATGTGCTTCAGGTGGGATATTTTTACATTGGCCTGACCCACTAGTTTTCCGGATGGTATCTGCAAATGAAAACCTGGCGGCTCAGCTTATGGGCCGACCGCCTGGCAAACCTGATACCCGCATCGTTCTACAAGAATTTTTGTGGCCTTTGCGGGAATTAATTTATGTCAATCTGTCAGAATGCCACTTCCATCGGGTCGGCGTCGGATACTGTGAATATTCCGACTTCGCGGCCGCCGTATGACGGTGCCAAGGACTACTTCTATATCAACGATGTGGATGATCGGTATTACTTGGCGGTGCTCATCAAAGCAACGATTTCTGCGCTTCCGAAGCCGAAGAAGAACCCGATGCTTGAAAGGAAGAAGAACGTTCCGTCCTCTTTGGACGAACTCATTCCCCATGGTATAGTATGCTCCCAAGAACTGCGAGCTTTCTTTCAACAGCATATTGGCAATGACTTCCACTTCAAGGTGGAGTTTCAGAAGTGGCTGCATGAAAATGCGGGAAAGACCTACGGAGATGCCGTGGTAGCCTACAAGACGCTTGATCATCCTGCGGAAATCTGGCCGCAGTTTGAATACAACCAGTATGTCCGGGACTTCTTTGCAGACAACAAGGGCGCATCTCTGAACGATGCCATCAGGTGCTGGAAATGGAAGAAAATGCAGCCGGGAAACCATCGCTATAAGCGGAGTGACTTGGAATCGACCAAGTAATTTCGGATTATTTGGTGTGGAAATTTGCCAGACTGCGGGCGATCTCATTTCTTCCGTTGTGACCATTCCCATCGTCTGGTCCGCATTCCGGAATATGAAATGAATCTGTACGGATAATGCGACATAAGTGTCTCTATGCCAAATCGGCATAGTGAAAGTGTGGTGCGCCGCTCCAAGTTTTCATTGCTTTTTTTGTGTCATGCAGAAATCCGGAAACGATGCCGAGCGCTGATGCTGCCAGGAAACGCAATGTTTGGCGCTATTTCAGAAAAATTTCGTGCTTTTAACATGCAGAATAATATTGAGATTCCCCCAATTTCTCACTTTAGACGGTTGTTGGGGGAATTCTTTTCCCTTTTTCAAAGTTGCGAAACTTCTATAACTTTATCAATCAGCGTGTTACGTAATTATTGGGCATTTCACGACAGTCCATATCATAACTTTTGGAACATTGTCCAATTCTGACACCGCCTCATTCCCTCAATAAAAGACATAATACTTATGTCGAACTCATTTTAATTCTTTTTACCATTCATCAGTAAGCCATTTATTTGTCAAAGAATCTGGTGTGTAGTTGACAACAGCAGTTTTTGGATGACCAGCTTCTTTCAGTCGTCTAATTACCATTTTTCTCATTTTCTTGCACTTATCCCAAAATGTCAAAAACAGGTGTTCTGTATAAGGTTCTATCTTATACCATAGGCTATAGTCAAGCTTGTCTTGTGCTAAAAGACTGTGTATAGGATAAAATGATTTGTGCAAATATGAAAGAGCGTAGTCATCCTGCCAGTTAAATGAGAGTATATATAGAAATACATAGCAGTGTATTGGGTCATTTTCATTAAGGACATTCGCATATGGCATCCATATTTTACTCCCTTTAGGCTTAACCAAAGGGTTATCCCCATCAATTGAATTCATCAATACATATGCTGTTTCGTGTGTGATATGCGATACTCCAGATAACCAAGTCAATACAGCATCGGGATAAAATTCGAGTGTCTCAGATACTGGTAACTGAGAGTGATGCCCTTCTTGGTTAATATAGGTCAAATATTCACTTACACATTCTTCATCATGCGACAAAACCATCCTTGCAAGTTCTCTTGCTATTGGCACTTTTAAGTCAAGCATTGTTTTAAACAACTCTTTCCAATGCTTGAAAGCTTTAATTATCTCTTTATCTGAAAAAATAGAAAGCGCTGATTCCAATTCTACTTTGGAAAATTCAGCCCAAACTATCTGGTTAAGCAATTCTGTGTTACTGCTAATAATAGTCTGAAATAATACTTTGTTGCTTTGTCTCAACCATGCAATTTCAGCATAGCTTACGAAATAATTTGTATTCTTTACAATCTGCTTCCCCCATTCGTTTAAGTTCTCAGAAGAATAAAGTAACTTTAATAGGCTTAAGAATTGTTCTGTAGATAGAGCATGCAAGCGCTGTATATAACCAATTTGAGTCTCTGTAAAAGAAGAGATATCTATGGTAGAAATTGTATATAAAAAGTTTTCTTCACCACCTAAGTCTCTGGAAAGTGATGGCTGTAGCACAGATCGCTTAATGTTATCACCTTCTGTAGGTTGAGGAAAAGTCTCGCTGAGTTGACTTAGGATTGACAATAGCACTTGTTGTTTTTCTTCATCATTTTTACATACTCGGTTGACAAGTACAACTACTTCCAAAAAACCTCGTAATCGTCTCTCGTCATCGAATAATTCAGCTTCGAAATGTCTGATAAGTTCTGATAATTGCCTCTGCCCATTCAACAGACTGAAAGCTACCATTTGCGCCCCATGGTAAGGAATCTTATTACTTAGATAAGTGATATTTCCCCCATCGTGTGTAACAATTTGAAGTGATAATAGTTGCCCGTCATAAGAACGTGGTAAAGATGTGCCGCTACAGAATGATCTCTGCCACAATATGCCAGATGGCAAATAATTATACAGATTCAACAGCAATTTCTGCAGTTCGATATTATTCGTCTCCTTTAATATGCATACTGGCTGTGGTGACAACAATGATGCATACAACTCCGACACTTTAGCCTCGTTTAAACATGAATAGCATTTGTTCTCATGATAGATAACCTTTTCATTAAATACAATTGATTTGCTATAGACTGAAAAATCTTCCTCGTTGACGACTGGTCGTTTAAAAAGTTCCAGCAATTGACGGTAATCAATTATTTTTCCTAAATCATCGCGTTGGATAAGTAAACTATGTGTCCATACGCATCCCGGACGACGCATTTCGTCTGCATACCAACTCTTGGCTATCACATAATAGGGACTTTCAAATAAAGGGTATGCTGTTATATAGTCTCGTTCCCCTCCCGTATCTACGAACTCAGACCAGTCACTAAGCGTTGCAATCTTGTCCATATCGTAGCTCGAGGGCAAAAAGATGCTCCCTTGGACATAATTGTGCCCAAGTTTATATCCGTGAAGCATTTGGTGTAGTTCAATCATACTTTATTCTTCAAGTAGCCATGATAATGGCAGGGTAATATCATAATCACGGTTCTTCCCGTTAGAGACAAATGCACGTTTTTTTTGGTCTGTAAGTTCACTGACTTTTTCTTCGGTCATTTCTCCACGATGAGCATAGTCGAGTCCTTGAGCACTTACGCCAAAATATTTTACATTGCTAAAATGGTGTTTGACGAAAGTATAGAAGAATAGGTGCTCATACCTTATCCAGTTTTCAATGTCTGTATTCTTACTCATCATCGTATCCCATTTTGAAACGCAGAAAGCAATCTTTAAGTCTCCGCGAGTTTCATGGATATACTTCAATAACTCGATATTCTGAATCCACTCATCAATGGCATCTACGGTGAATTCAACCAAGGGCTTGTAGTCCTCTTTCTCCTGAGAAATTTCACCATACTCTTCATTAAATTTCTTTTCCGGATTGGGAGAGAGAAAGAATAGTAGACAATCTGCTTGTTTTAGCCAGTTATCGACTTCTTCAACCGTCTTATTTTGGAGAATAAGTTTAAATCTTTCTCCTTTGAAGTCAGGAATAGCCATTTGAAACTTGCACCCTGACTCCATATGAATTAAGTCGAAAGTCAGATCGGTAATGTTAATCTGACTGCGCTGTACAGCAGTTTGGTCAAACCACAAGGTTGCCATTGAGTCCAGATAACTAGTATCAGAGGGATACTTGTCGAAAGTCAATAGGTGACCTGTGTTCCCATTTCTTTCTATAGCCCAGAAAGCGGTGATATAGGAGGTCTTTCCTGTATCTTGTAATCCTACGGCTATACATTTTATATAATTTTCCATATCACTTTATCTTGACTAATTTTTGAATCCAATTGTATTCTGGCGATAATGATGCTGGTGTTTTCTCTGTGATAAGACGATTGAAAAGTTCTATTAACTTTGTATCTTCATTCTCATATTCTATTCCTTTTGAGCAAATTTCGTAGATATTGTTCGAAGGCACGGCTACAATTGGGCTTACTATATTCGATATAGACAACTTGCGTTGCTTCCAAAGGTTCGTTACTTCGTCACGTATTTTCTCAATCTCGACATCATCTGTTATTCCTTCAACTGCTTTATTGGTTTTTTCTTTTACCAAATCAGCCTTATTAAAGACTAAGAAATATTCTGTATTTTGCGAAAACATACTATTTTCCTTAAAACGGGTGAGTAACGACTGAAATGAAGCTTTATAAGCATTGTTCTTTGCAGGAAGTAACTTTTCTGTATCAACAAAAATCACCAATTTATCAGCATATTTGACGGCTGTCTGTTGAAGAACTACCTCATCTTTGGAGGCTGCATCGTTATATATTTCACCAGAAAGGTCTGAGAATACCATCATCCGCTGATTATCTCCGTGTTCGTCTCCCAACACAATATTTAATATGCTTCCCGCCCTACGTTGAGTACGAGGCGGTTCGGAGAGACCTTTTTCCGACAAAAATCGAGTGTGCACACGACGTTGAAATCCTGTCAGCGTGTCGGAGTCTATAAAAGTGGACTTCAATAGTTGAGGACGACGACAAAGGATAGCAAACAGGCTACCTACAAAAGTTGTCTTGCCACACTCACTGATGCCAAACAATGTAACAAGTGTCGGACGTCGAGTAGATGAAAGCCTATTGACATCCACATTTTGTAGAGCATCATAACGATATGTAGACTCCTCAATTATTGCGCCTTCTGTCTGCTGAGTAGCCTGAGGAGTCGCAATTTCTGTATTAAGCTTTATATTGACTGGTTCACTCATAATTTTCGGATTTTAAGTATTCATAAAGCAGCTCATAAAACACTGCTATACCAAAGTGTAAAGGACTAATACGTTTTTTACCTATCTCTTGGTAATCGTTAGAATAGATGTAACGGCGGAACACGGAAGTTTTCTCAATGTTGGTATTTGTATTGATATCAGTTCCTCGCAATTGGGTCTTTATAGTATCAAGAGTGGCTAGGCCTCCGCTTACATTAATATTTTTAAATACCTTCACAGGATCCGCAGATACATATAGCCAACTGTGTGAGGTTAAGTCCTGTGCCACTTTATTCATGAATGCATATGCTTCTTGATTAGGTTGGAAAGTCTTTGCCGCATAGCTTTTTTCGAACTCAGAACGACAATAGTATTTCGCCAATGATTTTATGTGTTCAAACTGATCTTCTATTTCAAGCGATGAGTCTTCCCAGGAATCTTTGTCGTAAATGTTCTTAAGTAGGTCAGAGTCTATAGCAGGTATTTTTGCATTCTTGTACCAGTAGGATTCAATAGCATCGAAACGAGATGAGTCGATGCACTTGTTAATAATACCAGCAGAACCTGGCTGTTGGCATTTCAGCACATTGCGCAATGCCAACGGATAGAGTAACTCATCCACACCTTCTTGATCTGTTGATAGAACTAGCCCCACAACATAACCAGCTAAAGCGCGATACACGTGAACTGGAAAGGTTGATTTTGTTGATGCATTGATAGCTTTTATGAACGAGGTGTCAGGGATATCAAGACAAAGATGGAGAACGCATGCTTCATACTCTGACAAGGATAATTCCTCAGCGTATGTTTTGCAAGCCTCGGAAAGATTCTCAATGGTTGCCACATCGTAAGGAAAAACCAGTACTTCGGTAAGTATATCTTTGAGATTGTTATTCATAGACTAATCTAAATAAGTGTTTAATTGTTTTTGAAGTCTTGCCATCTCATCCGCTTTTGCAGAAATGCTTCGGAAGAAAGAAATTGCGTTTGCATATTCAGGCTTGTTCTCATCATATGACTTCGGATTCATAGCTAGAATGATTTCCTTTATATGACGAGAACGGAAAAAATGGTATCTTATTTCATACATCTCCTTTTCATTCATTTCCTTAGACTTTGTTAGACTAACTTCTCTTCTTTGACGGGAAGAACGTTTCCTTTTTTCAGGCAGAGTTATCTTTCTAGTATAACAAAAACGGTCGTCTTTCATGAACTTCTCTCCATCCCAGCTAAAACATATCACGTTCAAGCGAAGTACTCCTCTTGTTACATTGAGCTCTAATATGTTATAAACTGGTGGATAAAGTTCTGGATTACCATAATTGCCTGGATGTAATGATCCACACTGCAATCTGATGGGGGATTTCCCCTCTATGTCTTGCTGTATGGACTGTGTATGAACATGTCCATATATCTGCACCTTAAACTTGTGATCAAATTCTTCCTGCATGTCTTTATGATTATCGAACCATGCCAGCGGATGATGCATCATAGAAATATTAACCGTAGTAATAGGTGTATCAGGATTATATGCATACTTTGTCAAAAAGAGTTTATGCTCTTCTGTGGTTATAGCTCTAGGATCGTTTACATCATACTTGTCGCAAGCTAATGTTGAATTTAGACAATGGAGCATGATAACATAGTTGTCAAGAGTTCCAAGCTGAACTTCTTTGCGAAACCCTTTATCGTTGAAATTAGGGACTCCCTCAAGAATACCTACGGCAATAGCATCTGCGGAAGAGTGCATATTTGCAAACTTATGATAGGCATCCAACGGTGAATACAATATGCGAAGAGCATCAAGTTCTTTATGCTTGGCATTATAAATAAAATCATCGCCACTAGCGGGGTCCAGTAACGAGGAACGAAACGATAGACGTGATGATTTATTCACATTGCGGTCAATGTCGTGATTGCCAGGCACGACGTAAAGCTGAGTCTGTTTTTCGTCACAACCAAGATGTTCAAATACATCCTTAATAAACCCCTCCGCTCTTTCGTATTCTTCAGCCTTACCTGTATTGGCAATGTCTCCGCATATTAATATCTGATTAACCCCACCTTCATCACGGAGATCATCCATTGCTTCCTTGAATGCCGTCTCTAATGAGCGGTATTCATTCTCATCTTCCTCGCAATGAATGAAATGGATGTCAGACAATAATAATATCCTTAACATTATATACAATCTATATTTTCAATAACAATATTAGTTTTTAGTTATCTTGACATACTTTGAGGCAATGTCATTCCACCTTGGAATTTGAAGTCTAACTCCATAGTGTTTTTCATAATTATCAAGAACTTTCTGAAGCCAATCTGGTGCGTCATCCCGTGTATCTTTATTCTTATACATAGTCTCTTCCATCGCAGATAAAAAGTCTTCAAGGCAGTCATATATAGAAAAGGCCTTTTGCTTCCCATACCATTTTGCCGGACGCATTTTGTGTACAGTTCCTTGCTTTATCTGAAGATTTATAGGCCAAATTGTCTTGCTTTTCCCTGATTTCATTGGTCTTGACATTTCCCAAACCTTCTTCTGCCAAACTTTTTTAATTGTGACAGTACCGTCTTTAGCCATATCATAACCGAAGACTAAATACGTGACATTGAGCATCCAAGGTTTTTGAGCGATTTCGCGTTCGTACATTTGGAAATCCGCAATGTCAAAACCAGGGCTACCTTTGTAATTGAATGCTTTTATCTCCATTAAGCCTTCTGTCTTATTGTCTGGATTCAGATAAAAATCAGGAGGCATCTGAGTGTTATCGTTCAAAGAATAATTGATGTCGTTCTTTTTGAGCCAACCCTCAATCCATTCCTGCATAATATTCCCAACAACATCGCGCTGTTTTACGATGATGTCGATATCTCCCAGTGTAAATGTAATCCGACCTTGTTTTGTCAAAATTTTATCGTCATTAACGAGTTTATTATAAACCTCTTCTACTGTCAGTTTCATCTTTTGAAAATTATAGTGTTATTGTGTCTAGTAATCTTTCAGATACAGCTTTGATGACTGGTACAACTACGGTATTGCCCAATAAGTCAAAGCCATTTTTTTCGCTTACATTGAATTTAATCTCATCCGGATATCCGCACAATCTTAAACCTTCTCGTAAGGTCAATCTTCTGAGCCCTCCGTTGTCACCTACGTACAATTTCTGCATATCCATTGCTACAAGTGTTGGAGCAATATCATCAGGTGACATTACCTTGTTGATTTCAAAACTAAGTTTACCTGCGACAATATTATAGCCTTTAGGCTTTGTTGTATCATACTCACGGCGAGTCATTGCCACTCCATCACTATTCTTTTCGCGAATCAGTTTTTTAGGGTGCTCAAATTTAAGATAGCCTTTATCAGTCAAATCTTCCAGCATCCCTTCAAGCTCTGCATCATCAAAGAATGTGCGGATTTGTTCAAGTGTCAAAGGCATACCGTCCATCCAGTCTATTCCTATGATTTCTGCCCACTTTTTCTTCCTGCGCTCTGTGAGAATCGTGTCAAGCAGTTTCTTCTGTTTGTTTGAAACAGGTCCTTTGATTTCCAAATCCCAACTGTGAATATTTGTATCTCCACCTCGTTTATCTTTTATAGATTTTCCATATAGCTCTTCTATAGAAAAATGTTTAAGCAGCGTTCTGACGAATGGGGTATCAACAGTCGGCATACCTGTTTCAAGTATGTCTCCTAATTTTGACTCCCTAACAGGGAAATTGTCAAGATCTGGCTTTTCATCAATACTGCCAACGATATAAATTCTCTTCCTTTCCTGGGGAACTCCAAAATACTTTGAGTTAAGTACTCGGAAATCAAATTTATATTTCAGAGCGTGCAGTTTGTCGATTATGACTTGCAATGTCTTTCCTCCATCGTGATTGACAAGGCCTTCTACATTTTCAAGAATGAATCCTTTAGGTTGTTTTTCTTTCAGGATACGCTCCACTTCAAAAAACAATGTGCCTCTTGTATCAGCGAACCCTTGACGTTTACCGGCAGAACTGAATGCCTGACAAGGAAAACCGGCACAAAGTATATCAAAATCTGGGATATTCTTGGTATCAACCTTTGTAATATCGCCAGTAATTGTTTCTGTCGGATGGTTGTCTTTCAGGACACTTACCGCATACGGCTTTATCTCTGATGTCATAACACATACTGGAGTCAATCCTTTTTCTCGCGCTGCTTGTTCCAGTCCGCAACGAATACCACCTATTCCTGCAAATAAATCAATGAAACGCAGTACTTTTTCTTGCGAAGTTTCAGCAAGTTGTGGCTGAGCCATTTTACCATCAACTGTACCTGCAATATCTTTACCTTTGAGAATCGCAGGAGAAAATGGGACATCAATTCCACCTGTAGGCAATGCTTTTGAAATGAGTTTTTGTATATCAAGCGGTTCCGAAAGAAGTTCATCCCCGAGAGAATACACCACATAACTACCATTTGGACATGGATAGCCAAGAGCCTCCATATCGTCCTGTTCCTTTATTGATGAGCTTATGCAAGGAAAAAGATGATAGCCGTTCTGAGGGTCTTGTGTATTGTATATAAGAATATAGTCAGGCAGATGGTCTGATATTATTCCTCCCCGTCGTTGTGTAAACAAATCTTTATTAAAACGGACATTGTAGAGTTTTTCGTATCTACGAGGCTGCTCTCCAAGTATCCATTTCAATTGAGATTTTTCTCCTCGGTATGCACCGAAAAGAAATGTTCTATCCTGATTGTCGATATATCTAAACATATTTGATTCCTTTGCTTTCAGTTGTTTTACAATCAAGTTCGTTTATCAAGTCCTTTGGGCTGACGGATAAAACTTTTGCTATTACGAGTAATTGCTCCAATGATGGCTGTGCCTTGTTCTGCACCCATCGGCTAACTGTAATTTCTGATTTTCCGATATGTTCTGCCAGCCATCTGTTGGTTCTATTCTGCTCAGCGAGAGCTATTCTTATTCTATTGATTGGTTGTTCTGTCATATCCTTAATATATATAACTGCGAAGATAGCAAACTAAGTTCAAAGTTTATCGTAATTTGATTAATAATTAACTGAATTTGTATTGTAAGATCATTGTAGATATTATAACTAAGTCCTCCTGTGTGTTTTTTTTGAGGGCACTGAAAAAGGGTAGCATTTAATAAGTCCTTGACAATACAGTATCCGGCACAATTTGATGATATTTCAGATTGTGCCAGATTATTCGATTCTCAGAGAGTTGTTTTGCAGGATATTG
>Ga0129311_1001213_pt1 | contig 18930 bp, 14 predicted proteins | sample Go1ome_FD_94435 | JGI IMG/M metagenome (GOLD analysis project Ga0129311, IMG submission 94435) | Western lowland gorrila individual fecal microbial communities from Wisconsin, USA - Go1022B metagenome | ecosystem: Host-associated > Mammals > Digestive system > Large intestine > Fecal | place... | reverse complement strand
TAGTTAAATACCTTTTGGGCACCGAATTCTTTCTTTGCATATTCAGTGACCAGGTGAAGGTAAGTGATGCATTCATCCATGATTAATTTATTGCGGGCATCATTTCCGTGGTTAGGCCAGTCGAAACAGATGACGCCATAACCGTGATACTTGCTGGTGATACGGTCAGCAAATTTTTCTACAGCCTTATTATCCTTATTGCCACCAAAGCCATATGTGGCAATTACCATATTTGGTAAGTTATGAATATCTTTATTGTAATAGAGTTTACAACGAATGCTGAAACCTTCTTCGTTGATATCAAAATATTTTTGCATAATGATTATCCTTTCTAAAACTCTGCTCTACTATACCACAAAAAGAGAAAGAGTAGAAAAGAGAAATTACACATTTCTTGTATTGATAAGTTCTATCATGAAGTTTAGTATGTGGTTCTGAAGTATGTAAGGAAAATTGCCTTCCTTACAGATCTGGAGGCAATTTCCCTTGAAAAGATGGACACACCAGGCATGGGCACCGTCAGTGACTAAGCCACTTTCCCCTTTTGCAAATGGACTTTGCATAGAATCAGGGCAATTCCATTTGTCAGGACTTCTGTAAGGGTCAGGGACAGCCATACACCAGTCATCTGGAAAGCCATGGCCATAAAGATGGCAGATGGGATTAGGATCAAAACGCCACGAAGAAGAGTGATAATCTGAGATGGCAGGGCACTTCCTATGGATACAAAGTACATGGAAAGAATAATATTCAGTCCCATAAATGGAATGGCCAGGAAGTAGAGCTTCATACCTGGAATAGCCAGGCTGGAAAGCAATGCGCTTCCTTCTGCGTTAAAGATGGAAACAATTGGTTCTGCAAAGAAAAAGCAAATCCCATACAGAAGAATAGAAAACACCAGGCCGGTAAGAAGTGTAAGCTTCAGTAGACTGTCCAGGTGCTTTTTTTCCTTTCGGGCAAAGTATTGTCCCGTAAGAGGCTGAACCCCCTGGGCCAGACCAGTGAAAATAGCAACCACCACAAGGTAGATGTTTCCAATGACGCCGTAGGCAGCCACGCCGATATTTCCGGCAAGATCCAGAATCAGGAAGTTGAATACAATCATAACAAGTCCTCCTGCTACTTCATTAATGAAAGAGGAAAGACCAAGAGAGGAGATTCTGGCAAGTATATGTGGCTGGAAGTGAAAATCCTTCATGGAAAAAGTAATAGAGGATTTAGAAGATAGAATTCTGGATGAAAGTAGAATGATACCCACGAAAGGAGCACCACCAGTGGCCAGAACGGCACCCAGCATGCCTAAGTGGAGAATAAAGATAAAAACATAATCAAAGATAATATTAAAGAGAGCACCCAGCAACATGCCATACATGGCAAGAGTTGGAGCTTCGTCATTTTTGGTAATGGCAGATAGAATATCGTTGAGAATAAAGGCAGGAGCAAAGAGCATGATTACTTTCAGATAGATATTTGCCATGGGAAAGATACTTTCATCGGCACCTAAGAGTCGCACCAGAGGAGCGGAAAAGAAAAGACCAATGGCAGCGAAAATCAGACCAAGAATCAGGCCAATCACTAAGGTGTGTGAAAATACATTCTGGGCCTTTTCATTTTCACCAGTGGCGTGGAATTGTATAAAGATTGCAGCTCCACCAATGGAAATCAGGAGCCCCATTCCGTTGACGATGTTATAGACAGGTACTGCAAGATTCAGAGCGGTAAGTCCATTTGCACCCAGGCCTTTGGAAATAAAATAGGTGTCCACAAGAATGTAAAGGGAAAGGCCAATCATGCTGATGATATTGGCGGATACATAATGGAAAAATTTTCTTAGGATTTCTTTTGACATGAAAAACTGCTCCAAATTCCTGAAGTATAATCGAGGTTTATTAAATAACCTTTATCATTTTAAAGGATTTGATATGAAAAGCAAGAACTCTAGTGGAAGTTTTCTGTGGATAGTCTATAATGACATGGGGATATATGGAATTTCTTTCTTTAGGGAAAAAATATTACGAAAGAAATATAGGGATTGGTTATGGATATCAGAACACCTGATGAAATAAAACAATTGAATCATAAGCCATCAGATCTTTCCTATGAATGGAACTGGCAGGATATGATGACACAGACATATATGAAGGCTGTGAGCCCTCGAACCTATGATATTTACGAGAGGGAAGTTCACTATCGAAACATGAATGCTCTTTTCTGGTTTGCAGTGGGAGCTACGCTTGTTTCCATTGGTGCCGGCATGTACGCTCTTATCTTTCGGTACATGTTGTCTTTCTTTTGGTCAGTGGGACTGGTTGCTTACTTCTTTGCCGTCTATTTGTTGATTAAGAAGAAGGATAACTGGGTGCAGAAGAGGTCCACCTTTGTATTCTATCTGGCGGAATTTGTGGTTTATGTCTGGGTTCTTACCATGAACATGGCTATACCAGGGGATGGTTGGCGAATACTTTTCCTGATCACTCTTTTGATTTTGCCTCAATATATTATTGATAAATTGTGGCGTGTCTTTGTCTTCGAATCAATTTGGGTACTTATCTTTATTGGAATTATTTTTAATACCATACCTCGAAATGAGGGCCTTAAGTGGACAGCCATCACATTGCTGGCCTTCGCAGGTTCTTACATGGTTTCTTCCTTTGTAATGGGAGAGCGTTTTGAAAACATTGTAAACTATGTGAATTCCAAGCTGGAAAATCTGGATAACCGAGATATTTCCAAGGAAATTATTCAAAGTCTTACCACAGCCATTGATGCAAAGGACCCATATACAAAGGGGCATTCCAAGCGTACCGCTTTCTATGCGGTTCGTATTGTGGAACGTGCAGGCTTCTCGGAGAAGAGACAGCAGGCAGTTTATTACATGGGCCTGCTTCACGATATTGGAAAGATTGGTGTACCAGATGAGGTACTGAATAAGACAGGCCGTCTGACACCACACGAATATGATTTGATTAAGGAACATCCAGTAATTGGTGGCGATATCCTTCGCCATATCGTTTCCTGGCCGGAGCTGGAAAAGGGTGCCCGCTATCATCATGAACGTTATGACGGCAAGGGCTATCCAGAAGGCCTGGATGAGGATGATATTCCGGAAGAGGCAAGAATTATTGCCGTAGCCGATGCATTCGATGCCATGATCAGTGTACGTCGTTATCGTGATGCTTACCCAATCGACGAAGTTTGTGAAGAACTGGAGCGGTGCAAGGGTACTCAGTTTGATCCACAATATGTCAACATCATGCTGGACTTAATTGATGAAGGCAAGGTACAGGATATTTTAGAAATCGCAGAGTAGTGCAAATGGGATTGGCGCTGAAAATTCGTGCCAAGTTCATTTGCCAAAACAAGGAGGAAAATATGGTAAAGCATATTATTTTATGGCAGTTAAAGGACGAATTAACCGATGCGCAGAAGGCAGAAGTGAAAGCAGATATCAAGGCAGGTCTGGAAGGACTGAAGGGAGTAGTTCCCGGTCTTGAAGAAATTCATGTACAGATTGAAGGACTGGCTTCTTCCAATGCAGATCTTATGCTGGATTCCACACTGGTGGATGAAGAGGCATTAAAGGGATATGCAGTACATCCTGCTCATGTGGCCGTTGCCAATGAAAAGGTTCGCCCATTTACAAAGTCCAGAGTTTGCCTGGATTTTGAACAGTAAGATTTGAATGAATTCTGTACTCTGTATCGATTCCTCTGGGCGCAACCATTAACATGGATGGTGCAGCCATTACTATTACGGTTATGACTCTGGCAGCAGCCTTTACAAGAGGGGCTGAGGTAGATATCCCAACAGCACTGATTCTTTCTGTTATTGCAACGTTTGCAGCCTGTGGTGCATCTGGTGTTGCAGGTGGCTCCCTCCTCCTGATTCCAATGGCATGCTCCCTCTTCGGTATTGAAAATGACATTTCCATGCAGGTAGTTGGTGTTGGCTTTATCATTGGTGTTATTCAGGATTCTGTTGAAACAGCTCTGAACTCAGCAGGTGATGTTATGTTCGCAGCAACAGCGGAATATCACGCTTGGCTGAAGGAAGGAAAAGAACTTCCTAAGTCTGTTTGGAAGAAATAATCGTTTTATCTGAAAATTCTTGAGAGCAAATTCGTCGAATTAAGGCGAAAATGCTCATTAAAAATTATAAATAAAATACGTAATTGGAAAGGCATGGGAAATGTGACGAAACTCCCATGCCTTTTTAAGTTTCTATGGCCATTGTTTTGTGCATAGTGACGAAAATATAAATTGTAAAAAATGATTTATTGCGAATATGCACAAAGAAGTGTATTATTTAAGAAACCAAAAAAACCAAAATAGTTTCCGAGTGCCCTATGCATAGTCCATTTGCAGGAGGGGGAGCGGAAGCGTATTGTTTGTAGATAGGAGATTTTATGAACCATGATACAAAGAAAATATTAGATGGAACTTTGAGAGTATTTAATGAAAAGGGTATTAAGTTCACAATGGATGACATTGCCCATGAACTTTCCATGAGTAAGAAGACAATTTATCAGCATTTCCATGATAAGGAAGATATGGTTTTAAAACTGGTGGATTATCTTTTTGATGGCATTAAGGAAGAAGAGAGAAAGGTTGTGGAAGATACATCTCTTTCTACAGTTGATAAGATCAGAAGAATTCTGGGTGTAATGCCACAGTCTTATACCACTTTGGATTTTGAGAAGCTTTATCTGCTTCGTAACAAGTACCCAAAGGTTTATAAGAAGGTGGAAGACAGACTGGAGACAGGCTGGGAGCAGACCATTCTCCTTTTAGAACAGGGAAAGAAAGAGGGATGTGTTCGTGACATTTCCATTCCAATTTTAAAGATGATGCTGGAAGCATCCCTGGAACAGTTCTTTCGGAGAGATGTTCTGGTACGCAATGGTATTTCTTACCAGGAAGGTCTGCAGCATGTGGTAGACATTCTGGTGGATGGCATTGTTAGAAAGTAAGCTGAGAATAAATACACAGAAGAAATGAGGGAAAGCTATATGGAAAAGATCAATAGACTGTATTTGAATCGTGGTTGGAAATATTCGGATTCATTTTCGCTGGATATGGCAATGGCGGATTATGATGACCAGAATATGGAAGAGGTTGTTATTCCACATACCGTTGCAGAGACTCCTTACAATTATTTTCAGGATGAAATTTATCAGAAGGTTAGTGCTTATCGAAGAGAAGTGGACATTCCAAAGGAATGGGAAGGTAAGAAACTTCTATTGACCTTTGAGGGAGTGGCTCACGAAGCAACCGTTCTTGTAAATGGAATGATCATCGGAACTCATAAAAGTGGTTACACATCATTTACCTATGATATTTCCAACTTTGTAAAGCCTGGAGAAAAGGCGATTATCGCTGTGAAATGCGATAGCAGAGAGGAATTAAATCAGCCACCATTTGGCTTTGTAATTGATTACATGACCTATGGCGGTATTTATAGAGATGTATATCTGGAAGTAAAGGAGCCAACCTTTATCCAGGATGTTTTCATCAAAACAAGACTGGCAGGTAAGTATTCGGAATTTGGAATCGACCGTGTGGAAACCGGACAGACCGAATCTGAAATTACCATTGCCGGAGACTTAGAAGGACTGATTATTCAGCAGTCCATTCGCATGAAGGGAGAAGAGTCCTTTAAGAAACTCTCTTCCAGAGATGCAAAGGGAGACATTGAAACGCCAAAGCCAAATGAAGATTTCCTCCTTGCCATTGGAAATCCAAAGGGAAATTACTCCCTGATTACGGCCTATGGTCAGGTTGAAAATGCTTACCTTTGGGATCTGGATAATCCAGTTTTATATGAATTAAAAACAGAACTGATTCGAGACAATCAGGTGCTGGATTCTCGTATTGATGTCTTCGGTTTCCGCAGGGCAGAGTTCAAGGTAAATGGATTTTTCCTGAATGGAAAGCGTGTGAAGCTTCGCGGTCTCAACAGACATCAGTCCTATCCATATGTTGGATATGCCATGCCGGATTCCATGCAGATTTTAGATGCAGATATTTTGAAAAATGAACTTGCCACCAATGTGGTAAGAACATCCCATTATCCACAGGCTCAGAGCTTCATTGATCGCTGCGATGAGATTGGACTACTGGTATTCACAGAGTTCCCAGGCTGGCAGCATATTGGAGAAGGGGAATGGAAGGATATTGCCATTCAAAATATCCGTGAGATGGTTCAGCAGTATCGAAATCATCCATCCATTATTATCTGGGGAACCAGAATCAATGAGTCACCGGATGATGATGAATTTTATGAAAAGACCAATGCCACTGCCAAAGCTCTGGATACAACAAGAGCTACAGGTGGTGTCAGAAACTTCAAGAAGAGTAAGCTATTTGATGATGTTTATACCTACAACGATTTTGTTCATGATGGAACAAATGTGGGGGTAGAGCCAAAGAAAAATGTCACATCCGATATGACCAAGCCTTACATGATTACAGAGAACAATGGACATATGTTCCCAACCAAGGCTTTTGATGATGAGATTCAGAGACAGGAACATACCCTGAGACATCTGAGAGTTATGGATGCCGTTGCTGGATATGACGATATTGCCGGTGCAACCCATTGGTGCATGTTCGATTACAACACCCATAAGGATTTCGGTTCTGGAGACAGAATTTGTTATCACGGTGTTATGGATATGTTCAGAAATCCAAAGATGGCGGCAAGTTCATTTGCCAGTCAGGGGGATGAAGAACCATTCCTTGAAGTTGGTTCCAACTTCGATATCGGCGAACATCCAGCAGGAAATCTGGGAGAGATTTATATCTTCTCCAATGCGGATTCTGTAAGGATGTACAAGAATGATGTGCTTCTGAAGGAATACACAAAAAAGGATTCTCCATTTAAGAATCTCAAACATCCGCCAATGCTCATTGATGATTTCATTGGGGATGCCATGAAGGCAGAGGGATTCTCCATTGCCCAGGAGCAGGGTGTGAAAGATATCCTGAATTACTCAGCTATTCATGGATTTAATCACCTGCCACCTAAGATTTTAGCTAAGTCAGCCCATATGATGGCTCGTTTCCATATGAATTTTGAGGATGCATATCGTCTCTATGGAAAGTACATTGGCAACTGGGGTGGTAAGGCTCTGTCTTATAAGTTCGAAGCAATCATTGACGGAAAAGTTGTCAAGACTCTGGTGAAGGCGCCAGTTATGGAACAGCATCTAAAAGCAATTACGGATCATACAGAACTTGTGGAAGGCAAGACCTATGATGTAGCAGCCATTCGTCTTCAGGCTGTGGATCAGAATGATAATGTTCTGCCTTTCTATATGGGCAGTGCAAAAGTAGAAGTTGAAGGTCCAGCAGAAATTATTGGACCAGATCACCTGATCTTCCGGGGAGGTATGACTGGTACATACATCCGTACAAGGGGAGAAGCAGGAGAAGTTACAGTTTCGATTCACACTGAGTGGGGAGAAGTAGAGAAACTCTCATACACAGTTGAAATTAAATAGGGATCTAAGAGAAGAGATACCTGTTTGAAAAGGAGTCTCACCTTTGATGACTCGACACACACCTTTGCAGGTCATATCCAACCTTTTTAAAGAAAAATGATTATATCGGTGATTCCTTAGGCCTTCGCGACGTGAAGCTTCTGGAAGAGGGAGCTGTGCATTCTGTCCAGTTCCAAAGCTCTTTATCAAGAGAAATAAACAGTTCGGTCTCTATGATGGAGCAAAGAAGGTAGTAGAACTGGCCATGGGACTTAAAAATAAGGGACAACAGCGGAGAAAAAACTATGGAATTAAAGTTTAGAAATAAAGCAGCCTTTTGTTTTGGCGCTTTTGGTAAGGATATTGCTTACATGGTCGTAAACTCATATATCCTTTATTACTACAATACAGTATAGGGTATGAGCGCAACATTTATCGGAACCATTATGATGCTGGCTCGTGTTTTCGATGCAGCCAACGATCCATTTATGGGTGTAGTTGTTGCTAAGACAAAGACAAAATTTGGTAAGTTCCGTCCTTGGATTTTCTGTGGAACATTATTGAATGCATTAATTATTTACGCTTTATTCGCAGTACCTAATATGGGCTCTGCTGGTCAGAGAACATGGCTTGCAGTTCTTTATGTCCTCTGGGGTGTTACATACACACTGATGGATATTCCTTTCTGGTCAATGATTCCAGCAATCACAAAGCCAGGTAAGGACAGAGAGCAGCTTTCATCACTGGCACGTTCTTTCTCAGGTATTGGTGACGCCGTTCCAACAGTTCTCACAATGGTTGTAGTTCCAATCCTTGCAGGCGTTGCATCTATTCCTTCCAATGAAAGAATTCCTTCAACATATAAGCCAGGCTTTATGTGGTGGGCACTGCTTGTAGCAGTAGTATTCCTGGTATCAGAAATCGTATTTGTTCTCAATGTTCCAGAAAAGACAGACGTTGAGATGGAAGCAACTCCAATTAAGGATATGTTCAAGGCTCTGATCAGAAATGATCAGGCCATGGCTATGGTTGTAACAGTTGTTCTTGTTTACACAGCCTTCAATATTATTTCCAACCTGATTCTTTACTTCTTCCAGTATGATCTGGGTGATACAGGAGCTTATTCCGTATTTACAGCAATCTGCTTTGGTACACAGGTTATTATCATGCTTCTGGTTCCAACAATGAGAAAGAAGGTTGAAAAACTGAGACTCTTCAGCCTTGGTATTATTGCACAGATTATTGGTTTCCTTGTACTTCTTGCTCTCAGCTTCACCGGCTTTTACCATGCAACAGGCTGGATCATCTTCGCAATTCCTGGAATCCTTGTATTTGCAGGGTATGGTATCTTAAATGTAATGCTGACAGTATTCCTTTCAGATACAGTTGACTACGGTGAATTCCTCAACGGTACACGTGAAGAATCTGTAATTTTCTCCATGCAGACATTTACAGTTAAGCTTGCTTCTGGTGTGGGTGTATTCCTTGCAGGTATCGCAATTGATTCTATCGGTCTGGTTGTAGATGATAAGATCAAGACACTTCTCAACCTTAAAGCGGATGTAGATTCTAAAGAATATGCAAAGGCAGTTCTGGAAAATAAGGATGCAATCATCGCGAAGTTCCAGGGACTGACAGTTGATGCAAGTGGTATCGTTCATCAGTCAGCTTCCACACTGAAGGGACTTATGATCTGGATGACAATTCCTTCAACAATCGTAATCATTCTTGCATTCATTGTATTTAAGAAACACTTCAAACTTACAGAAGAAAAGATGGCTGAAGTAACTGCAAAGATTGGCAGGAAAGAAGAAAACTAAACTTTCATGAATTCCGGCAAATGGGATTGCTGGAGATGAAGTTATAAATTATGCTCTGCGGCAGATAAAACTGCTGCGGAGCTAACTTTGTATATGGATAGAAAATTTGAAATATTAGAGGAAAGAATATTGATTCAGAAAATTAATTCTACTTTCGTATTAAATACTGAAAAGACGACCTATGCTTTTCGTGTTATGGAAACGGGACAGCTGGAACACCTTTACTATGGGGCAAAGATTCGCAGCATGGAGGGACATGAAACGGCGGGAATTCTGGTGGAGAGACATGCCTTTCAGCCAGGAACCAATGTAATCCTGGATCCAGACCATGATACCTTCACCATGAATGATATTTGTCAGGAGCTTTCAGGAAGTGGTAGGGGAGATACAGGAGAAGCTGCCATTGAACTGATATTTCCAGATGGTTGCCAGACAATAGACTGGATTTATGACAAGTTTGAAATTCAGGATGGACGCCATGATTTAGAAGGAAAGACTTTACCCGGTGCTCATGTATTAGAAGAAAAGCAGAGACTTGAAGAGAATGAAAAAAAGACAGTGGCGGGCGTTCAGACCCTGAATATTTATTTGAAGGCAAAGAACGAAAATTTAACTGCTCTCCTGCAGTATTTTGTCTGGGAAGACAGCAATGTGATTACTCGTAAACTGTATTTGAAAAATACAGGGGAGCAGCCTGTTGAAATTCGAAAGGCCATGTCAGGTCAGCTGGACTTTGCAGATCATGATTTTCGCCTTAGCTCATTCCATGGTGCCTGGACAAGGGAAATGGAAAAGGCTGACATGCTTCTTACATCAGGTGGATATCGTGGTGGAAGCAGAACAGGTAATTCTTCAGCAGATACAAATCCATTCTTTATGCTGGCTCGCCCTAGTGCAACAGAAGATACAGGCCTTGTATATGGCATGAATCTCATTTATTCCGGTAGTCATGAGGAAGCGATTAGTGTAAATATCTTTGGAAAGACCAGAGTGCTCTGGGGAATTCAAAGAGAAGGCTTTACTTATCGACTGGATGGAGGCCGGATTTTTGAAGCACCAGAAGCAGTGATGACTGTTTCAAAGAATGGCTACAATGGCATGAGCCATAATATGCATAAGTTTGTTCGTGATCATGTACTTACAGGCAAGTGGGCAAAGAAGGAGAGACCAGTCCTTTTAAATAGCTGGGAAGCTGCTTACTTTAAAATCAGTGAGAGTAAGCTTTTGAATCTGGCCAAGGCCGCATCGGAAGTTGGCGTGGAACTTTTCGTTATGGATGACGGCTGGTTTGGAGAAAGAAATGATGATAAGCACTCTTTAGGGGACTGGGATGTAAATAAAAAGAAACTTCCACATGGAATAAAAGGACTGGCTGATAAGGTGAAAAAGTTAGGCATGAGCTTTGGCCTCTGGGTAGAACCGGAGATGGTGAATGTAGAATCTAAGCTTTATATGGAACATCCGGAATGGGTGTTGCAGCACATTGCAGAAGACCATGCAGAAGGCCGTAATCAGAGAGTGCTGGATCTTGTCAATCCAGAGGTACAGAAGTGGCTTATTGAAACCATGTCCAAGGTGTTCTCCAGTGGAGATATTTCCTATGTAAAATGGGATATGAATCGCAATATGAGCGATATCTATTCGCCTTATCTGAAGAAGGAAGGCAGACCTCAGGGAGAAACTGTTTTACGATATATGCAGGGACTTTACGCATGTATGGCAGAACTGACAAAGAGATTCCCAGACATTTTATTTGAAGGTTGTGCTTCCGGTGGTAACCGTTTTGATCTGGGTATTCTTTCTTACTTCCCACAGATTTGGGGAAGCGATGATACAGACGCCATTTGTCGTGCAGAGATTCAAAATGGATATTCCTATGGCTATCCATTATCCTGCGTCAGCGCCCATGTTTCTTCTGCTCCGAATCATCAGACACTTCGTGTCACACCATTGGAAACGCGTTTCGATGTAGCTGCCTTTGGTTCTTTCGGATACGAACTGAATCTGGCGGATGCTTCCAAGGATGAAAAGGAGAAGATTAAGTCACAGATTGAGACTTATAAGAAATATAGATCTGTATTCTTCCAGGGAGATTTTTATCGAGGCAGAAGCTATCAGGGTAATCTGTCCAATGGCTATGAATTAAGAGGAAACCTGATGGAGTGGACAGTAATTTCTGAAGATCAGAGAACTGCAGTTTGCCTTATTCTTCAAAAGGAGCAGGTCCCAAATATGCAGCAGCTTCGTCTCTACCCTAAGGGTTTATTGGAGAATCAGAAGTATCACTTTACTAATATTCCACAGAGAGTAAACCTGAAGATGTTTGGGGACCTGGTAAATACAGTGGCGCCTGTACATGTTAAGCAGGATTCCATGACCCATAATCTTCTTGCTAAGTTCGTGAAACCGGATGGAGAGACCGAAGATCTGTATGCCTATGGTGACTCCATGATGGAAAATGGAATTCCATTGTCACCAGCCTATTCCGGTACCGGCTTTAATGAGAAAACCAGAGTCTTCGGAGATTTCACATCCCGACTTTATTTCATACAGGCCACAAACTAAATAAGAATTAAGAAGGCTTTTCAGACGATACTTTGGTATAATTGCAGTATCGTTTGAAAGGCCTGTTTTTATGGAAAAAACCTACATCGCAATTGATTTAAAATCTTTCTACGCGTCAGTGGAATGCTTCGAGAGAGGGCTGGATCCCTTATCCACCAATCTGGTGGTAGCAGACGTGTCACGCACAGACAAGACCATTTGCCTTGCAGTCTCCCCGTCACTTAAAGCCTATGGCATACCGGGAAGAGCAAGGCTTTTTGAAGTGCGTCAGAAACTTGCCCGAGTCAATGCAGAGCGGGCGGCCAGGGAAGGTATTCGGGATTTTGAAGGGGCCTCCAGTGATGCAAATGAGATTGCCCTGCATCCTCGTTACAAGGTGGATTTCATTGCGGCTACTCCCCAGATGGCTAAGTATGAAGAGATTTCTGCCAAGATATATAGCGTGTATTTACGATATATTGCTCCGGAGGATATTCATGTTTACTCCATCGATGAGGTCTTTATGGATGCCACTGCCTATCTCAATACCTATAAAATGACAGGCCATGAGCTGGCCATGAAAATGATTCATGAGGTTCTTAAAGAAACAGGAATTACCGCCACAGCAGGTATCGCCCCTAATCTGTATCTGGCAAAGGTGGCCATGGATGTGGTGGCAAAGCATATTCCAGCAGACAAGGATGGAGTAAGAATCGCAGAACTAAACGAAATGTCCTATCGTAAAATTCTATGGAATCACAAGCCTCTTACAGACTTCTGGCGGGTGGGGCCAGGAATTGCAAAGAAGTTGAATGCAAATGGAATTTACACCATGGGGGACCTGGCAGATATTGCCCTAAAGGATGAGAACTTTCTTTTTAGACTATTTGGTGTCAATGCAGAGTATTTGATAGACCATGCCTTTGGCAGAGAACCTGTGGGTATGGCAGATATTAAATCCTATAAACCGAAAGATCATTCCATGGGAGAGGGACAGGTCTTAATGGGACCTTATCCCTTTGATCAGGCCCGAATCATTGTTAAAGAAATGGCGGAGAATCTGTCTTACCAGCTTCTGGAAAAGGGACTGGTTACAGATTCCCTTGTCTTAAATGTGGGCTATGATATTTCCTGTTTGGAAGACCCGGAAGTAAGAAAGAAATATAAGGGACCAGTGGGAAAAGACTGGTATGGAAGAATGGTACCCAAACCATCTCATGGTACAAAGAATTTAGAGACCACAACCGCTTCTGCCAAGATTATGACAGAAAGTGCGGCGGAATTATTTGATGAAATCGCAGAGCCAAGTCTATTTGTAAGACGTCTGAATGTTACCTGTGGCAGGATTTACAAGAAGGGACAGGAACCTTCCAAAATGACTTTCCAGCAGTTCGATTTGTTCACGGACTATGAGAGTCAGGAGAAAGAGAAGCAGGCAAAGAAAGAAGAAATGGAAAGAGAAGAAAAGGCCCAGATTGCCATGCTTGCCCTGAAGAAAAAATTTGGCAAGAATGCAGTGGTAAAAGGCCGTGATTTGCAGGAAGGGGCAACGGCAATTCAGAGAAATGGACAGATTGGTGGCCACAAGGCCTGAGAAGGGCCGGGCATATCATTTGCCAGGTTGGAAAGGAAAGGGGAAAGAAATTGGTAGAAGATAAGAAGAATGCCTGGCATAACGTTCGGGGAGTGTCCAGACAGGAACTTGCCGGAGACCCCAGGGTTCAGGAAAAGTATGGCCATTTCTTGCATACAAGTTGGGATGGTGTGAGGCAGCACCCTCATCAGGATATGGGCATTCGGGCTGCTCAGTTTTCGCCTTTTGCTGCGCTGACTGGCTATGACGATGAAATTGAAAATACCAGTAAGGTCCGAGTTCTTCAGGATGACTTGTCGGAAGAAGAAAAGGAAAAACTGGATTACAATCTAAATGCTCTGTCCCAGATGATTCAGGAGAGGCCTGAAGTGTCGGTAACCTTTTTCCAGCAGGAGCTGGAGGATGGCCGTGGCAATTATACAGAGCTTGTGGGAAGGCTGAAGAAGATAGATCCAGTATTCCGCAAACTGATTTTTGAAAATGGACAAGAAATTTCAGTGGATGATATTCGAAAACTGTCCATGAATGAAGAAGATAAGTGAAAAGAGAAATAGAGAATGTCAAGTGATAAGAAAAGTAGAGAGGAGGAAGGACTATAAATGATAGATCAAATTCAAAGTATGGATGCAAACATCCTTTTATGGATTCAGGAACATTTGCGTGCAGACTGGTTGAATCCTATTATGAAAGGAATAACTCATTTAGGAGATTCGGGTATTTTCTGGATTATTCTTTGTCTGGCTTTGCTGATTATTCCTAAGACAAGAAAGCTGGGACTGCTTTGCACCTTATCTCTTATCCTTGAAGTGTTAATTGTAAATGTGGCAATCAAACCGACTGTGGCAAGAATTAGACCCTATGAAGCAATTGATGGCCTGATTTGTCTGGTGGGAAAGCAGAAAGATTTTTCATTCCCATCTGGACATTCCTCTGCATCACTTGCAGTGACGGGAGCCCTGATGCTTATGGCATTTTCCGGAATCCCTGCCAGGGGAGGAAAGGAAAAAGCGAAAAAGTGGTTTAAGATATTTGCGTGCATCTCATTTGCACTGGGGCTTCTGATTTGTTTCACCAGATTATATGTGGGAGTGCATTATCCTTCAGATGTGGTATGTGGAAGTTTGATCGGCTTCTTATCAGCTCTTCTGGTGTATGTGCTTTTTTCATGCCTTCTTGCAAGAAAGGAAGATGGCAGGCAGAAGGAATAGTTCCTGTAAATGGGTAAGCAACAGGCGGAAGAGATAATTCATTGTAGTTTTGCAAAAAAATAAGCAGGTCTGAGATAAATTTCTCAGACCTGCATTTTTTTAATAGGACTTATTTTGTACCGAAAATTCTGTCACCAGCATCGCCAAGACCTGGGCAGATGTAAGCGTTATCGTTCAGTTCACGGTCAACATTACCGATGTAGATTTCGATATCAGGATGTGCTTCAGCCAGCTTTTCGATTCCTTCAGGTGCTCCGATGATGCACATGAACTTAATCTTCTTGCAGCCATGCTTCTTGATGAAGTCAACAGCAGCGATGGCAGAACCACCTGTTGCAAGCATTGGATCAAGTACTACGCAGAGACGCTGATCGATTGGATCAGGAAGCTTACAGTAGTATTCATGAGGCTCATGTGTTTCAGGATCACGGTAAAGACCAACGTGACCAACCTTTGAAGAAGGTACGAGAGTAGTAATACCATTTACCATACCAAGACCTGCACGAAGGATAGGTACGATGGCAAGCTTCTTACCATCCAGCATAGGTGTCATGCATGTTTCGATTGGTGTTTCGATTTCAACGTCCTTCAGTGGAAGGTCGCGAAGTGCAACGAAACCTTCAAGGGCAGCGATTTCTTCGACTAACTTACGGAATTCCTGAGTACCAGTATTCTTGTCACGAAGAAGTGAGATTTTATGCTTGATCAGTGGATGATCCATCTCATAAACGTTTTCGTAATTCTTATATTTCATATATTTTCCTCCTTGGAATGCACAGATGCACGCCTATTTCCTTTTCACTACCCTCTATTGTAGACGGAAGAACATTTTCAGTCAACTGAAGTAGACTGAAAAAAACGAAAGAATAAATTGACAAATTTTGCGCAATAAAAGAAAATTGACAGGATATGTAAACACTATTTTTCTAGGGAGGAAGTTATGGCTAAAGAGAGAAAAGAAATCACTGAAGTCTACAACGCTCGTGAACTTGGTGCTGGCAAAATGTTTATTCTTGGTATTCAGCACATGTTCGCAATGTTCGGTGCAACAGTACTTGTTCCGGCACTGACAGGTCTTTCCGTATCAGCAACACTTTTGTTCGCTGGTCTGGGAACGTTATTATTCCATTTAATCACAAAGAGAAAGGTTCCTGCATTCTTAGGTTCCTCATTCGCATTCATCGCAGGTTATGCAGCGATTGCACCAAATGGTGATCCTGCTAAGTTACCGTATGCATGTTTCGGTGTTGCCTGCGCAGGTCTTTTATATCTGATTCTTGCAGGTCTTATTAAGACTTTTGGTGTAGAAAAAGTAATGCGTTTCTTCCCACCAATCGTAACAGGACCTATCATCATCGCAATCGGTCTTACTCTTTCAAGTTCAGCTGTTAATAACTGTGCTACAAACTGGTTAATCGCTGCAGTTGCGATTCTGATTGTCGTTATTTGTAACGTTTGTGGTAAGGGAATGATCAAGATTATTCCTATTATCATTGGTGTGCTTGGCTCCGTAGCAATTGCTATTATTCTTGCACTTCTCTTTGGTGAGACAGTAGTAGATGCTAATGGTACAGAATACATTGCAATGAAGGGTATTGAAAATTTACAGATCTTCTCAACAGCAAGTATTCAGAATATTAAGGATGCTGCATGGGTAGGTCTTCCATTTACTTATGATCAGACAGTATTCTCAATTTTCCAGAATCTTGATTCAAAGCTTCTGGTAACATCACTCTTCACAATTGTGCCAATCGCTCTTGCTACAATCGTTGAACATATTGGTGATATCTCAGCTATTTCTTCAACAACACATAGGGACTTCCTGGAGGACCCAGGTCTTCACAGAACACTGACTGGTGATGGTCTTGCAACTATCCTTGCTTCTCTGTTCGGTGCTCCTGCAAATACAACATATGGCGAGAATACTGGTGTACTTACACTTTCTAAGGTATATGACCCAGCCGTTATCAGAATTGCAGCCGGTTTCGCAATTCTTTTCTCATTCTCACCTAAGCTTGCCGCTTGTATCTCAGCTATCCCAACACCTGTTGTTGGTGGTATCTCTCTGGTACTTTACGGTATGATTTCTGCAGTCGGTGTTCGTAATATCGTTGAGAATAAGGTAGACTTCGGCAAGACTAGAAATGTCATTGTTGCAGCGATCATCCTTGTTCTTTCAATCGGTGTAACATACTCAGCAAATGGTTCAATCTCAATTCCTTGTGGCGATTTCGCAATCGTTCTTACAGGTCTTGCCGTTGGTTCTCTTGCTGGTATTGTTCTGAATGCAATTCTTCCTGGTAAGGACTATCAGATGACAGGTAAGGGCCTTAAGGACGTTCCTGAAAAGGAATTAGAAGAGGGCGCTTTAGAAGCTGACCTTAAAGAAGAAAAAGCAAAGAAGGTATCTAAATAGTCTGAACATAAACAGAATATAAAATCTCAGGGCAAATGAGCTGCCCGGGAAATGAAGGCACCTGCTGGTTCATCTGGCAGGTGCCTTTTTGTCACCCTAAATTTTATAAAAGTGGTTGACAATTAAGAATCCCAGTCCTATTATTGTCACCGGAATCAGTCAACACTGGTTAACAATTAATTTTTTGGAGGCAGACATGCAGAGCTTAATACTAGGAATTTTACTTGCCTATGTACTCTTCTTAATCGTCCTTGGCGTATTGGATGCAAAGAAGGCAAAGGATTTTGATGACTTTGCAGTAGCAGGAAAAAAGCAGAAGGCTTTTCCAGTAACCCTTTCTATTCTTGCCACAGTACTTGGTGCATCAACAACCATGGGAATTGCTGATACATCTTTTAAACTTGGTTTCCCAGCAGTATGGTGGTTATGGTTTGGTGCCATCGGCCTGATTCTCCAGGCAGTATTTATTTCCAAGAAAGTTCGTGAACTCAACGCCAGCACACTTCCAGGCGCAGCAGGAATTCTGGCAGGTAAGCCTGCAGAAATTGCTCTGGCTGCCGTCATTGTTATTTCCTGGATCGGTGTTATTGCCGGACAGCTTGTAGCCTTATATGGCCTGCTCAACTTTATCCTGGGCAAGGATTCCAAGGCAGTGTTTATCGTAGTTGCTCTGGTAATCGTAATTTACACATGCTTCGGTGGTCAGCTTTCCGTTGTACGTACCGACATGTTACAGTTCATTTTCATTGCCATTGGTGTTGTGATAACCTTTGTTTACCTTATGTTCTTTGCAAATGGAATTGGCGCATCTTCCTTCGATTTCCATTTATTAAATGAAGACTATCCGCCAATGAATCTCTTTAATCAGTTCTTTATCATTGGTGGTGTTTACTTCCTGGGACCAGATATCATGTCACGTAATCTGATTTCAAAAAGTGCAAAGACAGCGAAGAGATCAGCTCTTGTCAGCGGTATTGTATTAATTGGCTATACCGTGATTATCGTTATGATTGGACTCTGGGTTCGTGCAAATGTTTCAGTAGATGAGTTAGGAGAGCAGCATGCCCTCATGTATCTCATGGCAAATGTAATTCCAAAGCCGGTTATGGTTCTTCTTTTCATCGGTCTGGTATCGGCCATTCTTTCATCCATTGATACCTGTATCGTGAATGCTTCTTCTATTTTCGTAAACAACATCCTGCGTAAGGAAAATGTAAATTTGATTCGTGCTACAGTTATTGTAATTGGCCTGATCAGTCTTGCATTTACCCTTCTCAATCAGGGTGACATTATCACGATGCTGAGTGGTGCCTATTCCGTATATACACCGGGTGTCATCTGCCCACTCTTAGTAGCAATTCTTGTTTATAAGAAGAAGGAATTAAGAAGAGGCATGTGGCTGGCAGCAGTTATTTGCGGCGGTGTGTTTGGCCTTGTGGGTGCATATTTCCCAGGTCTCCTTGCAGCTCTGAATTTACCTCTTCTTGTGCTGTCAAATCTGTCCTTAATTGGTATGGGAATCTCACTGATTCTTGCCCTGGCATCAGTAAAATGGACTAGCTGTCCTTCCACAGAAATTAAGGAAGAGGTATGTGAAAATCTCTAGGATATTCCCTTGAAACAATCTACTCTCTATCGTAAAATATAGGCAGAGTTTTAACTCTATTTTTGGTAAGGGAGGGGTTCACTATGGGAGAATTGAATCCATTAGTTACAGCAGTTGAAGAGAAGATTGGTGTCAACGGCACATCTATGCTTTTCGATTTAAATAAAGCAAGACAGAAATACGATTATGATGATAAGAAAGCTTACATCGAAGGTATCAAGTACTACTACGGTATTATGAATAGCGAGCGTGCGATTCGAGC
>Ga0129311_1001211_pt1 | contig 18931 bp, 16 predicted proteins | sample Go1ome_FD_94435 | JGI IMG/M metagenome (GOLD analysis project Ga0129311, IMG submission 94435) | Western lowland gorrila individual fecal microbial communities from Wisconsin, USA - Go1022B metagenome | ecosystem: Host-associated > Mammals > Digestive system > Large intestine > Fecal | place... | reverse complement strand
TTTCTTCAGATAGTAAGCTGCATTTGCGATCATACCAGGATCGAAAGCTTCGATTTCAGGTTTAACATTCAGTTCCTGGAACAGTTTACCGCATCTCTCAAGGAATGCAGGGCTGTTGATGAACAGGCTGGCATTTAACCAGTTCATGGAACCGCAGTCATAAGAAGCCATCTCAGGTTTCAGAATCTGAACATGTTCAAGACGTGTATCATCTGTTGCATAGATATCGCCGGATGTTGTCAAGTTCAGGATGATATCGCAGTCCGGATATCTTTCATGGATCAGGTTCACTGTTTCGATAAATTTATTCTTGTCCATTGTACCATTGCCGTTGTCATCTCTCATATGAAGATGGGCGATGGCTGCACCTGCTTTCCAGCAAGCATATACGTCATCAGCGATTTCTGATGGAGTCATTGGTACATTAGGGTTATTCTCTTTCTTTGGCCATGCGCCTGTTACTGCTGCTGTGATAATAGTTTTCTTTGCCATTGTTAATCTCTCCTTTAAAATCTAAATTAATTATTAATTTTTTCTAATAATTCCTTACGCCAATATATAATAGCAACATCTGTGCCAACTTTATTTTTCGCCTCATTTTTGTACTTTTAGGTATACATTTATGCGTTTTTTCCAGTTTTTTAATGGTTTTTATGGTCATTATTTGACAAATACAACTAAAAAGTGTATACTTTTCAGCAAAAGAAAGTGATTATTTTCACCACATGGTGATTTTAATCACCATTGTTATATTTTTGTCGATTTTAGGAGGAAAACATGAGCCAACACGATCGATTTAAACAAGATTATCTGCATATGAAAACCCAGATAGACAAGCTGAAAGCCTCTGAGCTGTCTAAGGAACAGCGCACTATTTTTACGGAACTGGACAAAATGACACGGCATTTCGAGCATCATCTGTTCACTGAATATATTGATTTTGAAGAAATTTGCGACAATCTGCCCGATGCCATTTATGTTGCAAGCCCGGACGGTACGACCATTTATGTCAATGATACCTACACCAAACTCAGCGGTATCACGAAAGCGGAAGTTATTGGTGAAAATGTTCACCAGATCAATCGTGAGAAGAAACTTTACACCAATGGTATCCTTCCCACCATTCTGAAATATCAAAAAAGATCCGAGATTATCGGTGTGATGAAGAAGACAAATACCACGGTTCACATCAGCGGATTCCCGATTTTTAATGACAAGCACGAATTAAAATACGCAGTTGCCTGTGACCGTGATATCCAGCAGCTTGAAACTGTCAAGGATCAGCTGATCCAGTTAAAGAGCGCCATTGAGAAGAAAGAAAAGGAGAACAGTTACCTGCGTACCCAGCAAATTCAGCAATCCGAAGTGATTTTTAAAAGTGACCAAATGTATCAGGCTGTTTCTACTGCCCTGGCGGTTGCTCCGACAGATGCCACCGTCCTGATCACCGGTGAAAGCGGTACAGGCAAGGAAGTCATTACCAATCAGATCTATCAGGCCAGCAAACGTTTCGGTAAACCATTTCTGAAGGTCAACTGTGCCGCCATTCCGGATACTCTGATGGAATCCGAACTGTTCGGTTATGAGCCTGGTGCCTTCACCGGAGCCAGCAAGTCCGGCAAAACCGGTATTTTTGAGCTGGCCAACGGCGGAACACTGATGCTGGACGAAATCGGCGAAATGTCAGTTCAGATGCAGACAAAGCTGCTCCGTGTCCTGCAGAACCGCGAGATCACCAAAATCGGCGGTCACAAAGCCATCCCTGTAGATGTCCGCATTATTGCCGCCACAAATAAGAATTTACTTCAATGCATCGAGGAACATACATTTCGAGAAGACTTGTACTATCGATTAAACGTTGTACCAATTCAGCTTGTTCCTTTAAGAGAACGAAAATCAGATATAGAAGTGCTTTTTTATCACTTTTTTGAAAAATATACCAAGAAATACAACAAGCCTATCGAGATCTACAGTGATGCCCTGCATCTTCTGGAGAATTACAACTGGCCGGGCAATATCCGTGAATTGGAAAATGTCACAGAACGTCTTGTTGTTATCAACCAGAATAATATTATCGACAAGAAAACGGTAGCTCTGGTGCTTGGTATCCGGGACACAGATTCCTATGCCCATCCCGAAGATGAGTACAATCTGAAAGCTTCCACCATTGCACTTGAAAAGCACATTATAGAAAAAGCCCTGGCCACCTTCCATACAAAAAGGAAAGCAGCCACGGCTCTCGGTATCGATCATTCAACACTGGTCAAGAAATGCCAGCGATATGGTATTTAGACGACAATACCTCTTATTGTAACTGCGAAATTCGTGATTCTTGAAAAGCACAAAAGCTGACAGTTTCAAAGCAGGCTCGCTCTCGCTGCCCAGCCCTAGCAGCGGTACATAAGATGCCAAAATACGGCATCTAAGTACCGGCTGTGCTGGAAGCACCTGCTTATGAATCTGTCAGTTTTTGTGTTTTATCCAAGGGTTATTGATTTCGCAGTTGAATCTGAATATTTGTTATAGAAAGGAATAGGGTGATCACTACTCCCCGTCTAGTTCTATACATTCTAGATCATCCGGAACATACAGATTTCCCTTGTAATATAACCGCCCTTCTGCTGTATAGAGGGCCTTTCGACGTTCAATGTTGTCATCCTCGGTATGGTACAGGATGAGGTTCGGTACATTGAGATAAGCCGCCAATTCACAGGCCTCGCGGACGGTGCTGTGGTGTTTCTCATATGGATCGTACTGGTCCCGCTGCGAATACAGACAAAAAGCTTCATGCATGAGCCAATCACTGCCTTCGGCATAGCCAAAGCATTTCTCATTAAGAGGTTCATCTCCGTCACACGTCAGTTTCTGTCCATTCTTAAGGCGCATTGTAAAGCCGTACTGCTTAGCCTTGGTAGATAAGATATCGAAAAATGTCACATCGTAATCCAGGATATGCTTCGTATCCCCATCATGAAGGGGTACGAACTGGATACGATGATCCAAAAGTCTTGTAAATTTCTTCGGCAATGTCAGATTGGCTATGGTCCGGACGGTATCCACCAATGCACTGTGGCAATAAATCCGAAGATTCCCTTCGTACTGCTCCTTACGCATCTTCGTGGCAATCATACGAATCATCCAGATCATGCCCAGCAAATGATCTGTATGCTCATGGGTCAGAAAAATGTGATGGATCTGCACCATGGAAATGCCAGCATCCTGAAGCTGGCGCATGATGCCGTTGCCGCCGCCTGCATCTATCAGGAAATATTCATCATTATCCTGAATTGCAAAACAAGTATTATAACATCTGGTCACAAGGGCATTACCTGTTCCCAGCATAATCAGTCTCTCCATTTAATTATATCCCACTCCTATCGTGCAAATTTCCTATAAATTGAAGCAATGATTCAGCGGGCCGCTTCCCTCACCGAGATCCAGTCCATCCTTTAAAGCACCGGTGATATAATTCTTCGCATTCTGTACGCTTGTCTTCATATCATAACCCAAAGCCAGATTGCTTGCAATAGCTGAGGATAATGTACAGCCTGTACCATGGGTATTCGGATTGTTGACACGTTCACCGCGATACCACAAGAACTCACCGTCATGGTATAAAAGGTCATCTGCTGTCTCTGTCAAATGTCCGCCCTTAATCAGAACGCTACCTGAAAGATTCTTTCCAATGACTTCTGCCGCTTTCTTCATGTCATCTACATTCTTAATCTCAAAACCGCACAGCTTCTCCGCTTCCGGAATATTCGGTGTAATGATATCCCCCATCGGAAGCAGAACAGAAATCAGCGTATCCATAGCATCCGGCTGCATTAGCGCACATCCGCTTGTGGAAACCATCACAGGGTCTACCACAATATTCTTCGCATTGTATTCCTTTAACTTTGCTGCGATCACCTGGATCGTCTCGATATTGGAAACCATGCCAATCTTGACAGCATCCGGAAAAATATCCTTGAACACGCAGTCCATCTGCTGACCGACAAAATCAGCCCCTGCATCCAGCACCCCATAGACACCTGTTGTATTCTGCGCTGTCAAAGCGGTGATCACGCTCATCGCATAAACCTTGTGTGCTGTCATTGTCTTTATATCTGCCTGAATACCGGCACCGCCGCTGCAGTCGGAACCGGCAATTGTCAATACTTTCTTCATAAAAAACGTCCTTTCGTCAATGAAATCTTAACCTAAATTTGCTTACTCACAGTATACCATATCTTTATCTATATTGACAGATATCATTAAAAAATCATAGTTTGTAAACCTTTATTTATACTATCGTATGATATAGAATTTTTCTATTTTCTTTTCGCAGTATAAACTAGCTATCTTTTGTGATAGAATAAATTTGCTAATAAAAATCCAATGGGTTTTGCAAATACACTCGCACAAAAAGAGGTTTTATCATGAAAAAGAAACGTTTTCAGAAAATTTATATAGAAATCATCAACCGCTGCAATCTCAGCTGCAGTTTCTGCCCCGCCAGTGACCGTCCGGCACGGATGATGTCTGTGGATGAATTTGCGAAGATTGCTGCACAGGTGACCCCTTTTACAGACTACATTTGCCTTCATGTAAAAGGTGAACCGCTGATGCACCCATGGCTTGGCGATATTTTGGCCATCGCCCATCAGAACGGATTAAAAATCAATCTAACCACCAATGCTGTACTGCTTCCCGAAAAGCATCAGCTGCTTCTGGGCAAGACAGCACCCCGTCAGATTTCTCTGTCCCTGCACAGCTTTGACGCCAATACCATGCATGCCCGGGATTTCCGCTCCTATCTTGAGAATGCCATTGATTTTGCCCGGACTTTTACAATGACAACACCGGGCTATATCAGCTTCCGACTCTGGAATCTGGATGGCACTGCCAAAGCTGACCAGCGCATGCGCAACCAGTTTATTCTCGAAACCCTTGAGCAGTCCTATCATCTGCCCCAGCCCATTGACGCCTATGTGGGCAAGGTCCACGGCAACGCCATTGCGCCCCATACCTATGTGAATTTTGACCAGCTTTTTGAATGGCCGGATGAACATGCACCGGATTACGGTTCCGACGGTACCTGCTATGGCCTTCGGCATCAATTGGCGATTCTGGCAGATGGCCAGGTCATTCCATGTTGTCTGGACCATAACGGTCATCTGGCTTTGGGCAATATTTTCAGAGAATCCCTGGACACGATTCTGTGCAAAGAAAAAAGCCTTCGAATCATCGAAAACTTCCGTTCTCACCATATTCATGAAAATCTGTGCCGTCGCTGCGGCTACCGTACACGTTTCTGATATTTGCAGAGACCAATAGCCGGGAATCTTTCCCGGCTATTGATCTCTGCAAACCATACGCCCACATTCATCGACAATTCCTGTATTACAATACAGGGGCAAACAGGCGCAGCACCCACTGAATGATCTTTTCATACCATGGACGACTCTGCCACTCATCGAGATAGATTTCCTGGCATTGTTTCAATGTCTCATGAATATCATCCCGGATATCCGCAACAGCCGATGATTCACAAGTGAACACACCGCATTCATAGTGCAGATAAAAGCTCCTGTAATCCATGTTGATGGTTCCACAGACCGCACACTCATCATCACAGACAACCGTCTTTGAATGGATAAATCCCGGCATGTATTCATAGACATGAACACCGTTCGCGATCAGCGGCCCGTAATTGGCCACATTCACCATATAGACATACCACTTGTCATAGATATGCGGCACAATGATCTTCACATCCACGCCGCTTCGGGCTGTTCGGCACAAATCTTCCGTCATCTTCCTGTCAATAACCAGATACGGTGTTGTAATATAAACATAATCCCGAGCCTTATTGATCAGATGCGTATACACATCCTCCGCAGGATTATTGGGATTATTGGCCGGCCCGTCACAAAACGGCTGCACAAATCCGTCACTGGGCATTTTGACCGTCGGCATGTAGACCGTATAATCCGTGGTAATCTCATACCCCATCGCCACTTCCCACATCTCAAGGAAAATCGACGTCAGTCCCCACACACCTTCACCCTCCAGACGAAGCGCCGTATCCTTCCAATTTCCGAAACGCCGGATAATATTGGCATATTCATCCGCCAGATTAATGCCGCCGCAATAGCCGATGTTGCCGTCAACAATTGTAATCTTCTGATGGTTTCTGTAGTTAAATGACAATCTGTCGACGTTTTTATGGATAGGGGCAAACACCGCCAGCCGAATACCGGACTTAACAAGCTCATCACGAAATTCTGCAGTGTTGATTCCCAGGCAGCCAAAGTCATCGATTAATAAACGGATATCTATACCCGCTTTTGCCTTCTCGATCAGCACTTCTTTGACTCTCTTCCAGATCACGCCGTCACTGATAATAAAATATTCCAAAAAGATACACTTCTCTGCCTTTTTCAGATCCTCGATCATTGCATCCAGCATTTCCTCACCCAGCGGAAAATATTTCACATCGGTGTGACGATACATATTAAAGCCTTCACTTTCCAAAAAACGAGCAATCTGGACCTTATAAGGATGCAGTTCCTGCAATTCCTCCATGACTTCCGGCTGATGCGGCACATACTGGCGCATCTTCGCCTCTGTCTCCCTGATCAGAATATGTGTCTTGCTGTTTCTTCTTCGCCGTCCCCACATATAATACAGAAACAGGCCTGTCACCGGAAAAACAAGAACGATGACACACCAGAACTGACGATAGGACTCCTGATCATTAATGAGACCAAACACAAGCAAAAAGCTTATAATTTCCAACAGTACATAAGCCCAGGAAGCATATTCATGAAGATACCGTCCCACCAGAACCATTGTAATCGCCTGCAAAACAACAGCCACTGCTACTGTCAACGCCCTTACAATCGCCTGGGAATTATTTTTTAATGCCTCCATTTTATCACCTTTCCAAATTCCTTGTATTTCCTCGTATCTATTATAATACTCTAGCAGTTCTTTTTTTAACCGTCAACACCCTCCTTTTCTTTTTTATCTCTTTTATGTATAATTATACATTAGTGTCTTATATTATTCATCTTTTTTCTCTATCTTCTTCATTTACTGCATAGAATATGCCTGCATTTTTTGAATAAACGCATTTTATATCTTGCATTTTTTAAACATTTTTTTACAATTTCTCTAAAAAGCGTAAGTTTCTTTTGTATTTATCCGTGGTTTTTCTTCGATAAATCTACTTTTTTTGCGGTTTTTCTTCATTTTTATACATTTTGACATTTTTATTTTCTATAATTGCATATCATTATTTTCATCCATTCTTCTGCACTGACGCATAAAATCAAAAAAAACAACTTGCAAAAACACCAATATAATGATAAAGTATTTTCATATTATAATGCAATTATGTAAATTTTTATAGAAAAGGATTGAACAATAATGGCTAAAGAAATGACAGAATTTAATAACCGTCTGGACAAACTTGCTGAATACTGCATGAATTCAGGGCGTTTTGACCAGGATCTGTATATTGAGTACGATGTCAAACGTGGTCTGCGTGACTCCAATGGTAAAGGTATCCTTACCGGTCTGACAGAGATTTCCGATGTCGTCGCCTTCAAATCCGTACATGGACGTAAGATTCCGATTGACGGCCAGCTCTATTATCAGGGCTATAATGTCATGAATCTTGTTGAAGGCAATAAGACAAGCCGCTTTGGTTTTGAAGAAATCACCTATCTTCTTCTCTTCGGCGAGCTGCCGAACAAGGACCAGCTTCAGGAATTTCTTGATATCATTGGGAATTATCGTGAACTCCCGGACAACTTCGTCCGTGACATCATCATGAATGCACCGAATGCCAACATGATGAATGTACTCCAGAAGAGTGTCCTGACACTTTATTCCTATGATGACCATCCTGAAGACATTTCAGTCAATAACGTTCTGCGTCAGTCTCTTCAGCTGATCGCACGATTCCCGCTGATCGCTGTTTATGGCTACCACAGCTATCGTCATTACATATTAGACAAGAGTCTTGTCATCCGCCGTCCGAAGCCTGAACTTTCAACAGCAGAGAATATTCTCCGCCTGCTCCGTCCGGATGGCCAGTATACCGAACTTGAAGCCAAGGTTCTTGATATTGCGCTGATCATTCACGCAGAACACGGCGGCGGTAATAACTCCACATTCACCACCCATGTTGTTACTTCCACAGGCACTGATACCTATTCAGCCATCGCTGCTTCCCTCGGCTCCCTGAAAGGGCCAAAGCACGGCGGTGCCAATCTGAAGGTTCAGCAAATGTTCAAAGATATCGAAGAACATGTTGCCAACTGGGAAGATGATGATGAAGTTACTGAATATCTGACCAAGATCCTGAACCGTGAAGCCTTTGACGGCAAGGGCCTCATCTATGGTATCGGTCATGCGGTATATACAGAATCCGATCCACGATGCGTTATTCTGAAGAAATATGCCCAGGCACTTTCCAATGAGAAAGGCCTGACCAAAGAATTCGAACTTTACAACCGTGTTGAAGGCATTGCCATCAAACTCATGCAGGAGCATCGTCAGCTGTTTAAACCGATCTGTGCCAATGTAGACTTCTACAGCGGATTTGTCTACAGCATGCTTGGTCTTCCGATGGAATTATTCACACCAATCTTTGCCATTTCCCGTATCTCCGGATGGTGTGCACACCGTATCGAAGAACTGGCCAACGAAGGCAAGATCATCCGTCCGGCTTACAAGTATGTCGGTCACCATAAAGACTACGTTGCCATCGAAGACAGATGGTGGTAGGCTGCCAGCCTTTCCTTCTCTTTCTTCGGTAATTGCTTAATTGCATATTCACGGCGCATGGCGTCCTGTCGATTCTCAAAGACTTCATAGTAAGCCAGGGTCACAGGGCGCCTGCTTTTTGTGTATTTTGCCCCTTTTCCACTGTTGTGAGCCGCCACACGCATCTCAAGATCCACTGTCCATCCGGTATACAGGGAACCATCCGAACAGCGCACCATATACGTATAGCATCTGTCCCTTTCCGCGGTACTGTTCTCTCCGCAGACATCAGTTTTTATCTTCTCATTGCTCTGTGAGTTTGCCTTTTTCCTCTGCATACGCAAGAATCTCCCTCAAACCATCCGGCAGCTTCGCCCATTCTGTCCTGTCAAATACCGTCAAAACGGTTTCACAGCTGTCTATCAGCCCTTTTGCCGTCTCAATATGTTCTGCATCGACATCTGAAAATATATGCACCGCAACCGTCCGAACCGCCAATGCTTTTGCTGCCGGATAATCCATGTCATTCTCCCACAGAATGCCTGCCGCAAATGGAATGCCCTGCCTCTGAAGTCTGCGAAAAACAGCCTTTCCCCTGCCACCGCCGGCAATGACAAATACCTTCGGTGCCCCGGAAACAGGCTGCAGCTCCAGCTCCCCGGTGCCGGCATCATAATGACCGACCGTCATCCCATAAAGCTCAGAAATATAATCTCCGCAAAAAATCTCCTCCGGTGTTCCGAAGCGGTCAATCCTGTCCCCTCTGACACACAGAACTTTATCTGAAATACGTTCCGCCAGATCCAGTTCATGCAAGGACAATATCACCGTCAGCCTGTCATTTCTTGCCATCTCCTGAATGATCGAGAGAAATTCCAGTTTATAGCGAATATCCAGAAAAGAAGTCGGCTCATCCAGCACAAGGATATCCGGCTGCTGACATAAAGCCCTTGCCAGCATGACACGCTGTTTCTGCCCATCACTGGTCTTTGTAAAATCCCGTTCCGCCAGATCCTCGATATGTACCAGTCTGACTGCCTCATCGACAATCTTCCAGTCTTCTTTCGACAAAACGCCAAACTTACCGGTATATGGGTATCTCCCTGTTGCCACTACTTCCCGGCAGGTCATCATCTCCGGACGAACTCTTTCCGTCAACACCACCGACAACTTCCTTGCAAAATCTCTGCCACTCATCTCACCGGTCTTCTGTCCTTCCAAAACAGCTACGCCGGCCAGGGGCTTTAACTGGCGGATAAGACTCTTTAATATGGTTGTTTTTCCCGCACCATTTGGTCCGATCAGCGTTAATATCTCACCTTTCTTCAACCGGAACGCAATCTCTCTGATCAGAGGCACGCCCTGATAACCAACAGTCAGCCCCTCTGTGTAAAAGTAATCTTCCCTCATCATCCTATGCCGCCTTTTCTCTTCTTCTGTGTATCATAATATAAATGACAACGGGTGCACCAAACACGGCTGTCACTGTGCTGATGGACAACTCTGTCGGAGAAAACATGGTTCTTGCCAACAGATCGCAGAACAGACAGAACACGGAACCTCCCAGAAAACAGGCCGGGATCAGCAAGATAGGCCGCGCGGTGCCCAGCAGCCACTTCACCAGATGCGGCACTGCTATCCCCACAAAGGATACAGGACCCGCAAACGCCGTTACGCAGGCAGCCAGCACACTGGACAGCAGTACAAGAAGGACTCTGAATACCTTCACGTTCAGTCCCATATTGGCCGCATAAGCCTCACCCATCTCATAGGCACTGATCGGTTTCGACAGCAGAAACACACCGATAGAGGCAATTCCCGTCACCAGCACCATGACTTTGACATTCTCCCATGTCATACCGGAAAAACTGCCCTTGGACCAGTTATGCAGATTCACAATATCCGCATCTTCCGCAAAGGTGACGATAAAATCCGTCACTGCAGAACAGATATAGCCGATCATCACACCGCTGACGATCAGCATGGCCATCTGCTCAATCACGCTTGACATCAGGATTACAAATCCCATACAGATCATTGCCCCCGCAAAAGCCGCAGCGATCATCACCCATGAACTCAATCTCAAGGCATTGCCGAGAGAGGCCACCATCACAAGGGCAACCACCAGTTTTGCACCGGAAGAAATGCCCAGCGTAAAAGGTCCCGCAATGGGATTATGAAAAAATGTCTGGAGCAGATAGCCTGCCAGTGCCAAACCACCGCCCAACACAGCCGCAGCCAGTGCTCTTGGAAAACGGATGTTCATCACAATATCCGTGTAAGTGTCACTGCCGCTGTTTTTCATCAGTATATGCAGAATTTCGGCCAATGGTATATTCACCGATCCAATACACAAATTCATTGCCAGCAAAATCAGCAGCAAGGCTGCCAATATCGCAAAAGCTGCGCCGTATCGTCTACTCTTCATTTATCTTTCACTCCAGTTTATAGATATATGTCAGATCCGCATCATCGCCGGTCAGCATCCGGCGGATATCCGATGTGATCGTTCCAAGCGACATCGTTGACTGATACAGATTCTTTGATGTGCAGTAAACATGTCCTTCCTGCATGGCCTTGAACTTCTCAAAGAGCGGACTCTTGGCCAGCAGATCATCCACTGAAGATAATTCTCCTTCAATGGTACTGTTGTAGATAATATAATCCGCATCTTTCGCTCCGGCATAAAACTCTTCCATCTGCATGGACATGGTTGATGTGGCATCATCCTCATCCCCCAGGGAATCAAAAATATATCGTCCGCCGGCCAGCTCGATCATTTTCGGCAGATAGTCTGCACTCTTGCGGACATTGGCCTGCCCATTACTTGTGATATAGAAAAATGCCACAGTCTTCGGTTCCTGATCCGCTTCATCCGCCACACTGTTTTTCACTTCTTCAAAAGCAGACTTCTCTTCTGCGAAAGCCTTATCTGCCTGCGCTTCATGCCCGGTCAGTAAGCCGTAAAGTTTCACCCATTCTGTCCGGCCAAGGGGCTCCGGCTCATAACTGGAATAATCCACCAACACATGTATACCGAACTTCTCCAACTGTTCCTTCACTTCCGGTGTATGCAGGATCATGGTATTCTCAATGGCCAGACCGCAGTTCTGTTCCACAATCTTTTCATAATCCGGGGTTGAATACTTGCCCGCATAAAGAATATCTCCAGCTTCCATCGCCTGTTTTGCCTCATCTATATACCACCCATCCGCTTTCAGACTGCTGAATCGGATACTGTCCAATGCATCCAGAGACACAAACATATCCATAGCCGCCGAAGCCGCCAGATAAATATTCTGTACCGGCTGCTGAATCACAACAATATCCGGATCCAGATCATCCGGTGCCACTTTTCCTTCCGGAACAACAAGATACCGACTGTCATCTGTAATCGTCACCAAAGCATAATCATCCTGATACCTATCGATTGAAAACTTCTGTGCATAATCCAGCGTCTCACTGTGGTCGAAGGTCAGCTGCTGACTGATTTCTGTGTCATGTGTCTTCTGATCACCGTCAGCGGCAGAACCGCAAGCGGTCACCATCCCGGCCAGTATACCTATCACTATGAATAACAAAACTATTTTCTTCATTTTCTATATCCTTCTGTTTTTACGGCTGCGCAATCTCATGGATGATACAGCTGCCACCACAAGCGCCAGTACAATCGCAATACCTGCTCCGCCCATGTCGTTTCCGCCGCTGCTCTGTACCGATGCAACAGACTCTGATGCAAATGTCAGCGTATACTCCACCTCATGAGGCACGCTCATTGCTGTAGTATCACCGATCACTGTCATAGGTTCATCAAAAACCGACACCGGAATTTCAAATGTGGAATTTCCTTCTGTATTCACCGGCAGATATTTGTCACCATTCACCATCATATAGTCATAATGAGAACTGCTCCAGACGATTTCTGCCTGTGCCTGTCCGTTTTCTATTGTCAATTCTGTCGGCGACTGTATTGAAGCCCGGCCGCTGCCGCCTTCCATAGTCACTTCAACCGTATATTCACCGTCCGACAGATTCATTTCTGATACTTCCATACACGCAATCCTCCCACTCTGTCAAAATCAGCCCTTTATAAATTCTGCTGCAAAATCTCCTATTACTAAAGGGCTGCTGCAAAACGCCCTATACATTCCGCAGCAGCCCCATCTTTATTATTGTCAGCTTATATCTGTTGTTTGTCAACTGTTTTATTTGCTTTCTGTCTCTTCAACAGCAACAGGATTGGATACGCTGACTTTGTGATCGTACCAGACACCCTTCTTGCCGATTAAGGCCAGATCAAATTCCTCATCGATGGCCGGTACAGGCACATCAAATCCATTCACTTCTTCTGTTGCCCCGTCAGAATAAGTCACTGTATCTGTCACAGGCTGGATCAGCTCTGCGCCATCCTTCTGTGCATCTTCGGCACTTCCCAGATAAAGATTCACAATATTCTTGGACGGCATGGAAACATGGATTGTCATCTGTCCATTCTCAACTGTCAATATGCCCTTTCCTTCATAAGCTTCATTCACATGAAACATACTGCTGTCTGTATTGAAATCTGCCGTATATGTACCATCTGCTAATGTGTTCTTCTTGCCGCAGCCTGCTGCCAGTGCACAGCACAGAATAACTGCCCATAATAATACAATTACTTTCTTCTTCATCTTATGTCCAATCCTTTTCTCGTAATTATTTCTCTCTATTCAGCACTTAGTCTGCTGTATCTATTCGATCACTGCAGCTGTATGTGCTACATAAATATCCTGAATGGCAGGAATTTCACCAAGACCTGCGATCTGACAGTCTACACTGTCAAAATTGCCGGAAGCAACAAACTGGCTCTTCCAGGAATCATCATCATCACCGGCCATATCGTTGTTGGCATGATCACCTGCAACAACCATCAGAGGACGAAGAACGACTTTCTTGTAACCTGCATTCTTAACGGCTTCAATGACTGCTTCACAAGCTGTCTCTTCCGGTTCACCTTCAACGGTACCGATAAAGACATTTTCATAACCAAGTTCCTGCATCTGAGCCTGCATCTGGCTGTAAGAAATCTTCGCTGTATGAGATGTACCATGACCCATGAATACAAATGCTGTGCCGTCTTCCTTAGCTGCTTCCAGTGAATCATAATTCGCTGTCTTAACTGCTTCTGCTGTAATGGCTTCTGCAACTGCTTTCTTGTCATCATTGACAGCTGCTGCATCATCACCAACTTCACCCAGTAATGGCTCTGCAATCTTCACAGATTCGAACTTGTCCTGATATTTCTCAACAGCTGCTGTTAATTCGTCATATTCTGCACCATGCATCAGATGTGTCGGCTGAACAACCAGATTCTTCACATTGTTGGCTACGGCACGTTCCAGCGCCTGATCCATATTGTCAATGGATTCGCCATCGCGGGCTTCTACATGGTTAATAATAATCTGTGCTGTAAAGGCACGTCTGACTGACCAGTCAGGATTGGCTTCCTGAAGAGCATCTTCGATACCTTTGATATCCTTCACACGGCTGTCGTTGAAAGATGTACCAAAGCTGACTACCAGCAGTTCATTCTCGCCGATGTCATCCTGATTACGCGGGTCATCCTTGGAAGCATCACCTGTATCTCTGCCGAAATAATCAGGATCTGCATTCTCGCCTTCAACCAGTTCCTTCTGTGCATCTGTCAGTGCATCCCATGCGGCCTTTGCTTCTTTGCACTGCTCATCTGTGTTGTCATTTCTCTCCTGTACATAAATTGCATCAATAAGGTCTGCAACCTTCTTGGCTGCTTCCTTGTCTGCATCTGTACCCTCAGCTGCTGCTTCTGTTGATGCTGCCTCTGTCGCTGCAGCTGCTTCTGTTGATGCTGCTGTTGTCTCTGCTGTCTTGCTGCCGCATCCTGCTAAAAGAGAAGCTGTAATGGCTGCAACACATACGAATGTTGTCATCTTCTTCATGTTGTTCTTCCTCCTAAATAGAAATATTGTGACAAATCATAAACGAAAAGGAAAAGTCGGGAGAAAAAACAAAAAAATGTTCATACATTCGGTACAGCCAATCCTCGTGACCCGGAACCTATATTCCCCGTACCACAGTCTGGCAGGTCTCCTGGCTCACAGTTCAAACCCCCATTGCTGCCTTCCCGATGACTCAGTGACATAATAGCAATGGACTCCTGTTTACAGTGACGAGATCGCGCAGGACTTTCACCTGCTTCCCTATTCTCCGCTCCTCGCGGCACCAGCTGCTTCCTATTCCGTTTTCAAATTTGTCCTGACAATATTATATCATATAAGAGAATTTACACAATAGACAATCTGATTTCACAGTAACTCTCCTATAGAAAAAAGGGCAGATGTCTTACCGACACCTGCCCTTATATGATAAAGCAGCCGATGAAAATTGTTATTTAACAGCCGATATCTGTGCAGGGCTGTTGTAAAAAAACGGTTGCATATTTTTCAATATGTACCATTTTTTCATCCGCCTCTATATCTTATGCCCGGTTTTCAAAAAGGTACCATCTGCATTTCTCCAGATCATCCCATTGTCTTTAATCCAGATAATCCAGCGGATCAACAGGGTTTCCATCCTGTGTCAGCATAAAATTCAAATGACTGCCTTCAACTGAATAGTAGCGGGTCGGCTGACTGACCTCACCAATGACTTCTCCCTGACTTACTGTGTCACCCACAGCCACATCCACATTCTCAAGCTGCCCGTAAGAAGCCTCATAACCATTTCCGAGAGACATCTCAACTACATTGCCCAACCGGACATCATTGTAAACGTCGGTGACCGTTCCTTCAAAAGCGGCCGCTACATCCGCTCCTTCTTCACTCTGAATCAAAATCGAAGGATTGCATTTGTACTCCTGAAGTGTCGGATACCATGTGGTCGCATCCATACTGTAATCCATCACGATCTCTCCGCGAACCGGCCATGTCATCGGATCACCGGACTGATAGCCCGCATTGATCACACTGCCTGCCATTTCTGCATCCAATTCATCCTGCTCAGCATTAGCCGCAGCATCCGCCTCTGCTCCTGCTGCATCATCAGCTGCCTCTGCGGAAGCTTCCTGTGAAACATTCTGACCTGACTGTCCATTCATAGACCCTTCATCCTCAAAATCTTCAAGTGCCAGACTGCCATTTTCGATCATTGACAATATTTTCTGTACCAGATCCGCATTATAACCCGTCATCTCATCCGCGATGGGCGTATCTGTTTCAGCAGATGCCGGCGCATTCAAGGCAGTTCCGGCCCCATCATCCTTGAAATCCGCTGCATTTTCCGCACCGCGTTCTTTCTGTCCCGAAACATATCCGGCAATACCCGATACAGCCAGAATACCTGCCACAAGCACCAGTGCCATGACATAAAAACCATTCTTTTTGAAAATATTCATTATATTTTTCACTCTTATCACCTCTGGTCATATTCTGACCAGACTGCGAAGAAAATATACACATTTTCATAAAAAAATGTCTCAGCAAAATTCATTTTCTTTGCTGAGACATCTAAAATACTGATGTGATTTAAGCCGCATGTATCTGACGACGCTCTTCGTGCTCTGATGTCTGCGATGAATCACCGATGCGAACCCGCCTGCCCGGAATCTGACGGCTGATATTGAGTACAATTCCCATCTCACACAACTGCAGAAGAAGGGCTGTACCACCGTAACTGATATAAGGCAAACTGATACCTGTATTCGGCAGCACACCTGTGGCAACGCCAATATTCAGGATTACCTGCAGCGCCACATGAATGCCGACACCAAATGCCATATAACTGCCCAATTTGTCCTTGGCATGCTGCGCCACGGTAAAGATACGCCACACCTGATAAACAAAAAGGAAAAGAACCAGTCCACATCCTACCAGGCCCAATTCCTCACCGATAACACCGAAAATAAAGTCATTGGTCGAAAATGGCAGATAATACTTCATGGTTCCTCTTCCCAGGCCTCTGCCAAGGATGCCGCCAAAACCAATGGCATACATGGAATATCTGGACTGCATGGAAGCCTGCGGATAATCATCCGGGTAAAGCCATGCCAAAATACGATCATCTCGGAAAGACTTGCTGGCTGCCTCCGTCACTGTGTTGGTCAATGTCATCGTATGGTTCGGCACAATGACAAAATGATAATAGCCAAGCCAACCAACCACGATCACCACGCCTATTACTGCGATCAGTCGCCATATCTTCTTCGTCGGATAGGCAATAAAAAACATAAATGCAATGATACCCAGAACGATCATGGCCGTACTCAGATTCCTGGTCACAACCAGAATCACCATTACCGCAATCACACCTGGGATTAACAGCACAATATCCGCTTTCAGCGTCGACAGTTTTCGACCCATACGGGTCAGCAGATAGGCCATAAGAATGACCATCGCCGGCTTCACAAACTCTGACGGCTGAAAAGAAAAGGGACCGATATCAATCCATCGACTGGCACCATTTCTGGTCACACCAAGTCCCGGCACCTTGACCAGAAACATGGACAAAACGGCCCCAACATAAATAATTCCTGCTATTTTCTCATAAAAATGATAATCTACATATGAAATGATCCACATTAACACAAATCCGCCCGCACCGATTCCGAACTGCTTCAACACCAAAGACACCCCGGATTCCGCAGCACTGGCACTGTAGATCATGATCAAGCCAAACACACACAAAAAAACAATCGATATAATCAGTCGATAATCAACAACTTCCAGTTCCCGCAAATATCGTGCAAGCCCCTGTCGACGACTTAATGGCTTCTTTTTACTCCGACCTGCCACTTGCCTTTCTGCCTCCTTTCGCAATTCAACCAAAACAGATTTTCTGCTTCTGTCCGCTAACGCTCATTTTATCACAAAAGCAGCAGACATAACAAGCCTATTCCCCCACTTTCACCCCTGTCAGATAATATTGTAATAACTGTTCATAGTTTTTGCCATCTTTTGCCTGACTATTGGCTCCATACTGATCGAAGCCAACACCATGTCCCCGGCCATAGACTCTGATCTGTACCTGATTGCTTTCAAAGGCTATTTTAAAACAGGCAGAAGGCAGTTCCAGGGCATAGCGGAAATCTTCTCCGCTCATCAGTCGGTTGCCGATCTGGATTTCTGTCACATAGCCTGCACTGTCCACCGCTGTAATCTCACAATTTGAGGCCAATGTCTCTGCCTGACATGCAAATGCCGGATCATACCGCTTCAGCTGTCGGATCAGCTGCCTTTTTGTCATTTCTGTCGTGGTCTCATACTCCGTACACGCTGTGTCCCAACTGCTTTCCACTGACTGAAACCACGACGTTTCCTCTCCCCATGCCTCTTTTGCACTTCTTGTCTTTCCATTCCCTATATAAAACCAGGCGGGCAAAATCATCTGCCCGCCTTCAGTATACAGAATCTGCCCCTCCGTTTCCCGGACTGCCTGACTGATTCTGTCATTATTCTCTTTGTAGGAAGTTCCCCACATCTTTTTTCGTTCTGTTTCACTGCACCAGGTCATCCCTGTATCCGAAGCTGAAATATAATATCTATCTCCGGCCTTTTTGTACAGACAGCTTCTTGCCATGACTGCCTGCGCTTTCAACGTCTCCATCTCAAACTCCGCCGGTATCTGGCCTGCCACAGCACCGATGAGAAAATCTGAAATTCCCATTCTCTGCACACCCGATATCGTCTGAACATCAATTTGAAGATGCGACGACTCCTGTTCTATCTGCTGGTTTTTCTCTGACCATTCACTATAAATCCACGCTGCAGCAAAAGGCAGTAAAAGGACAATCAGAATCCATCCAATCAGAAATCGGCGCATAGGGCCTCCCTGTCACTCAATACTCCTGATTCAGTATATGTATTGACAAGATCATTGTGCCAATTCAGTCTAAGTTTTACAGCGTTGTTGTGCTGATTTTGTCTGTCCCCAGTGCTCTTTCCTGAAGGACATCTGCTGATGTACCAACAGCAATAGCAGAAACTGTTCTGAAGCCTTCAGGAATCTGAAGCAGCTTTGTAATTTCTTCATTGGTGAAAAGCACCTGGCTTACGCCGAACAGATAAACGGCACCAAGGCCAAGATCTGCCGCTTCAAGCAGCATATTCTCCATGACAACGCCTGCATTGCATCCTTTGATAATCTCTTCATCCTCATT
>Ga0129311_1001210_pt1 | contig 18931 bp, 14 predicted proteins | sample Go1ome_FD_94435 | JGI IMG/M metagenome (GOLD analysis project Ga0129311, IMG submission 94435) | Western lowland gorrila individual fecal microbial communities from Wisconsin, USA - Go1022B metagenome | ecosystem: Host-associated > Mammals > Digestive system > Large intestine > Fecal | place... | reverse complement strand
TATGCATATTCATATCATGCCGGAGGTGGATGACGGATCCGAGAGCATGGAAATGACGATGGAAATGCTGCGGATTGCGAGGGAAAACCGGATCGGAACCATGATTCTGACGCCCCATTATAAAGGCGGACATCGAAATGTGTCTCCGGAGGGCCAGCTTCGGCGGATTGCATCCATGCAGGATGCGATGGCGCGGGAAGAGATGGAAGAAGTGGAGCTGTATCCGGGCAACGAGATCATGTATGACAGCTCCGTACCGGAAGCCCTCGAAAACGGACGCATCTGCTCCATGGCGGATTCTTCTTATCTTCTTGTGGAGTTCAAGCCCTGGGAGGAATTCTCCTATATCCAGGAAGGACTCCGGAATCTTTCCTATGAAGGCTGGAGAGTGATTCTGGCCCACTGCGAAAGGTATGACTGCATTCGTAAGAATCCTGCGCTTGCACGGGAGCTTACCCGGAACCGGATTTATCTGCAGGTCAACGCAGACGATGTGCTTCCGCATTTCCGCTCCCCTTTTGCGAAGCTGATCAGCGGACTTCTGAGGGAGGAGCTGGTGTCTTTTATCGGCACGGATGCCCATAAGGATACGGAACGGTCACCGGAGATGCTTCGGTGCTGGCAGTACCTGATCCGAAAATGCGACCCGGATTATGTCCGGGAAATCACCAGAGAGAATACACTGAGAATCATTCGGAATGAAGAGGTATAAGAAAATATGAGAAACCGAAACATGAAATATGCAGCACTTGTTATGACAGCCGTTCTTTCGGCAGGGCTGATGGCGGGCTGCGCCTCCGGAGAAAATGGCGCGGAGGAGAATCCGGAAACGGAAGAGAGCACAGGCGGCTGGGAAGAGGCGGCTGCTTCGGAGACTTCCGGTGCTTCGGAAACCTCCGATGCTTCGGAGACTGTGCAGGAGGAAGAGAACCTTCTTCCGGAGGAGCTGGAGGAAGGCGAGGAGGTGCTCCAAAGAGGCGAGGGCGCGGAGATTTCGTTTCAGGGGATGGCTCCGGATGTCACGCCGGAGTGGAAGGACGGAGAGCTGTATCTTCTTGCGGTCTCCGCGCAGGACTCTTCGGCGGCAGAGCTTGTCTGCCCGGTCTATGAGAGCAAAGAGGCTGCAGAAGCGGATCAGGGTGCCTGGCTGGATGAGGGCAACAGCACGGATCTGACGGACCCCAATACGGTCATTCACGGAAGCCTTGGAGAGGAAAGCACGTTTGCAGGACTTCAGGATTACGGGGATTCTGAGTTCTTTTCTTCTCATCCGTATCTGTACCTGTTCAGCAGAGATTCCATTTCGGAATACCAGATTTTTGCGGCTTATCCGAAAACACATGAAGATATTCTGGTGAGCGTCAACGGCTTCGACCGCGATGAATACAATCAGTACATCAATGACATTTACGGGCAGAGAAACATGCAGGCGGTGCTGGATCCGGACCTGGAGCAGCAGGCACTGAACACGTGGAGCATTCTGACCCTGCAGGCGGAAGGCTCGGATGGGAATGACTATCTGGTTCAGGCAGTTCCGACGGGAGTGGTGCAGCAGTAAAAAGGCTCTTGCGCTTTTGCGGAATCTGTGTAGAATGTTATGATGCTATGAACAAATTGTTAACAAATGTTAAGAAATACCAGTTCATGTTTGAGGAGCTGGTCAAACGTGATTTCAAGCAGAAGTACAAGCGAAGCGTGCTTGGAATGGCATGGTCCGTGCTGTCTCCGCTTCTGACGCTGCTGGTGATGCATGTCATTTTCTCCAATTTCTTCGGAAAGGACATCCCGCACTACACGACCTACCTGTTTACGGGCAATATCGTGCTGTCGTATTACAAGGAGTCCACGAAGAACGGCATGCAGTCGCTGATGAGCAACGCCAAGATCTTTACGAAGATCAATGTGCCGAAGTATCTCTTTCTTCTGTCCAAGAACGTGTCGGCGCTGGTGAACTTCGGGCTTACGCTCCTGGTTTATTTCACATTCTGCATCTTCGATGGAATTACATTCCGGCCGACGATGTTTCTGCTGATTTTTCCGATTCTGTGCCTTCTGATTATGGACATCGGAATCGGAGCCATTCTGTCGGCGCTGTTTGTGTTTTTCCGTGACATTCAGTACCTGTATGAGGTGTTCCTTACCCTGATCACGTACATGTCCGCTGTTTTCTATTCGGTGGACAAGCTGCCGCACAATCTTCAGCAGCTGCTGTATCTGAATCCGGTGTATGTCTATATCAAATACATGCGTCTGATTGTCATTGACGGAATCATTCCTTCTCCTGCGTATCACGCGCTGTGTATTTTTTATGCGCTGTTCTATCTCGGTATCGGCATGCGGATTTACAAAAAGTGCAATCACTCGTTTCTTTATTATCTTTAAGAGTACGGCAGAGAAAGGTTTTCCATGTCCAATATTGCAATTGAGTGCAGCAATGTCAGCATCCGTTATGTGACGGGCGATTTCAAATCCATCGGACTGAAGGAATATGTGATCCGGAAGCTGACCAGAAACTATAAGGTGAAGGAGTTCTGGGCAGACCGGAATGTGAATTTCGAGCTGGAAAAGGGTGAGATGCTCGGCATCATCGGCTCCAACGGTGCGGGAAAGTCCACGCTGTTAAAGGCGGTCACCGGCATCATGCTGCCGACGGAGGGCGAGATTCACGTAAACGGCACCATTGCGGCGCTTCTGGAGCTTGGGAGCGGCTTTGACAACGACATGACGGTCCGGGAGAATACCTATCTTCGCGGCGCGCTTCTTGGCTATACGAGAAAGTTTCTGGATGAGAAGTATGAGGAGATCATTCAGTTCGCGGAGCTGGAGGAGTTTCAGGACTACTGCTTCAAGCAGCTTTCTTCCGGCATGAAATCCAGGCTTGCTTTTTCCATTGCCTGCCTGGTGCACCCGGATATTCTGATTCTGGATGAGGTCTTGTCGGTAGGAGACGGTGCCTTCCGGAAGAAATCCGGCGATAAGATGCAGGAGATCATCCAGGGAGGCGTGACGGCCATCCTGGTGTCGCATGTGATGCCCCAGGTACGGGAGCTGTGCACGAAGATCCTGTGGCTGGATCACGGGAAACAGGTGTACTTCTCCGGCGATGTGCAGGAGACGTGTGATGCGTACGAGTGGTTCCTGTCTCAGAAGAAGAAAACGCCTCCGAAGTCCGAAAAGGAAATCCATGAGATGGCGGCCCAATGGCGCAAAAAGCTCATGGAGGACGAGAAGAAGGAGAAAGAGAAGAAGGCTCAGAAGCAGTAGCTTCCGATGACCTCATCGGTGATGCTGTCATAGAGCACAATCTGCAGTCTCCGGTCCCGGTGCGAGTAGTCGGTGAGTCCGATCATAAGATTTCCTGCGGCGAAGTCTCCGTTGTACTGAACGCGAAGGGAGTCAGCAGGACCAAGATCCATGGAGAACGCCTCCTTTTTGTCGTCATTGTCATGAAGCTTTGTGAGCTCTCCTGCGTGATAGAGCCATTTCCCTCCGGGAGAAGCAATTTCGGTGTTGAAGCCAAGCGGCTTTAATGCAGGAAGAAGCTCCTCAAAGGAGAGGGCACCATCCGGCAGGGCGTGTTCATTCCCGGTATCCTCCAGAGAGAGGATCGCGGTGATCCCATCTGTCTGTGCGAGAAGAGCACAGAAATCCTGAGCATTGTCGGTATTGTCGAGTGCATAGCGGAACTTGGTCTGGTTCATCCAGGAAAGATCCCGGTTCCAGATGGCACAGGCTGCATCCGTCCGGCGATCCACCTCCAGATACTGCTCCTGCGGGAGTGTGTCCAGATATGCTTCCAGATATCGTGTAATTTTGGCGGCGCCGAAGCCGTTCAAATGTCCCGCATCCCGAAAATCCTCCCTGCGGTCAAGGGAAATTTCATTCTCAAGAAGAGAAAAATCAATGACGTCGATTCCGGCATCGCCGGCATATTGTGTGACGGTGTTGTAAATCGCGCGGTCGTCCTCCGGAACGTCATAGGGGAGAATCGTAAAGACAAGCCGGAAGCCCTTCTTTTCGGAAAGCCGGATCATCTGATCCAGCCATTTGCGGTTGCTGTTGGAGAGCGGAGCAGAAAGGCCGGTATCCGTGCAGGGTATGCTCCAGGATACGTCGGTGTGCTCCCAGTCGTAGGCTGCGCCCCGTCCGAAATCATTCAGCGGATATTCCAGAAAGTCGTAGGGCTGGAGCTCGCGGTAGCGTGTGTGAACGATCGGCCAGCGAAGAATGAAATCCTCCTGGTCTTTTTTATCCGCATAGGCGGTGACAAGCTGCACGGAATTGGAGGATGTCCGCATGGAGAGCAGATTCCGGTAGACATTTCCGATGAAGGCATGCTCCTCAAAGGTGAGCGCATAGAGATCGGCGAATACGACCTTCGGCTTCTGCGTTTTCAGAAGCTCAAGCAGAGCATGATAGCAGGAGTCCTTGTCCTGACCGGAAACCGCCATGTCAAAGGAGGTGACGCCGCGGTCCTCCCACATGACGGCAGGATAGATGCCGGCATAGCAGTGGCTGCTGCCAAGGAAGGCAACGTCAATGGTATTCTTCGGAGTGTGATACAGCTCATCGTAGGAGGAGATGTAGTTGCCGGTGGTATCCTTCCAGCGGATCACCCGGTAAACGCCCGTCAGCATCAGGGCGGTAAGAAGGGTGAAAAGGATGATATTTCGATAAGAAGCAAATCTGCTGTTTTTATTCATATCAAGGACCATTTCTTCGTTTCAGAATTCCATGCTGTACAACCCCGGCAAATACCGGGAAATTTCCGGCGGCAAAAGAGAAGCTTCGTCAGAAGCCGGCGTAGATGAACTGACCGGAGCTGAAGTCAATGCCGTATTCTCCGAGAAGAAGGACGGACAAAATCAGGAAAAGACAGACCAGCCACCGAAGCCACAGGCTCTGCGCAGACAGAAGCTCTCCGAAGTCGCGCTTTTTCCCTGCCGAAATCAGATCAAAGGCAAGAAGGAGCAGCGTTCCGAGGGTGAGAATGTTGAATTCCAGATGAGCAAGGCCGAAGGCATAGATGTCTTCATTGAACAGAACCCAGGGATCCCAGCGCGTGAACATGCGGTTCAGGAAGAAGAGTGCATTCGAAAGAGAGCCTGCGCGGAAGAAGATCCAGGCAAACGATGTCAGAAGGAAGGTCCAAAGAATTCTTCCGAGCCGGAAGCTGAAGGTGTTCTCCTTCAGGCCGGCCTGGATGCAGAGCCTCCTTCGAAGAGGCTTCAGGAGGTCACCGAGAATCTGATACAGCCCGTGAAGGCCTCCCCAGATGACAAAGGACCAGGAGGCTCCGTGCCAGATGCCGCTGATGAGGAAGGTGATCATGATGTTGCGGTATTTACGGATGCGTGAGCACCTGCTTCCTCCAAGCGGAATGTAAACATAATCGCGGAGCCATGTGCTCAGGGAAATATGCCAGCGTCTCCAGAAACCGGCGATGCTCTCTGCAAAATACGGTGTCCGGAAATTGGCATCCAGCTCCAGACCCAGAATTCTTGCGGCGCCGATCGCGATGGCGGAGTAGCCTGCAAAATCGGCATAGATCTGAAGGGAGAAGGCAAGGGCAGCGATGACGGTCTCCACGGTTCCGCAGGTAAAAAGATTCTGCCAGATATTGTCCACGAAAATTCCTGCGCGGTCCGAGATGACCATCTTCATGAAAAAGCCCCACAGCATCAGGGAAAAGCCGGAGGATACGCGAAGATAAGAAGGCTTTTCGGCCTCCGGAAGTCTTCGGATCTGCGGAAGAAGGCGGTCTGCTCTTGCAATCGGGCCTGCCGTAATCTGCGGGAAGAAGCTGATAAAGAGTGCATAGTCAGGAAAGCTTCGCTCGGCAGAGATTTTTCCGCGGAAGACATCGGCGAGATAGCCGATGGTCTGGAACAGGTAAAAGGAGATTCCGATCGGAAGAATCAGGGAAAAACGGGAGGCAATCGGCTTCTGTCCCAATGCGGTAAGCAGCGTATTGACATTCTCAAGAAGGAAGCCTGTGTATTTGAAGACAACAAGGATCAGAACAAGAAGTACGACAGCGCCGACAAAGCATCTCTTGCGGGCGGACGTTTTTTTTGCATGCTCCATCCAAAGGCCGGACAGAAAGCCGATTCCGATGACCGGTGCCAGTACGAAAAGAAAACGCACGTCGAAGCCAAGATAAAAGAAAAGGCTGCAGAGCAAAAGCCAGTTTCTGCGAAATTTACCGGGAAGAAAGCGGAACACCAGAACAGAGAAAAAGAAGAATATCACAAAATCAGCGGATTGAAAGAGCATAAAAGCCTCCGGGGATTGAAAGTTATCATGTGCGAAAGATATACAATATTATATAATAGAACAGATAATGATTTAAAGGAATGAGATATGCATACAGAAGACAGAGAAGACTGGAACATGGAAGAAACAGGAAAACAGGAGCTGGAGGCTCCGGCGGATCCGATCCTTCAGGAGGATCTTGACCGCGTGGCAGATGATGCGCTTCTTGAGAAGGCGCTGAGAGGAAAGCGGATTCTTGTGACCGGGGCGACGGGGCTTGTCGGCTCCTGGCTGATCCGTGCACTCGCCTGCATGAACCGGCGGCATGGAAGCGGGATGAAGATATACGGCGTGATCCGAAATTCCGCCAAGGCGGATGTGATTTACGGGGATTCCTTCCGGGCAAGAGAGGATGTGCGCTTTCTTACGGCGAACATCACGGCACCTGATTTTGCAGAGAAGATGCGAAATGAGAGCGGGGAGCTTGACCTTGTCATTCACGGCGCGGCGGTCACCGCTTCGAAAATGATGGTTGAGCAGCCGGTTGAGACGATCATGACGGCCATCGAGGGGACAAGAAACGTTCTGGAGCTTGCAAAAGCCGCAGGCGCGCAGCGTTTTGTTTATCTGTCCAGCATGGAAATGTACGGAACGCTTGCGGATGAGAGCGGCAGGGACATTCCGGCGACGGAGGACCGGCTCGGCTTCCTGGATCTCACAAAGGTGCGCACCGATTATCCGGAGAGCAAGAGAATGTGTGAGAATCTGTGCATCGGCTTTGGCCATGAGTACGGCCTTTCCGTCATGATTGCGCGGCTGTCGCAGACCTTCGGGGCGGGCATTCTGCCGTGGGAGAATCGTGTTTTCTCTCAGTTTGCAAGAAGCGCGATGCAGGGCACGGACATCGTTCTGCACACGAAGGGGCTTTCGGAGGGAAATTACTGCTATACGAGAGACTCGGTGTGCGGCATTCTGACGATTGCGGTCCGCGGCGAAGCCGGGCAGGCCTACAATGTGTCGAACGAGAGAACGCACACGACCATTGCGAAGATGGCACAGCTTGTGGCGGAGAAGATTGCCGGCGGGGCAATCCATGTGGTTTACGATATTCCGGAGACCAATGCCTTTGGCTATGCGGCTGACACGAAGCTGTTTCTGGATGCATCGAAGCTCCGGGCACTTGGCTGGGAGCCGGAGGCGGATCTGGAGGAGATGTACCGCAGACTCATCGCGTCCATGAAGTATTCCGAGAATAAGAAAAAAGAAAAGAACAAGCCGTTCCGGGTGGCAATGATCGGGCATAAGCGCGTGCCGTCCCGTGAGGGCGGTGTAGAGGTGGTGGTCTGGGAGCTTGCGACAAGGCTTCGGGATCAGGGCTTTGATGTGGAGTGCTACAACCGGGCGGGGTACCGGATGAAGCATTCGGATTATGACCGGATTCCGGGGAAACCCGGGTACTACCGTGACGGGGTCCGGATTCTGATTACGCCGACTGTGTCGAACGGGAAGCTGAATGCGATCATTTATTCATTTTTTGCAACGGTCCGGGCACTGTTCGGACGTTACGATGTGATTCATTTTCATGCGGAGGGCCCGTGCCTGATGTGCTGGCTGCCGAAGCTTTTCGGGATTCGCGTGGTTGCCACGATTCACGGACTCGACTGGCAGCGGGCAAAATGGGGGCATTTTGCCTCCCGCATGCTTCAGGCCGGAGAGAAGATGGCGGCGAGGCACGCCGATGAGGTCATTGTTCTGTCCGAGAATCTTCAGGAGTACTTCCTTGAGAGGTACGGAAGAGAAACGCATTTTATTCCGAACGGCATAGCAAGGCCACAGCGGATGGAGGTGAAGGAGATCACGGAGCGATGGGGCCTTGAGAAGGATGACTATATCATGACCCTCTGCCGGATTGTTCCGGAGAAGGGGCTCCACTATCTTCTTGAGGCATTTCGCGAAATCCCGACGGACAAGAAGCTTCTTCTTGCGGGAGGCCCGTCCAATGCGGTGGAGTATTATGAAGAGATCAAGGCGCTTGCCGCCCAGGACGACCGGGTGATTCTGGCAGGGCTTGTGGAAGGAAGAACGCTTTCCGAGCTCCTGTCGAATGCATATGTCTTTGCGCTTCCTTCTGACGTGGAGGGAATGTCCATCAGCCTTCTGGAAGCGATGAGCTACGGGAACTGCTGTCTGGTTTCGGACATCAAGGAGAGCACTGAGGTGGTGGAGGATCACGCGGCCGTATTCCGAAAGGGAGACGTTCCGGATCTGAAAAAGCACCTGGAGGAGCTTCTGGATCACCCGGAAGAGGTGGAGCATTACCGGGAGAGCGCTGCCGATTACATCTGCGGCAAGTACAACTGGGATGATGTTGTGGACCGGACAAAGGAGCTGTATTTCGGATAATCGAACGTCCGCAGAAGGACTGCGGGAAAGGCTGGATATATGGGAAGATATTTTGGAACAGACGGTTTTCGCGGGGAAGCAGGCAGCGATCTGACTGCGGTGCACGCCTTTGAAATCGGACGGTTTCTCGGATGGTATTACGGCGAGCTGAAAAAGAGCAGAGGCGAGGATGAGCCGGCGAGAATCGTCATCGGCAAGGACACCCGGAAATCCAGCTACATGTATGAGTATTCACTGGTCGGAGGGCTTGTGGCGAGCGGAGCGGATGCGTATCTTCTCCACGTGACGACAACCCCCTCGATCAGCTACATCACGAGAGTGGATCGCTTTGACTGCGGCGTGATGATCACGGCAAGCCACAATCCCTTCCATGACAACGGCATCAAGCTGGTGAACCGGATGGGCGAGAAGATGGACGATGAGACCATCGCGCTGATTGAGGACTGGCTGGATCATGTGCTGAAGAGAATCGAGGGAGACGGAGAGATCCCCGCTTTTTCGTGCTTTGGAAGGGAATGGAAGGATCTTCCGTTTGCGGAAGGGGAGAAGATCGGAACGACCATCGATTACATCGCGGGCCGGAATCGTTACATCGGTTATCTGATTTCTCTCGGCGTCTTTGATTTCCGCGGCATGAAGGTCGGACTTGACTGCGCAAACGGCGGCAGCTGGTCCATTGCCAAGGCTGTCTTCAACGCTCTTGGAGCAGAGACCTATCTGATCGGTGACCGGCCGAACGGACTCAACATCAACCGGAATGTCGGTTCCACGCATATTGAGCAGCTGCAGGATTTTGTTCGAGACAATCGTCTGGATGTGGGCTTTGCCTATGACGGAGATGCAGACCGCTGCCTTGCCGTGGATGAGAAGGGCGATGTGATCACGGGAGATCATATCCTTTATATGTACGCGTGCTACATGAAGGAGAGGGGAAAGCTTCTGGAGAACACCGTTGTCGCGACAGCCCAGTCGAATTACGGCCTGTTTCAGGCACTGGAGGAGGCCGGCATTGATTATGTCCGGACGAAGGTCGGCGACAAATACGTCTATGAGGCGATGAAGCAGAATGGCTACCGCATCGGCGGGGAGCAGACGGGACACATTATTTTCAGCAAGTATTCCACGACAGGAGACGGCGTCCTGACCTCCCTGAAGGTAATGCAGGTGATGCTCGCGAAGAAGAAAAAGCTTTCCGAGCTTGCAGCACCGCTCCACCTCTATCCGCAGGTTCAGTATTCCGTCCGCGTTGCGGACAAGGACCGTGTGATGCGGGATCCTGACGTCCTCTCTCTTCTTGACGAGACGAAGGGCCATCTGGAGGGAAAGGGCTCCCTTCTTGTTCGCCCCTCCGGCACCGAGCCGGTGATCCGGGTTGGCGTAGAGGCAGAGACCGGAGAGGAAGCGAAGGCCCTTGCGGATGCCATCGCAGACAGAATCCGGAAAAGCGACGGACAGGGGGAGGAAAACTGAAATATGACCTGCGCAGCGGGGAGAATCATCCCTGAGAGAGGATTTTTATCTGCAAGGATGAAATCATCGAAGGAGAAGCATCCTCCCATGCTTCCAACAATTCTTCGATTTTCTCCTTGACATTCATACTTTTCACCTCGTTCCGACAATTGCACATCATACTATGCAGAAGTAATGTACGATTGCCGGTTGCAAAATAACAAAAACACATTAAATTGTTTCGAAATAATGAGTGAGCGTCACTTGGTATATATCAAGTGACGTTTTTTGTATCCGGAAATATCGGATTTTACATATTTTCGGGCGAATGCTGCCGACTATTGTCTGTCGTTTGCGGTATGCTGAAAAGCAGAGGAACCGGATTGCTGGAATTGCTTGGGCGTTATGCCGTACCGCCGCTTAAAGGTGCGGATAAAGTTATTGGTATCCGTAAAGCCGCAACGGAATGCAACCGTTCCCACCGGGAGAGCGGTCTGTAATAGCAATTGCCGGCTGTGAAGCAGACGGTTCTCGGAAAGGTATTGTTTCGGGGAATATCCCGTAAGCTCTTTGAAGGAGCGCGTCAGATGATCCGGACTTACATAGTGTGCTGCGGCGAGCTCGGCAATGGAAACCGGCTCTGCATAGTGAACTTCAAGGTAATGCTGTACCTCAGAAACCTTGGCAGCCATTGCGGATTCCGGACGGAAAAAATGTGCGGGAGATTCCCGGTACAGGCAGATAAGCAGTTCTTCGAGCAGATCCAGCACCATTTGTCCGGCGTAGGGGGCACGAGACTTGTACTCCTGCTCCATTTTCTGCAGAAGTGTCTCTGCTGCATCCGGGTGTTTGAGCTTCAGGCAGTGGGAGAAATGGTACGGCCGGTTTTTAAACACCGTTGTCAGAATGGGATCGATGCTGCGCTGTTCCAGCGCCTGCGGAGAAAGGATGCAGTAATACCGCACATAGGGCCTTGTGATGACTTCGAGCTCGTGTTGCTCCAGCGCACTGATCAGCACCAATGTTCCCGGTCCCGCCTCGTATCTTCTGCTGTCGATGGTAATGCGAACGACACCCTCCCGGACAAAGATAAGCTCACAGGCCGGGTGAGAGTGGCTGACAAGCGCAGCCTCATCGTCGGAGTATTTTATCCGGATAATCGGAAAGACATCCATACCGTGTTCCCCCAGAAATCAATGGTTACATTGTATAAATTCGTAATATCAAATTCAAGGAGAAGAAGGAGAGACGCAATGCTCAACACAAAACACGAACGCTTTCATTATCAGACGGCTGAAGAGCTCAAGGCTGCGCTGGATTCTCTGGGCCTCAAGCTTCCTTTTTCGGAAGATTTATCAGTGCTCGGCACGCCCCTTGCGCTCGGCGGAACCGTTTTGAAAAACCGGCTTGGAATTCAGCCGATGGAGGGGTGCGATGGCACGCGCGTCGGCGCACCGGATGAACTCACCTTCCGGCGCTATCAGCGGTTTTCCGAAGGCGGTGCCGCCGTTCTCTGGATGGAAGCGATGGCGGTTTGCCCGGAGGGCAGAGCGAATCCGCGTCAGCTCTATCTCAGCGAAGAAAATCTGGACGCCTTTACCCGGCTGAATGCAATGATTGCGGAACACGCCGAAGGGGGCGTTCCCTACCGGATTGCGCAGCTTACTCATTCCGGACGTTATTCCAAACCAAACGGAGTACCGGAGCCCAAGACCGCTGTGCAGATTCCGTTCCTGTTTGCAGAGCATCAGGATGCATACACCCCGGTATCTGATGATTACCTCAAGCAGCTGGAGGAACGGTACATCGAAGCGGCAAGGCGCGCTCAGCGCGCAGGGTTTGATGCAGTCGACATTAAGGCCTGTCACCGTTATCTTATTTCGGAACTGCTGGGCGCTTTTGAACGCCCCGGTATATATGGCGGGAGTTTTGAAAATCGTACCCGGCTTCTGCTGAACATCATTGACGGTGTGCATGCCGCTACGGATCTGGATGTTACCGTACGACTTGGTATTTACGATTCGCTCCCCTATCCTTATGGTTTCGGCGTTTCCAAAGAGGATTTTCATACTCCGGATTTGTCTGAGCCGGTCCGGCTGTTTCGGTTGCTTCGGGAGCACGGTGTCCGGTTTGCGGATCTGAGCTGCGGCAACCCGTATTTCAATCCCCATGTCGGCCGTCCGTATGATCAGGGCGTCTATCTGCCGCCGACCCATCCGTTGGAGGATGCGGCAAGGATGTTAAATCTTATCCGTGAAGTACAGGCGTCCTGTCCGGAACTGCCCGTTATGGCTACCGGCTTCACCTGGTTCCGGGAGTTCGGTGCGAACATTGCTGCCGGATGCATCAGGGAAGGCTGGTTCCAGGCTGCAGGTTTTGGACGGCAGGCATTTGCCTATCCGGATTTTGCAAACGATATTCTGCATGGCGGCATGAAGCGTCAGAAATGCTGCATCAGCTGCTCCAACTGCACGGTCATGATGCGCGACGGCGGCGTTACCGGGTGTCCGGTGCACGATTCTGAGATCTACGCCCCGCTGTACCGGAAGGGAAGGGCCGGCAAAAGCCCGATGGTTGGACACGAGGTAAAGGAGAGTCTGTTCTGATGGAAAAGATGGAAGTGCATGGATGGTCCGTTTCTGTGGAATTTCATGACGTCCTTGTGTTCGGCAGCGGCGCGGCAGGGCTTTGCTGCGCCAGCCGGCTTGCCGATCTTGGCGTTCAGGATGTTCTGCTTCTTACGAATGGCATTCCTATGGGGACCTCCCGCAACACCGGCTCGGATAAGCAGACCTATTATAAGCTGAACGTCTCCGGATCTGTGCTGGACAGTGTTGCAGAGGTTGCCCAAACTCTGTTCGACGGCGGTGCCTGTGATGGAGACATTGCTCTGGTTGAGGCGGCACTCTCGGCACGGTGTTTTTTCCATCTGGTGGATCTGGGCGTGCCTTTTGTCTGCAATGAATACGGTGAATTTGTCGGCTATAAAACCGATCATGACCCGAAGGCCCGCGCAGCTTCGGCCGGGCCGCTTACGGTGCAGGAGATGTGTGTCGCTTTGTTCCGGCAGATAGAAAAGGATGGCATTTCTGTCCGGGAGGGGCTGACTCCGGTTCAAATTCTCACCGAAGATGGCCGGGTGACCGGACTTCTCTGCCTGTGGCAGCCGGACGATCGGAAGAAACCGGAATTTCAGCTCTTTGCCTGCAAGTATCTGGTTATGGCTACCGGAGCTCCGGCATTACTTTACGGGAAAAGCGTGTTCCCGGCATCTCAGATGGGGGCCAGCGGTATCTGCTTCGAAGCGGGAGTAAAGGGCAAAAATCTTACGGAATGGCAGTACGGCCTTGCTTCTGTCGGCTACCGCTGGAACGTTTCGGGCTCCTACCAGCAGGTGCTGCCGCGGTATGTCAGTACGGCGGAGGACGGCTCGGATGTGCATGAATTTCTGCTGGAAGGCTTTGAGGACATTCCGGCAGCCTTGAATGCCACTTTTCTGAAGGGCTATCAATGGCCGTTTGATGTAACGAAGCTCACTCCAGGCGGATCCTCCTGGGTGGATTTGCTGGTATACCGGGAAACGGTGCTGCGAGGACGCAGGGTTTATATGGATTTTACCCGGAACCCCTTTGATATGGACCAGCTCGATTGCTCGCTGCTTTCGCCGGAATGTCTGCGGTACCTGGAATCCTCCGGTGCGCTGCAGAGGACTCCCTATGAGCGCCTGATGGCGATAAACCCGGATGCCGTCCGTTTGTATCGCAGTCATAACATTGACCTGGAAAGGGAGTGGCTTGCTGTGGATGTCTGTGCCCAGCACAACAACGGAGGACTTTCCGCGGATATCTGGTGGGAGACGGACGTCCGGAACCTGTTCGCCATCGGGGAATTAAACGGCAGTCATGGAATCCGCCGTCCGGGAGGCTCCGCGCTCAACGCAGGACAGGTGGGCGCATTCCGTGCGGCGGAGCGGATCGCAGTGCGCCTGACGGCTTCCGGGGAATACGGAAATCCTGGCGAGGAGAAAAGAACGGCAGCAGAGTCCATAAATAAGGAGTGTAATGCGGTGCTGGAGCGCGCAGCGCTCTGGTGCTCCCGTGCGGAGGGAGTCGGAAACCTGGGGAAGCTGACCTCCTGTTTTCAGAAACGCAACAGCAGTTATGCGGGTTTTGTGAGAAATCGAACCGAAATAGAGGAAACCATTGCAGAGGTGAAGGCACTTCTCCGTCATCCGGAGCGTATTCAGATTGCGAATGAGAAGGAGCTTCCGCAGGCGTTCCGGCTTTGGGATATGCTCGTCAGCACCGTTGCCTATCTGGGGGCAATGCTGGATTATATGCAAAATCACGGGTTATCACGCGGCTCTGCTCTGCTTGCGGAGCAGCTGCCCGAACCGGGTTGTGTGGTCCCGGTCGATACGGAGCATCTGCATCAGATACAGGAAATTACACTGGATCAAAACCATGACATGCAAACGAACTGGAGAAACGTCCGGGAAATTCCGGACAGTCCGCAGTGGTTTGAGCAGGTCTGGAAGGATAGCAGACAGAGAGGAGAAAACAGATGAAAGCACAGGCAATGGTACTTCGTGCATTTAAACAGCCGCTGGTGCCGGAGGCAATCGAGATTCCGATGCTGAGGCCGGGTGAAATTCTGGTGAAGCTGGAGGCTTCCGGGATCTGCGGGAGCGATGTCCATATGTGGCAGGGGGAGGATCCGCGCACACCGCTCCCTATCATTCTCGGGCATGAAGGAGTCGGCCGCATCGCCGCCATGAACGGCGCACATACTACGGTGGAGGGCGATCCGGTGCATGAGGGCGATCGAATTCTCTGGAACCGCGGAGTTACCTGCGGCGAGTGCTTTGCCTGCAAGGTTCTGCTGATGCCGTGGCTCTGTGAGAGCCGCAAGGTGTACGGCATCAACCGTTCGCGGGAGGAGGCACCGTACCTGAATGGCTGCTACAGCGAATATCTGATCCTTGCCCCGCACACCGACCTGTTTCTGGTGGAGGAAACGGTGGATCCGGCCATCCTTGTCAGCGCGAGCTGCTCGGGGGCCACGGCGGCCAACGCATTTGACTCCGTAAAAATAAACCCTGGCGATACCGTTGTCATTCAAGGCCCTGGGCCGCTTGGCGTTTTTGGTGCTGCTTTTGCACGCAATGCAGGAGCAGAGCAGGTGATGGTGATTGGCGGCTCAGAGGAGCGCCTTGCTCTTCTCCGGGAATTCGGAGCCACGCACACCATAAACCGCAGGGCGTACAATGCCGATGAGAGGCTTTCGTTTGTCCGAAGCCTGACTCATGGACGCGGTGCAGATGTTGTCCTGGAGGCAGCAGGAAGCCGCGGAACGGCGCAGGAGAGCCTGAATCTTGTCCGCCCAGGAGGAACCTGTCTCATGACCGGCTATGCACAGCCGGTGGGCACCGAGGAAATTGATTTTTACAGCCAGGTGGTACGCAAGCATGTCACTGTCAGGGGAATCTGGGTCAGTGACACCCGGCATACCCGGCAGGCTATGCGCCTTGTCCTGTCGCAGCAGGAGCAGTTTGGCAAGCTGATCACGCACCGTTTTGCGCTTGCCGAAGCCAACGAGGCGCTGGAGACGATGAAGGCCAGGAAGGCGCTGAAGGCTGTGCTGGAATTTGGATGAATGGAGGAATGCCATGAAACTCGGAATAGTCAGTGATGAGGTCAGCCAGGATTTAAATACCGCCTCCGAATGGGCTGTGGAACGGGGGATCCGTCGATTTGAGCTTCGACATGTATGGGGAAAACGTCTGCCGGATGTCACGAAGGAGGAGCTTCGCGAGATCAAATTCATGCTTGACGGATATGGCATTGCGGTTACCGGAATCTCGCCGGGGACCTTCAAATGCACCCTGTATGACGGGGCGCTCTCCAGGCAGACCGATCGGCTGCTCCGCACCATGGAAGCTGCGGAGTACCTCGGTACCGGAAAAATCATCAGCTTCGGGGTAAAGAAAAGCCCGGAGGATCAACCCGGCGATGAGAAGCGTGTTCTTGAACTGCTGAGTGATTTTTGCCGGAAGGCAAAGGAAAATAACTTTACCATCTGCCTGGAAAACGAGCCGGGCTTTTTCAACGGACTGCCGGATGAAATCGAGGCTGTTCACAGGGCACTTGCCCCGCTTGGCGGCAAGCTCAACTGGGATATGGGAAACCTGTTCATGTCCGGATTTTCGAAATACAAGGAGCACTACGAGCGGTTCAAGCCGTACATCGGCAGTGTGCATATGAAGGATTACCGCCTCTCTGACGGAGTGTGTGTTCCCATCGGAGAGGGCTGCATCGACTGGAAGGGGCAGATCGAGGATCTTATCCGGGATGATCTGCATTTGAATGGCGCGGAGTGTGATATGAACATTGAAACTCACTGCTCACCGGAATACGAGCAGGCGGGGAGATGCTTTTCATTTATCAAACAGACAATGGGGGAACGACTCAATGAACTCTTATAGAAAAATACGTCTCATGCTGGTGGGAACCGGCGGCTATGCACAGTTTTATCTGGAGACTCTTTCGCGTCCGGAACTGCTCCGGAAGGCAGAATTTGTCTGTGCCGCCGACCCGTTTATGGCTGCGGAAACCAAATCCGCTTTGGAGGCAAAGGGTGTGCGGACCTTTGATGATATGCAGAGAGCCTATGACGAGATGGGACCGATTGATCTGACCTTCTGCGTGACACCGCTGCCGTACCATCTGGAGAATATTCGCACAGCGGTTCGGAATGGCAGTCATGTGCTGTGCGAAAAGCCGGCGGCTCCGGTGCTGGAGCAGCTGGAACCGATGATTACACTTGAAAAGACGAGCGGCAAGGGAATCGCAATCGGTTTTCAGTGGTCGTTTGCACCTGCCATGCTTGCCTGTAAGCGGGATATTTTAAACGGAAAATTCGGGAAACCTCGGTATGCCAGGGCACTGGTTCTCTGGCCGCGTCCGGAATCTTATTTCAGACGCGGAACCGGCTGGGGCGGCAGGCGTTATGGCAAGGACGGCAGGATCATCAATGACAGTGTCGCTTCGAATGCCACGGCGCATTATCTGCACAATCTTTATTTTATGCTGGGAGATGCCATGAATACCTCGGCGATGCCGGCAGAGCTTGAGGCAAGCATCGGCCGTGCCAACCGCATTGAGAATTATGACACGGTATCCATCAAAGCTAAGCTGGAAAATGGCGCGGAAATTCTTTATCTGGCATCCCATGCGGTGAAACATACCCAGAATCCGATGGTTGAGTTTCATTTTGAGCAGGCGGTGGTCTCCTACGACTGTGGTACCAACTGCCTGACCGCGCACTGCATGGATGGTTCTGTCGTGGAATATGGCCAGGTGGACAGCAGCGTGGATACCAAAGTGAACACCGTTGTTGATGCTGTCCGGGAGGGGGACTGGAGCCGTGTGCCCTGCCTGCCCTCTACGACGAGGCCGCATGTGTATACGGTAGACGCCTTGTTCCATCATGCAGAGATTGTTTCCTTCCCGCAGGAAATGATTGGCGTTTACGAACCGGACGATCCGGAGAAGCGCGGCGTATTCGTGCGCGGGCTGGAAGAGACGCTTCATAAGGCATATGAGGCAAATCAGCCGGTGGATTTCCTGGAAACCACAACGAAGCGGTCCTTGAAGACGGTTTTGTCATAAACAGCATCATCAAAGGCCTGCGCCTGCGCGGTTGTCAGGACGAAAATGTCATTTGCGTATTCCGGCGTCTGGAGACCGGAGAGCACATCATCCTCTGATATCGAATCATTGCCTTCGGAGGAAGTCGTGCCGGGAAGTCCGAAAACATAGCGCCCGAAGGAGGATGCAACGCGGAATTCCGCCTCGGGGTCCTTATAGACCACACTGTCCATGAATTCATACGGATCGCATTTGTTGTAATACAGAGTCAGCATAAAGGGAGAAGCCACAAGATCGTAGGTCGAATACACGGTCGAGGCTTCGCCCTTTTTCTCTGCAAGCTCGGTGGCAAGAATCATAGCATCTCCGTAGCCCGGCATAAAGTCAGAGGCAGCAACCTTGTTGTATTCTCCTCCATAGTAATCTCTGGCAAACGAGACAAAGCCTCCAAAGAGAAGGACAAGGGAGAGCAGGGCGGGGAGAGCTGCAGCCTGGGAAGCAGCTTTGGCAGAAGCTCCGGAACCGGTCTCCGGTTCTTTCAGGGCGGCTCCCTTCGTCATGGCGAGATAAAGGAACCGAAGTCCCATGACATACCAGTACACCAGCGGAAGGAACAGGAGAACGTCGCGGTTGATGTCCTGCTGAATAAAGAGTGAGAACAGGAGCGCAGAAAGAAGAGCTGCGCCGAGCACGTCATTTGCAGCCTGCGCGGCGGGAGCTTCCTTTTCTGCAGTCCTTCTTCCGAACAGGATGCCTGCAAACGTCACCGGGAAGGTGAAGCAGTACAGTGTCCAGTAGCCGGGCATCGCGTTCCAGGAAACCTCGCCGGGAATTCCGACAGTGAGCATGAGAAGCAGGTCCTTCAGATTGTGAAGAAGCGTGGAAGGAAGCGTCCGGTCAAAGGCAACGAAGACGGAGCCGAAGTGACTGGACGTAAATTTCGGAAAGGAAATCCAGCTCGCCGCAATCTCCGGAACGCCGAAGAAATTCACGGCGTAGAAAAGGGCAAGCGGAAGACACGTGATCACGAATACGGCAAAGCATCCCGCAAGCTGTCCGATCCGGATGCGTTTTGTCCGGAGAAGCCGGATGCAGACCAAAAGAAGCGTCAGCGGAATGACCACATTCGCGGAGCCGTAGGAATACAGACAGATGCCGAAGAAAAAGGCTGCAAG
>Ga0129311_1001206_pt1 | contig 18948 bp, 18 predicted proteins | sample Go1ome_FD_94435 | JGI IMG/M metagenome (GOLD analysis project Ga0129311, IMG submission 94435) | Western lowland gorrila individual fecal microbial communities from Wisconsin, USA - Go1022B metagenome | ecosystem: Host-associated > Mammals > Digestive system > Large intestine > Fecal | place... | reverse complement strand
TGGAATAAAGCATGAATTTCTTGAAATTAAGATATGATCCAGACATTGGATTGCTATGTGCTGCCATGAAAGCAGCTTCCGATCCAATCCAACAGACTTGATAAAAGAAAATATGCTTTGCAATAACTATACCATTACTGCAAAGCATTTACAATTCTTATTTTATCCAGAACTTATCATTTGTACCCGACACTATAAACGATGCTTCTTTACGTTTCTGAAAACGGCGCAAAAGGTGTCTCACCACTTGTTATAATAATATCCTCTGTTTCAAACTCTACAATCTCCATCTCCGGTGTTTCGTATCTCTCTTTCATAATCTGATACTCCTTTCATTTTCGTATGAATTATTCTATGTCGATGTCAATGTGCTCTTGTTACCCAGTTGCCCTGATCATTCTCTTACTAATTGGACCTACATACAGACTTTGCCTTATATGCATAATCGCTGAATGCTTTTACCAGTGTCACCAGATCATCCGCATAAGTTCCTTCCTTAGCCTGTAATACCTGATAGCAGTACATCATTGCACAGTAATCGCCAGTCAATATGTTCGTGCCATCGGTTACGGTAAATGTTTTTGAATTTCCCAACTCATTTGCCCTGATATTTTCTAGAGAAAGAATATAATACTGACCTCGTTTCACCGGGGTAATCTCTTTTCCGTCTATTGAAAATGTCAGCTTTGACACATCAATTCCTTCCTGTGGTTCATAGAAGATATTCAATGTGGTTTCCGATTTTAATACCATACTAAGTCCGGCAAATTGTCCAAGCACATCATTTTCAGCCTTTTTAGCAACAAAATTATCAATATAACCATCAGATCGATCCGGTATTTCCAGCTCATCAGCAGTTAAATACTTATTTGCCAGATCATCTACTGCCTTATTAAAATACTTCTGTGAGCAGGCACCATAATTCAGCATAGCCACAGCAAAGGGATAGGCATCCTGATACAAATCAACATCATCAATTAAATATTGCGCATAGTCTCTGACGGTATAGGTATATTCTTTGCCGCACTTTCCATTTCCATCAAACATCTGCGCTTTAATGTCCTGTGTCATCTCATAGGATGCTACCTCACATGGAAATCTGTAATATGTTTTCCCTGCATTGATCGTGGTATTCGTCTGTGCCTCGGAAACAGGTACCTTCGTAACAGTTCCATTCGGAAGAGTAAACTGCATATACGCACCTTTATCTGCAATAATCTGATCCGACAACTCCATGTAGAAATTGACGCCGATATTACCGGTAAGACTTAAGGAATACCCAGCAAGCTTCGCACCGATGCCATCTATGATCGCACCACAGTCATCGCATCTTCCATCACTGTCCGCATCCGGATGGTCACCATAGGTATTCTTCTCTGTATTGGAATATTCATAGGACACTGCATCCCCAGGTTTGCCCTCGCATCCTTTATAGGTAGCATTCTTGTAAACTTTAGATCCACCTAAAGTCGGATAAGTGTCTTTTCCGATGGTCTGTCCCCAGACTTCATCGGACTGGTCAAGCTGTAAGAGATACGCAACTTCACCGGTCTTATACTCATCTGTCGTTTTGCCTTCGACTTTTGTAACAGTTCCGCTGCTATTCTTGCCTATCGCATTTCCTGTATAAATGGTACTGTCATAATAACAGTTTGTGATGGTTCCATTATAATTTTCTCCACTCACACCACCTACATAATTTCCTGTACCACTGACACTACCGGCATTATAACAGTTTGTGATGGTTCCTCTATCATTTTCTCCATTCACACCACCTACATGATAATATTCTGTACCACTAACACTACCGACATTATAGCAGTTTGTGATGGTTCCTCTATAATTTTCTCCACTCACACCCCCTACCTGTTCTGTACCACTAACACTACCGACATTATAGCAGCTTGTGATGATTCCTTGAGAATTATCTCCGCTCACGCCTCCTACATAATTTCCTGTACCACTGACACTTCCGGCATTATAACAGTTTGTGATGGTTCCTTTAGGATTATATCCACTTACGCCTCCTACACGTTCTTTACCATGGAAATAAGAATCCAAAATGCCTATATTGGAAATCTTACCACTGTTAACGCCTAACAATCCTACATACTCAACATCTTGATTAAAATACAATCCTCTGATGGTGTGGCTTTTCCCATCAAATATGCCGACGTATAAATTATTATAAGAATTTCCAATCGGTGTCCATTCCTTGAATGATCCCTCATTCAAGGTCCCATCCGGCTTCAGAACATTTTTATTCACAACAATATCTTTTGTCAGAACTGCATTGGCTGATGTATTCTGCGTCACGCCTAAAAGTGTACCATTTACAAGTCCTGCAAACCAGTAAAGCTGACCTGCATTACTGATCTCGTAAACCTCATCATTGATTTTGTCACCATCTATATCATACTTGTTTGTGGTGAAATCTGCCGGCTGGTATGCATTATTACATGCACAGAAACCATTCTCGCCGATGCTGTGAGATTCCGTTTCATTCGTCACATATCCGATCGGGCAGTCCTTGCATGCCACATTTTTTATATGTTCTTTGTCATCTTTCCAAGTATATGTAACATCACCGTCTGTGTTATGTGTGTGCACTTCTCCATTTACCGAAAGACTCGCACCATCTGCCAAAGTGAGTTTCTCCGGATTGGTAATGCTCGCGCCACTCTCAAATTCAATGCTTTCCCCACTTGCAATCGTTAAGTCTTCTTTTAAAGTGGCTTTACCATATACAGATGTTTTCGTTACAGTCTCATTATTGGTATCAGCATCTTTCCATTGCTTTGTGATGACAGAGTTGCTGAAGCTACAATCGCTTAGTACAGGGTCTTGACAAGCTAAAGCACGGCTAACCACAATCTGGCTTCCTGATACATTAATTGGTTGATTTGACCTAATCACCTTACCTTCGTATCGATCTGTTGTTGCTTTCGCTTCAACATAACTGTCTACTATTTTGATCTTGTCACCACTGATTACCGTTGAAAAATCATCATTGGCTACCACATGACTATTTTCAATCGTTACGCTATCGCTGCAATCAATTTCGGAAGTCTCCAGCGTTGCTCCTATAATATTTAAATTACCATTTATACTGATTGTTCCGCAACTTAGACTTCCATTATGATTGTTACCATTTATTTCTAATGTAGACACAATTCCGCTTTCTGTTGAAATACTTTGAATCAACATTTCTGATTCCATAGTATTTGTTCCGGATAAGATAATCGAAAGATCACCATTCATACTTGTAATGTGTCCAGAAATAGACGCATTTTCCAGTACAAGCAGATTCTTCGTGCTGTCATAGTACCAATTAGTTCCCTGATATATCGTATCATCATTATCAGAAATTCCATCATCTTGAAAATCCCCATTATTAATAATTTCTGTTGAGCCTATCGTCAAATATTGAGGTTTTTTCCCCGTTGCGGTCGTTCCCTCCGTCTCATCAGCATCTACAGTCAGCACCTCAAGTTCTGCATCTGCAATTTCATTGCCGCTGACAGCTTCCGTCACTTCTGCCGCATAAGCCATATTCCCTGTTCCTACTGATGGAACCATCGTCACTGCCATAGCAGCTGACAGCAAGACTGCCATGCTTTTCTGCATACAGACTCTCTTACCTGCTCTTTTTATACATTTCCTTTTCCTCATCCGGTTCTCCTTCTCACATAATTCCTGTTTCTATATTCTTTCCCTTCTTCGCGATACTTTACGTATCAGCTTTAGCATAACAAAATGCTGCTATCTTGTCAATTTACACCAGAAAATCCACAGCACCTTTCTTTTCACAGATGCTGTGGATCTCCTTTTTCTATGCATTAACTTTCACATAATTCAGAATCATTTCCTTTACGCGCAGAAGCTCCGGCGTATAATCCTTGTTATTTTTCGACCCCCAGATAAAGCCTCCTGCGTAATAAGAACACGCGGTCATCATTGTATGCACGGTAACCCGCATGAACTCTTCCTCCGGGATATCCGTCCGGAATGTGTGATCCTCCTGTGCACGCTTATACATCATATGCAATCTGGTATCGACCGAATACAAAGAGGCATGGAAATCTGCCATCATACCAGCTGTTTCCACACCGCCGGAATGACTGACAAAATGATTGAAATTTTCATTATATTGTAACAGATCCTTATGATTCTGGTACATATCGATATAACTGTCCAGTGTAAAGATCAGTCTGTCGATCGCCGGGATTTCCTTGACGGAAGTGATCGGCCGTTTTTCGTCCAGTTCATCCAGGTATTCTTTCCATTTGGCACTGCAGACAGCAATAGCCAGATCCACCTTCGTCGGATAATAACGGAATACTGTTGCCCTTCCGACACCTGCTTTTTCTGCGATCTCAGTAATTGATACCGGTTCTATCTTCTTCTCCACAAAAATACGGAATGCCGTATTGATGATCTTTTCGTTCTTCCTATTTTTACTCTCCTTTTGCTTACCCATGAAGTTCAATTTCTCCTAATTCTCTGTATTTTAATTTTTCTTCCAGACTGCCGGTGTAAACAACAGAAGGATCGGATACAGCTCCAGTCTGCCTGCCAGCATATCAAACATCAGCACATAATGGGAAAAATCCGAGAAACAGCCGAAGTTCCCAGCCGGGCCGACCAGTTCAAGACCCGGACCCACATTATTAAATGCAGTCACAACTGCTGTAAAATTCGTCACAAGATCCAATCCGTCAAAAGAAATCAGAAAAACTGATACAACGATGATCATCATATACGTTGCAAAAAATGCATGTACTCCTCGCACTGTGCTTTTATCAATCGCTTTCTGATCCATCTTAATGACTTTGACACTTCGCGGGTGAATAAAATAAGCAATTTCCTGTCTGATCGATTTGACAAGTATCATCAGTCTGGATACCTTCATACCACCACCTGTAGATCCCGCACAGGCACCTAAAAATGTCAGAAGTACAAGTATCGTTTTCGATACCTGCGGCCACAGATTGAAATCTGTCGTTGAAAAACCGGTTGTAGTGATAATGGAGCCAACCTGGAAAAAAGCCTGCTGCAGGGCGATTCCGATATTATCAAACATACCTCTGATATCAAATGCAATGAGAAGTGCTGCCACAACGATGATCGTAAAGTACCAGCGTACCTCTTCCATCTTAAAGGCTTCTTTCTTTTCCTTACCTAGCAGAAAATAGTAAAAGTTAAAATTCACACCAAACAGGATCATAAATATCGTGATCAAAATCTGAAGAACGGTAGAATAAGATCCCATACTGTCATTCCGGATACCGAATCCACCGGTTCCGGCTGTTGAAAATCCGGTCGTGACCGCATCAAACACAGGCATACCTGCCAGTATATAAAGTACAATTTCGATCACAGTCAGTGAAATATAGATCAGATACAGTATCTTTGCTGTCTCTCTTACCTTTGGCACAAGCTTGCCGACAGAAGGCCCCGGGCTTTCCGCGCGCATCAGATGCATATTGTAGCCGCCCGTCAGAGGCAGGACCGCAAGCAGAAATACGATAACCCCCATACCACCGATCCAGATTGTAAATGCACGCCAGACAAGGGTACAATGGCTGAGTACCTCCACACTGCTCAAGGTACTTGCTCCTGTTGTCGTAAAACCGGAAACAGCTTCAAATAATGCCTGCGAAACATCCGGGATATCTCCGCTCAGGTAATAAGGCATTGCTCCGAAAAAACTCATGACGATCCAGCTCAGTGCCACGATCACAAAGCCTTCCTTTGCGTAAAACATCTGATTTTCGGTTTTCCTTCTTGTCAGTAAGAAACCGATCACCAGACAGACAAAAGCAACTGCCAGATAAGACAGCCCCTGCTTTTCCCGGTAGATCACTGCCACCATACAAGGCAGCAGCAGAAATGCAGATTCAAACAATAAAATAAGTCCTAAAATACGACGGATAACTGCGTGATTCATAATGTCCCTCCAGGCTATTTCTGTAAAATATCCTTAATATCTCCAAGCCCCTTATGTGTGGTGATGATGATGACCGTATCTCCAACACTGATCTTTGTTTTACCGTTCGGTCTGATGATCGTTCCCGCATGATTGATGCAGGCGATCAGTGTATTATCCCGGATCGGCAGATCTTCCAGTGCGATATCCACAACAGGCGCTCCCTCATGGATGTGGAACTCCAGTGCCTCTACCTTATTCTCGATCAGATGATACAGTGTTTCCACATTGCTGCCAAGAGAATTCTGCATGGCACGTACATATCTTGTAATATATTCGGATGTAATAAACTTAGGATAGATCAGACTGCCAAGCTGGAAGTCATTGATGATATCCCCAAAGGAAATCCGGTTGATCTTGGTGATGACTTTTGCCTTGGAGCAGCTCTGCGCAAACAGAGACAAAAAGATATTTCCTTCGTCAATGCCTGTCAGTGATACAAATGCTTCGCTGTTCTGGATGCCCTCTTCGAGTAAAATATTCTGGTTTGTTGCATCTCCGTGAATGATCATAGCCTTTGGAAGGAGCTCGGAAAGCTGCTCGCAGCGCTCTTCATCCCGCTCAATGATCTTAACATGGATCCCCATGCTGAGAAGCTGCTCGGCCAGATAGTATGCCATCGTTCCACCGCCGACGATCATGGCATTACCGACCTGATGTGCCCGGACACCGATCTCCTTGATAAAATCTCTTGCCTTGGTCGGGCTTGCCACAATACTGATCGTATCGCCTGCTTTAATGACAAAACTACCATTTGGGATCACGACCTCATCTTTGCGTTCTACCGCACATACCAGAACATCCGTCTTGATCTTATGGGAAATATCGATCAGGCTGCAGTTATCGATCGGTGAATTTTCCGGAACAAGAAACTTGATCAGCTCTACCCTTCCTTTTGAGAAGGTATCAATTTTGATCGCTGACGGGAAACGCAGGATACGTGCAATTTCCGTTGCTGCTGCATATTCCGGATTGATCGTCATGGAAAGTCCGAGTTCTTCCTGGATAAACCGGATCTCATGATTATAAAGCGGATTGCGGACTCTCGCGATCGTATTACAATTACCTGCTTTTTTTGCAAACAGACAGCACAAAAGATTCTGCTCATCCGATCCCGTGACTGCGATCAGAAGATGGGCATCTTCAATTCCTGCTTCCTTCTGAATGGAATAGCTGGCACCGTTTCCGACTACTCCCATCACATCAAAATTATTGGTGATATCCTGAATAACGCCCGGATCCCTGTCAATGACCGCCACATCATGACCTTCCTTGACAAGCTGTTCGGTAATGGTACTTCCGACCTTACCACATCCTACAATTATGATTCGCATGTTGCTTCCTCCAATTTGTTGATTTTTCCAAATTCTTTATAGATCAGGATCATTGAAACCATAGCTGCAATAAAATCTGCGATTGGTCCTGCATACATAATTCCATCCACGCCCAGAAAGAGCGGAAAGATCACAATAAGCGGCAGTAAGAAAATGATCTGCCTTGTCAGGGAAAGGAAAATCCCTTTTCCCGGTTTGCCGATCGCCGTAAAAAAGTTGGAGGAGATCGGCTGTATCGCATTTAAAAATGTAAAAAACATATAAATCCTGAAATAACGCACCGCAAAGGTATAATAAGCTTCATTCTGCGAAGAACCGAATATACCGATCAGCTGGCGCGGGAAAATCTGAAAAGCAAAAAAAGCAATGACCGAAATGATCGTTCCAATCCCTGTTGCAAGCCTGTATGCCTGCTTTACCTTCTTATAATTGCCTGCACCGTAATTAAAGCTGACAATAGGCTGCATTCCCTGCGACAGACCGATACAGATAGAAAAAAATACCATACCGACCTTTGTAATGATACCTGCGCAGGCAAGTGGAATGGATTCTCCATACACTGACTGTGATCCGTAATATGTCAATGATTTATTCATAACGATCTGTACGATCATCATAGCGATCTGATTAAAAAAGTTTGCTGTACCAAGCTTTGCCACAAAACCGGTAACAGACAGCTTCGGTCTGAAATGTGACAAGGAAAGCGGTGCAGTCTTAAAACGGCATAAATACCATACGATGATCGCAGCTGCCACAAACTGCCCGATCACCGTTGCCAGTGCAGCGCCCTGCATCCCCATATTGAACCCGAACACAAACAGGGCATCCAGAACCGTATTGATCACAGCCCCTGCCAGGTTGGAGATCATAGCCATGGACGGACTGCCGTCTGCACGGATCAGATGTCCGCCGCCTGCAGACAGGATCAAAAACGGAAAACCGATCGCCGTAATGCCTGTATATGTCCTGGCATATGGCAGTACGTTCTGCGGAGAGCCAAATACTATAAGAAGCGGCTCCAAAAACAGCTCCGTGATCACAGTCAGCACCACACCACTGAGAAACAGCATGGTTGCAGCATTTCCTATATAAAAAAGTGCCTTCTCTTTTTTTCCTTTTCCCATCGTCAGATTAAACGCAGCTGCACCGCCGATCCCAAATAAAAGTGCCAGTGCCACACAGGAGGTACTTAACGGAAATGCTACATTCGTTGCCGCATTACCAAGCTCTCCGACGCTTCTTCCGATAAAAAACTGGTCTACAATATTATATAATGCGCTTACCAGCATCGCTAAAATGCTGGGCAGCGCATATCTTCTTAATAAAACCGGAACCGGTAATTCTCCCAGAGGATTTTTCTGTTCCATTCTTTCATCTCTTTCTATTCTGATTATTTACAAAGCTGATACAGGACATCAATACAATTGTCGATGCCAAGCGCGGAAGCATTCAGACAAATGTCATAATAATCCGCCACACCAAATTCCGTATTGGTATAATAAGAGCAGAATTTCTTTCTGGCTCTGTCGATCGTGTGCATCTCCTCACTGATCTTTGCCTCAGTCGTATCCGGCATTTTTGCCTTCATATGCTCCATGCGCCAATAAGGATCCGCATATACAAATACATGCAGGCTGTCCTCAAAGTTTTTCAGTATCGTATTGGCATTTCTGCCGACGATCACACATTTTCCTTTTTCGCCGATCTCACGGATGATCGCTTCCTGTGCTGCGTACAGCTTTTCTCCCTGCGGTCTGTTATAAAAATCGAACAGACTCTGGGCAAAGCCGAAATTGGACGGAACCTTTTCATCCCATTTCATAACCCGGTCTATATCCATATTGGATTTACCAGCAGCTTTTAAAATAATTTCCTTATCGTAATATTCAAAACCGAGTTTTTTTGCTACAGCGCTTCCGATAGAACCGCCGCCCGCACCAAATTCACGGCTGATTGTTATGATACGCTTCATCTTGCTTCTCCTTATCACTGTTATTGATTATTGTACCGTATCTTTTAAAGTGCCCACTTAAGTGATAACTATCGCATTGATTACAATACCTTATTCAGGAAGTCTATTGTTCTCGGTTCTTTCGGATTCAGGATAACCTCCTGCGGTGTACCCTGCTCTACAATATAACCGTCATCCATGAAAATCACACGGTCAGCTACTTCTCTCGCGAATCCGATCTCATGTGTAACAACAACCATTGTCATACCTTCGGATGCAAGCTCCTTCATAACAGCAAGAACCTCTCCTACCATTTCAGGATCCAGAGCACTTGTCGGCTCATCAAACAGCATGATCTTCGGATTCATGGCAAGCGCACGCGCGATCGCCACACGCTGCTTCTGACCTCCGGAGATCTGGGACGGATAACAGTCTGCCTTGGAATCCATACCGACACGCTTTAAGAGCTGCATTCCCTTTTCCTTTGCTTCTTCCTTGGTCATCTTCTTCAGTTCGACCGGAGCCATCATGATATTTTCGAGCACGGTCTTATGATCAAACAGGTTAAAATGCTGGAATACCATTCCGATGTTCTCCCGCACTTTATTGATGTCAATATGCTTATCTGTCACATCATTGCCATCTACAAGAATCTTGCCTGCCGTTGCAACCTCAAGCTGGTTTAAACAACGCAGGAAGGTGGATTTTCCGCTGCCGGACGGGCCGAGCAGTACCACAACTTCTCCTTCTGCAATGTCTACGCTGATATCTTTTAATACTTCAAGCTTTCCAAAGTTCTTTTTCAGGTTCTCAACGTGAACCATTGTTTTCTTATCTGCCACGTTTGATCCTCCTCTCGATCTTCTTTGCGATCTTGCTGAGCGTAATAATGATCACCATATACATAATGCCGACGATCGCCCATGTCTGTAAACTCTTAAATGTATTACCGCTGATCGTCTTACCCATATTGGTCAGTTCCGGGAATCCGATAACGGAAAGGATTGAGGTATCCTTTAATGTAATGATAAACTGGTTGATAATAGAAGGGATCATTGTACGGATCGCCTGTGGAATCACAACCAGACGCATACTCTTTCCATAAGAAAGGCCAAGACTTCTGCTCGCCTCCATCTGTCCTTTATCCACACTTTCAATACCTGCTCTGATGATCTCTGCCATGTACGCACCACAGTTCATGGAAAGTGCGATCGTACCTGCCTGCAATGCGGATAACCTGAAATCCTGAATTCCCATCATCTTAATACCGGCCGGTACACCGAAATAAATAAAATATGCAAGTACAATAAGCGGAACACCCCGCACCGCATCTACATAAATTGTTCCGATACAGTTACAGACTCTGCTTCTTCCTACATTCATCAACGCAAAGATCATACCGATGATCATTGCAAAAAACAGAGATAACAATGTCAGTAACAGTGTTTTGCCGAGCGCACCTAAAAGCATGCTCCAATAGCTTTGAATAATTGCTGCCATGTTTACACTCCTTTTTTCCATCTGTATTTATGTCCAGACCTTTTCGTATTCAAGACCTACATCTACATAGTATACCATCAAATCACAAATTTTCCTATATCTTAATTACAGAAATTTAGGCAAAAGAAAAACGTGAGGGAAACTCCCTCACGTTTTCAAGGTCTAAAAAACGATTAGTCTAAGTATTTAGCAATGATCTCGTCATATTTGCCGTTAGCTTTGATATTAGCAAGACCTGCATTGAACATATCAAGGAATTCCTGATTGTCTGCATTCATGATACCTACACCGTAGTCAGCACCTTCATTTTCCATTCCTTCCGGAACTTCCAGTGCAAGCTCGCCTTCTTTGATAGAAGTCTTGATGATCGGTGTATCTTCTACACATGCAGCACTGTTGCCAAGGATAACATCCTGATACATTGTAGGAGAATCTTCAAATACTGTGACTGTAAAACCATACTGGTCTTTTAAAGAATTTGCATAATCAGCACCCTGTGTACCGTTCTTGACTGCAACATTCTTGCCCTTTAAATCTTCAAAAGACTTAACATCACTTCCCTGTGCCACTACAAATGTCTGTGTTGCATTGTAATAGCCGTCTGAGAAGATCCAGCCATTGTCTTTACGTTCCTGTGTGATAGAAGCACCTGCCATGATAGCATCTGCCTGACCAGCCTGAACTGCTGCTACTGCTGCATCCCAGCCAAGGCTCTGTAAATCATATTTGAAGCCCTGATCTTCAGCAACTGCTGCAAGGATATCAACATCGATACCAACGAATTCGTTGTCTGAATTTGTGTATTCAAAAGGCTTGAATACAGTATCTGTTGCAACAACCCATGTCTTGTCAGAAGCTGCTGTTGTATCTTCTGCAGCGTCTGTAGCTTCTGCATCTGCAGCATCTGTTGCTTCTGCAGCGTCTGTTGCAGCATCTGTTGCTTCTTCTGTTGCAGGAGCTTCAGCGGTATCTTCTGCTGTGCTGCCACAACCAACTAACATTCCAGCTGTTAAAGCTGTACATAACAATAATGCGATTGACTTTTTCATAATAAGTCTCCTCCTTTTCTGCTATACAGGGTTAAATTGTATACCTGTATTTTGGTATTATAATTGCTCCCTTATCATTTGTCAAGATTGCACATATTTATCTTTCTTTTTTGTGAATTATAACAAGACCCGACAGCACATTGCTGTCGGGTCTTCTGTTAAGGCAGATCATAATAATTTCTGCTTGGTTTATCAATATCGAAAAACATCTTATCCGGGGGTACCTCATAATCATAATTCATTTCTTTTTTGACATGCGGTTTCGGACCCGGCAGCGGATTTTTAATAAATTTAACCGGACGCTTTGCAAGAGAATCGTCCGACGCTTCCTGTATTCCATCATGTTGCTGCATCATGTTTCTTTCTCCTTTTCCATTTGCATGCCCCGGCTTTTCTGCATACTCCTATACCAGACATAAAAGCATCACTCATTATCATGATTTAAATAGGTTTCCACATTATAACGCGGTCTGTGCTTGACCTCTATATAAATTTTACCGATATACTGTCCGATCATACCGATCGCCACAAGCTGCATGCCTCCTAAGAACCAGATGGATAAGATCAGGGAAGTCCACCCCGGTACCGTATGTCCGTTACAATAAGAAACAAGCGCATACACCGCCGCGATCACACATAAAAAGATCAGAAAGCCGCCGAGTGCGGTAATAAAATCGATCGGCTTTACGCTGAAAGACGTAATTCCGTTCCATGCAAGTGCAAGCATTTTTTTCAGCGGATATTTCGATTCGCCAGCCACACGCTCTTTTCTCTCATAATAAACGCAGTCGGTTTCATAACCGATGAGTGGCATGACACCACGCAGGTACAGATTGATCTCCTGATATTTGGAAAACTCCTGCAGTGCACGCTTACTCATCAGACGGTAATCCGCATGATTATAAACGGTCTTTACGCCAAAGGCAGCCATCACCTTATAAAACATCTGTGCAGTTGTTCGTTTAAAGAAGGAATCCTTTTTCCGGTCATTTCTGACACCGTATACAATATCCTTGCCTTCATGGAATTTATCTACCATTTCTTCCATCACAGCCGTATCATCCTGCAGATCCGCATCAATGGAGATCATGATATCCGCATGCTCCATAGCATTCAGCATACCGGCCGTGAGTGCATTCTGATGTCCCACATTACCGGCAAGCTTCAGTCCGAACACCTTTTTTTCTTCTTCATGAAATTTTCTGATCAGTTCCCATGTGCTGTCTTTGCTTCCGTCATCCACATATAAAATATAACTGTCCGGTGCGATCTTCTGCTTTGTGATCAGATCAGAAAGTACACCTGTCAGTTCTTTTGTTGTCAGAGGAAGCATTTCCTCTTCATTATAACAAGGTACAACTATTGCCAGTCTGTCCATCGTATCTCTCCTCGTTCTTACAACGTTTTCAGCGCCTGCTCCAGATCCGCAATGATATCTGCTACATCCTCAATACCGACAGAAAGACGGATCATGCCCGGATCCACACCGGCTTCTTTGAGCTGCTGCTCATTCATCTGTCTGTGCGTATGGCTTGCGGGATGCAGAACGCACGTTCTTGCATCTGCCACATGTGTCACAATTGCTGCCAGCCTCAGTGCATCCATAAATCTTACGGTATCTTCTTTTGTACCGTCTACCGCAAAAGAAATAACACCACAGGTACCGTTTGGCATATATTTCTGTGCCAGATCATAATATTTATTACTCTTCAGTCCCGGATAATTTACCCATTTCACTTTATCATGTGCTTCCAGGAATTCTGCAACCTTCTGTGCATTTTCACAGTGACGGGGAACACGCAGATGCAATGTCTCAAGTCCGATATTTAACAAAAAGGCATTCATCGGAGACGGAATAGAACCGAGATCCCGCATCAGCTGTGCTGTTGCTTTTGTAATATAGGCTTTCTTGCCGAACCGCTCCGTATAATTAACGCCGTGATAAGATTCATCCGGATAACAGAGCCCCGGGAACTTATCCGGATATTTTGTCCAGTCAAAATTACCGCTGTCCACGATCGCACCGCCAACTGTCATGGCATGCCCATCCATATATTTTGTGGTAGAATGCGTTACAATATCCACACCAAACTGAAAAGGTTTACAATTGATCGGTGTCGGGAATGTATTATCCACGATCAGTGGAACTCCGTGTGCATGTGCAGCCTTTGCAAATTTTTCGAAATCCAGTACCACAAGCGCCGGATTCGCAATGCTTTCTGCGAGAACACATTTTGTATTCTCCTGAAATACTGCATTCAGTTCTTCTTCGCTGCAGTCGGGATCAATGACCGTACAGGTGATCCCCATACGCTGCATGGTGACTGTCAGCAGATTGAACGTACCTCCATATACACTGGAAGACATGATCACATGATCTCCCGCACCGCAGATATTAAACACTGCGTAATAATTGGCTGCCTGTCCGGAAGATGTCAGCATGGCTGCTGCACCGCCTTCCAGTTCGCAGATCTTCTGTGCCACACAATCATTGGTCGGATTTTGCAGTCTGGTGTAGAAATAGCCTTCCTCTTCCAGATCAAATAACCTTCCCATCTGCTCGGTCGACTCATATTTGAACGTCGTCGACTGATAGATCGGCAGTATTCTCGGCTCACCGTTTTTTGGCTGCCAGCCTGCCTGTACACAGAGTGTTCCTTTTTTGTATTCTTTGCTGTTTTCCATAGTTTTCTCCTAAAATAACCCCAGTATTTTTTTGTGAAATCCGCTGTTGATCGTCTCAAAGGTAGCAGCCTTTATCTTACTGCTTTTAAAGGTTTTCGCCCATGTCTTTTCAATCGCTTTGACCAGCGGCTTATAGTAGCTGTTCCTGCATTCCAGAATTGCCGGGAATACATAAGCAACCATAAACAGATTGCAGTTTCTCTGCCACGCCTCTTCTTCTCTTTCGCTGTGGAACCCCGCCTGCTTTTTCTGCTCTGCTGCACAGCTGCAGATCTGCTCTGCAATTTTCTGACAGAAGTCTTCTACATTTTCTTCTGCCGGGCAGGCACTGTCACAGATATCAAAAAACGCTCTGACCTGCGACTGGTAATCTTCAAAAGCAGCAGGATAACCGGACGCATGGAATCGATCCAGATATGCCTGTTTTTCCGCAAACAGCTCCGCTGCATTCATCTTATTCATCCCAGTTATGATATACTGCCTGTACATCATCATCTTCATCCAACAGATCCAGTGTACGGTTCAACTGTTTAATATCATTTTCATCTGTCAGTGTCACGTAATTCTGTGGGATCATGGTAACTTCCGCAGATGCCATTTCAATCCCTGCATCCTTGATCGCATCATAAACGGGCTGGAAATCATCCGGCTGTGTGAGGATCTCATAGCTGTCATCCTCTTCCGCGAAATCTTCCGCACCAGCATCCAGTGCAAGCATCATCAGATCATCTGCTTCCATTTCACATTCTTCCTTATCGATGATGATCTGTCCCTTTTTATCAAACATGAAAGAAACACAGCCCTGTGTTCCGATGCTTCCGCTTCCTTTTGTGAAGGCACTTCTGACATTTGCGGCTGTACGGTTTTTGTTATCGGTCAGCGCATCTACGATGATCGCGATTCCGCTCGGACCGTAGCCTTCATATGTAACATGTTCGTATACGACATTGCCGTTATCACCGGCTGCTTTTTTAATACCTCTTTCGATCGTATCATTCGGCATATTGTTTGCCTTTGCTTTTGCGATAACGGTAGCAAGCTTAAAGTTATTTGCCGGATCCGGTCCGCCGCCTTCTTTTACGGCAACTGCGATCTCACGTCCGATGATCGTAAAAATTTTACCCTTTGCCGCATCGTTTTTCTCTTTCTTATGCTTGATGTTTGCAAATTTTGAATGTCCTGACATACTTATTGTTCTCCTTTTTCTTCATTTTCTTCCTGTTTTGTATCCAGTTTTGTAACAAGTACAGTTTTGATCACTTTATTTTCTACTGACATGACCTTGAAGTTATAGCCTCCGTAGTCCATGTCAAATGTATCGCCTTCCTGCGGGATATGTCCCATATGAGCGACCAAAAGCCCGTTCAGCGTTTCAAATTCTTCACCCGAAAAATCAATATCCAGCTTTTCCGAAAGATCCGAAAGCTGGGTCAGACCGTCGATCTCATAACGATCCTCACCCTTTTCCTGGATATATGTCTCGTCCTCATCATATTCATCTAAAATATTGCCGACAATCTCCTCCAGGATATCTTCCATGGCAACCAGTCCCGTTGTCTGCCCGTATTCATCGATCACAATGACCATGTGTGTCTTCAGAGACTGCATGGAACGGAACAGTGTGTCAATATTTCTTGTCTCCGGAATAAATCGTGCTTCCCGGATAAGATCCTTGATCTGCTTGATCGGCCGGTTGTCGTTTTTACCGCCCTCCAGCACTCTGCAGGCATCCTTCAAATGAATGATCCCGATAATATGATCGATATTGTCTATGTAGACAGGATAACGTGAGTTTTTCTCACTCAGCATAAAATCTACCGCATCTCTGAGAGTCGTATTGGCTTCGATTCCCACAATACTTGATCTGTGCGTCATGATATCCTTGGCATCCTTATCCGTAAACTCAAAGATATTGGTGATCATCTGTGCTTCACTTTCCTGCAGCACACCCTGCTCATGTCCTTCATTGACCATTGACAGGATTTCTTCTTCCGTCACATCGGCTGTCAGCGCATGCGGATTGATGCCCAACAGTCTGACGATCAGATTTGCAAGAAGATCAAACAGCTTGGTCACCGGCCTCCAGACCACAAGCAGAGCCCGGATCGGTCTGATAAAAGCAAACGCCCACTGCTTCGGATATTTGGTTGCGATCTTTTTCGGGACCAGCACCCCTGCCACAAACAAGATCAGTAAAAGCACAAATCCCGCCAGAAATACTGCGATCGTTCCTCTCATGCCCGGAATCTTTGTAAACAGCCGTTTAAAGACCGCCAGAAAGAAACCACCCATAACCAGATGAATCAGAATAGTAAACGTCTGGATCGTATTGATATAATCCACAGGCTGATCCATGATCCGCTCGATCTGTTCCGCCTTTTTATTTCCTGCTTCTGCCATTTCTTGGATCTTTCCACTGTTGAGGCTCTGGATCGCTCTGCCGAATCCGTACATAACGATCTCGATCGCCAGAAGTGCCAGAAACAGGATCAGACTGGCCGCGCCGGTCGCTTCGTCCATAAAATAATCTCTCCTTTGTAATTGTCATTTTACTCATAACTATATCATCTTCATGTATATTCGTCAAACCTGTCTGCTTCTATGTATCAAGCTGCAGGCTGATCATCAGGCCCTTATCCACCTTTTGCATAATGGATTCATCCAAATGACAGATCTTATCCTTCAGTCTGAGTTTATCGATCGTACGCAGTTGTTCCAGAAGGATCACGGAATCCTTTACCATGTGATACCGCCGCGCAGAAAGTTCGATATGCGTAGGCAGCTTCGCCTTATTCATCTTTGAGGTAATGGCTGCGCAGATGATCGTCGGACTGTGTCTGTTGCCTACATCATTCTGTACGATCAGGACCGGTCTGATCCCGCCCTGTTCGCTGCCGACAACCGGTCTTAAATCTGCATAATAAACATCGCCACGTCTCATGAAATACAACGCTCCTTTTTTGTTCTTTTTCAAAAGTATTTCCAAAAAATTCATGTTGTATTCTTTTAGATATTACTCATAATCGGTAAAATAATCTTTTGTTGCCACGATCTCTCCGTTTTTCACAAAAGCACGCGGTACTCTCTTGGAAATATCGCAGGCAAGCTCATAGTTAAAACGTCCGCTCAGATCGCCGAGCTGCTCCATTGTGATCTTTTCTGCACCATCCGTTCCAATCAGCGTCACTTCGTCGCCCATGGCAACAGGCATGATATCCGTTACATCTACCATAAACTGATCCATGCAGACTCTGCCGGTGATCGGTGCCCTCTTTCCGTGGATGAGCACATAGCCCTTTCCGGAAAGCAGACGCGGATATCCGTCCCCATAACCAACCGGGATCGTTGCGATCACGCGTTTTTCCGGTGCTTCATAAGTTCCGCCGTAGCTGACCTGCGTGCCCTTTTCGATCGTTTTGACGTATACTACATGGCTCTTTAAGGACATGACCGGTTTCAGCGGCATTTCCTTTTTCACTTCATTGGAAGGCCACAACCCGTATAAGGTAATACCGGCTCTTACCAGATTCATGTTAGCCTGCGGTAACTCCAAAATACCTGCGCTGTTGGAACAATGCTTTAACGGGATCTCCTTTGTACAGGTTTCTTCTACTTTTTTCAGGAACGCCTGATAGATGGAAAGCTGTTTCAAAACAGCTGTTTTATCCTTCTCATCTGCTTTTGCGAAATGAGTAAAAATACCTTCTACCTCGATTCCCGGAAGCTCCATTACATGCCCGATGAACGCAAGACCTTCTGCATCCGGCTTAATACCGATACGGGACATCGCCGTATCAACTTTAATATGTATCCTGGCTGTTTTACCCAGTCTGACAGCCGCCTCGGAAAAGGCTTTTGCCTGATCTTCCCTGAATACCGCCGGTCTGATCTCTTCCCGGATCATATCTTCATAAGAATAAGGGAAAGTATAGCCCAGGATCAGGATCGGTTTCTGCATCCCCGCATGACGCAGGATCAATGCTTCTTCCGCTGTTGCCACTGCATAGCCCCACACATACGGAACGTCTTCGAGCTGCTTTGCGATCCGGACTGCTCCATGTCCATAGCCGTCTGTCTTGATCACCGCAACGATTTTTGTATCCTTTGCAATGTTTTTCTTCATGCAGTCCATATTGTGTAATATCGCATCCAGATCAATATAGGCGCATACTCTTTCATAGTGTTTCATAGTAATCATCCTCTTTTCTTTTTGCAGTTTCAATTACCAATCCCTTTTTTGATCTATATGTTTGAGTACTTTCCCCAGATGAGAAATCAGATCTGTCGGAAGCATGGCAGCTTTTCCTTTTTTGCACGCAGCCCTCTCTCCGGAAAGCCCATGCAGATAAACACCGCAGCAGGCTGCCAGAAAGCTGTCCGTAAGCCGTGCTGCAATACCGGCGATCGTACCTGTCAGCACATCTCCGCTGCCTGCCGTAG
>Ga0129311_1001205_pt1 | contig 18953 bp, 14 predicted proteins | sample Go1ome_FD_94435 | JGI IMG/M metagenome (GOLD analysis project Ga0129311, IMG submission 94435) | Western lowland gorrila individual fecal microbial communities from Wisconsin, USA - Go1022B metagenome | ecosystem: Host-associated > Mammals > Digestive system > Large intestine > Fecal | place... | reverse complement strand
GGTTAGAGGCTCCGGCCTTCTCCAGTTTCGTGAATCTGTCCAGTTCCTGCCGCTGTTTGCCGATCTGGCTTTCCAGCGCGGCGATCTGCCTGGAGATGTCGAGCCGTCCGCTTCCGACAGCCCGCCGGCTCGCCTCCAGCTGGATTTCACTAAGGTGCAGCTGCACCGTGTCGATGCAGCCGACAATCTGTCCGGCCTCAAGCCGGTCTCCTTCCTGGAGGTCCAGGCTCAGGATCTTCCCGTTGCCTTCCGCCGAGACCGTCACCTCGGTGGATTCGAAAACACCGGAAGCGTCGTAGGCCTTGTTCCCTTCCACGCAGGACGCGGCCAACAGCACCAGCAGGGGATAAGCGAATGATCTTTTCATATTGTCCGTCTCTATATATTCGTTGTCCTTTAGTCTCGTACCTTCCATCCGGGAGGATCCTTTAGGTTAGGGATGAGCCTTTGGAAGGCTCTCTAAAGCAGTCTCCTCACAAGATTGAAGAACTTGTACGGCATGTAGCGGAACGGCGGATCCGGCCAGACCGGTGTCTTGACGACGGCCCGGTAGTGGGTGAACACATCGAAACTGCGCTTGCCGTGGTAGCTGCCCATCCCGGAGTTGCCCACGCCGCCGAACGGCACTTTCTCGTTGGCGATGTGCATTATCGTGTCGTTGACGCAGGCTCCTCCGGAGGACGTGTGCCGGAGGATGTTCTCCCCGTCGCCCCCGAAATAGTAAAGGGCCAGCGGCTTCTCCCTTGAGGTCACGAACGAGATGACCTCGCCGGTATCCTTGAACGTCCGGACAGGGAAGATCGGCCCGAAGATTTCCTCCCGCATGGCAGGGGAGTCCTCGCCGAGGCCGTCGATGACGGTAGGCTCGAAGTAGCGCTCCGACCTGTCTGTCCGGCCCCCGAAGACCACGTGTCCGTCCTTGAGGTAGCCTTCGAGTCTTTCGAAAGCCTTGTCGTTCACGATCCTGACAAAGTGCCGTGACTCCTTCGGATCCTCGCCCAGAAGCTCCTTGAACGCCGCCTCCAGCTCTTTCAGGAACTCTTCCTTGATGTCCTCGTGGAGCATCAGGTAGTCCGGAGCGATGCAGGTCTGTCCCGCATTGAGGCTCTTGCCCCAGGCTATGCGCTTGGCGGCGACCTTGATGTCAGCGTCCCTGTCCACGATGCAAGGACTCTTCCCGCCGAGCTCCAGCACGACCGGCGTGAGGTTCCTGGCGGCGGCTTCCATCACCTTCCGTCCGAGACCTGGGCTTCCTGTGAAGAAGATCAGATCCCAGCGTTCCTCCAGCAGGGCCGAGTTGACATCCCTGTTTCCCTGGACCACAGCTACATAGTCATCACTGAAAGTGTCCTCGATCATCTGCTGCGTGACCCTGGAGACGTTCGGCACGTAAGGCGACGGCTTCAGAACGGCGGTGCAGCCTGAGGATATGGCTCCCGCGAGCGGCGTGAGAAGCAGCTGCACCGGGTAGTTCCACGGCGCGATGATGAGTGCGTTGCCAAGCGGCTCGCTGATGATCCTGCTGGACGAAGGAAACATCTTCAGCGGCGTGCCGACCCTCTGCGGCCTGCTCCATTTCCTGACCTTATGAATATGCCCGCGTATCTCTCCGAGCAGTATGCTGATCTCGGTGATGTAAGCCTCCTCGTACGACTTGTGAAGGTCAGCCCAAAGAGCCTCGCAAAGCGCCTTCTCCCACTTTAGCACCCCCGCCTCGAATGCCCGAAGCCTCTCAACACGCCCCCGCACGTCCAGCGTGGCTCCGCTCCCGAAGCAGCGCCTCTGCTTCCCGCGAATCTCCCTTATCCTTTCAACCGAAGTGTTTTCCATTTTTGAATATGTTGTATTAACTCTTTCCCGAAACCGTCATTGAACTCTCTAGGACTGTCCCCTGAACTCTATTATATGAATATTCCGGATTCTATGAATACTCCCGTCTTCATCCTTCTTTGGAATATCCCCGCCTTCAACATTCACGGACATATTCCTGCATTCAGCCTTCGATGGCATATTCATAAACCCCTTCGCCTCCTTCGTGCAGCCTTCGCTGTAGCCAGACAGCATTTGCCTCCTTTGGGCTGCCTTCGCTACCGCTGGAACGCCTTCGCCTTTTTTGGGCTGCCTTTGCTGCTGCCGGTATATTCCTTAATCTTCAAAGTTAATGAATTCCTTTAAAAATCTTTTAATATTCCAGGTCGGAGATTCATTAAATTTCCACTTTATGACTACATTTGCCGCATGAATGCGATGAACAAGGAAATGCTGAGGCTGGCGCTCCCCAGTATGCTTGCCAACCTGACCGTCCCGCTTGTGGGAATGGTAGACATTGCCGTGGCTGGTCATCTGAACGCCTCCGCCGCCGCCCTGATCGGAGGAGTCTCGGTAGGTTCCCTGATGTTCGACCTCCTGTACTGGAATTTCGGCTTTCTTCGCGCCGGCACCGGCGGCATGACAGCCCAAGCCTACGGACGCTCCGACTGGAAAGACTGCGCCGACAACCTAAAGAGGGGAGTAGGCCTGGCATTCTTGATAGCGTTAGCCATGATCATGGTACAGTGGCCCTTCCAGGAACTGATCTTCCTATTCGTAGGCTGCTCCGAAGAGGTCCGCACCCTTGCCCTTGACTATTTCTACATCCGTATCTGGGCAGCCCCCGCCACCCTGAGCCTCATGGCCTTCCGCGGATGGTTCATCGGCATGCAGGACACCTTCAGCTCCATGCTGGCCGACGTGATAGTCAACGGAGGCAACATCCTGTTCAGCATCCTGCTGACCTTCGGCCTCCCGTCACTGGGTTTCGAAGGCCTTGGCTACAAAGGAATTGCCCTGGGTACCGTTGTTGCCCAATATTCAGGACTCATCTTCGCCGCCTCCCGTGTCCTGGTGAAGTTCCGTAATGTCTTGGAAGGCTCCCCGCTCCTGTCCACCGCTCCCTTCCGTGGCAGCGAGGTACGCCGTTTCTTCTCGGTCAACCGCGACCTCTTCATCAGATCTGTCTGCCTGATAGTAGTCTACCTGGCCTTCACAGCCATCTCCTCCCGCCTGGGTGACGTCCTCCTTGCCGCCAGTTCGATAATGCTGAAGCTCCTCCTGACCTTCTCCTATTTCACCGACGGTTTCGCCTTCGCCGGCGAAGCCCTGACCGGCAGGTTCATAGGAATGCGCGCTCCGAAAATGGTCCGCCGCACAGTAAACTACACCTTCGCCTGGAGCATGGCCATAGGTACCCTTTTCGTGTTCATCTACGCCGCTTTGGGAGTTCCCATGATCCGCCTCCTGACCTCCGACCCAAGTGTGGTGGCCGCCGCCAGCATGTTCATGCCTTGGTTGGTCTTCTTCCCCCTGATCAGCTGCCCCGCCTTCACCTGGGACGGCATCTACACCGGAGCCACCGCCACCAAACCCATGCGTGATTCCAACATAGGCTGTGTGGCAGCCTTCTTCGCCGTCTGGCTCATAGGCTCCCTACTCATAGACAGCCCAGTTCCCGCCTCGGGAGTGGGTGCCTATGGTGCTGCGGGTGCCGCGGGTGCTTCTGGTGCCCTTGATGCCGCGCGAGCCTTCTCGGGTGCAGGAGCCGCAGGTGCCACGGATGCCTTTTCGGGTGCAGGCTCCCTTGATTCTTCGGGTCTTGGTGCCTTTGATGCTGCCTCCGTCGCCGGAGCCCACCTCTTATTCGCCGCCTACTACGCCCACCTCATCTACCGTTCCCTCTACCAGACATTCCACTACAAGAAATCCATCCTGAATCCATTATTGATCTCCTGATTATATAATTGTAGAATTCCTATTATATAATTCCGGTGTTAAACTCGCTCCCTTCGGACTAATACTCACACTCTCTGGCCACACACACTCTCTCCGCGTCTCTATGATCGGCCACCGCTCCGGTCGCAAAAAAGCAGGTCGCCGAACTTCCCGAAACATCTACCAGCGTGACTCCCCGAGCGGGAATTGAGGGGAAACTCGCTTCCTGAGTCTCAAGTGCTACTCTGCGGACTACTATTGCTCAGAAATACGCCCGTGAGGTTCAAGTGTAGGTTCCGAGTATATGCTATTTGTATTTGAGCGTAATTCGTTTTTACTTGATGAACAGAATTGCAAGTGGTTCGCCACCCAGAGCTTTTCGGCGCTGGTTCCGAACGCAATTCTGTTTCAGAGTGAAGGCTGGGAAACAGCGCTGGCGGTGCCACAAGGGTGATAGTGCATCCGGAGTCGCGCTCCTTGCTGAATCGTGCGGCAATGTCCTTTTGGGAGAGTCCCTGAGGCCTGGACGTCACCCTTCCTTCCTCTCCCAGAAGGGTGAAGTCTATGAGCATCTGAGTGCTGCCGTCAGTGCGGCAGAGGAACAGCCCCTTATGGCCGAGGATGCTTCCGCGATTATCCACGTGAGAGAAGACGCGCCCGAGCATCTCGCCCTTGCGGCCGGTCTTGGGCATGTCAGTATCGTCAACAATCATGCAGGTAGGATGTCCGGTGTCCTTGGCGTCAGAGCGCACGGCGATATTGACCGCAAGTTTCTTGTTGACGTGGCGGAGAATGCGTCGCCAGTCAATCCTGTCATTGGAAAGGACGCGATAGAACATATCCTTACGGCAGCCAAACAGAGACTGCAGGGCGCTTCCGCAGTAATCCGCGGCATTCTTGATGGAAAAGAACGAGAAGAGGATTATCAGCTGGATCACATGGGCACAGTGAACTTGCAGTTGCGCCTCTTCTCGAAGGCCATCTGCCTTTCTGTGATGTTTATGGTGCCGAGAACGTTCATTATCCTTTGTATGCCGAGTCCGCAGCCACTTTCTGTGAAAAAATTGCGCGACTCCGAAACTATTTGCCAATCTTTACTCATGCTAGGTGTATATTGTTGTTAACCTACTCTAATAGGTTGAAAATCAATGAAACCACCAAATATTTCAGGATTTTCGACCTAGCTTTTTTCGTTTAATATTTACTTGCTAAACTTAAATCAATAAGCATCACAATGGCATTACGAGGATAGAGATAAAATTTGACAAAAAAAGAGTTCTGAACGAAATCTATCAAATATTTTTAACTTTTTCGGATTTAAAGTGTCAAACTACTGGACATATGTGTTAATAAATGCTTATCTTTATGGGCAACTAATAGCATAATGTATGTAGTTATGCATAACACAATTATCGAACTTGGAGCAAATCTTGGATTAAGTAAATCGTATTGCTTACAAACTAACATAACACGAGGAAAAACAAGTATTAAAAAATGAGAATTCATATTTATACAACAAAGAATACCAGTTTAGTCCCATTTGCCTACCAACAGAAGTTGGTGGGAACTATTCACAAATGGATTGGAGAGAATTCGCTCCATGACAGGATTTCTCTTTATTCATTTTCGTGGCTGCAGGGTGGACGGAAAGTGTCGGGCGCTTTGGATTTTCCCGAAGGTGCGACAATGTTTCTCAGTTTCTACGATGATGATACGATGCGGAAGGTCATCAAGACCATTTTGGCGAATCCTCTCATGTTTTGCGGCATGTCGGTGACAAGCATTGACATTGACGATACTCCGTCATTGGAAAAACGCGAGCTGTTCTATTGTGCGAGTCCCATTTTCATAAAAAGGAAGATCGAGGACGGCAGTATCAAGCAATTTACTTACAACGATGAGCAGGCGGGCATGTTGCTGAAGGAAACGCTGGCGGCTAAAATGAGAGAAGCAGGATTGCCTGAAGACGATACTTTGGATATACGGTTTGACATGTCTTACGAAAGGAAGAAATTCAAATTCATATGTTACAGGGGCGTGGGTAACAAGGCAAGTCTTTGCCCGATTGTCATCAAGGCGAAACCTGAGACGAAGTTGTTTGCCTGGCACGTAGGCATCGGGAACTGTACTGGTATCGGGTTCGGAGCTATTTATTAACAAAGAAGGAGCATTATCATGTATGTCGTGACATATAAGGGGCCGTTCGGGTTTATAAAACCATGGACTGCCGTCCGCGATGGAGAAACATTCAGCCAGTAGTTCCTGACGCCTTCCATTATAGAAGGTATAGAAAAGAAACTGTTCCCTGAGTTGCTGGAAGTTTCAGGGATTCATAAGATTCTCAGACACAAGCTGAAGTATGATTCGATGGATTCCCAGCAGGAAGTGACACAGACAAGGGGCTGGGAATATAAGAACAGGACATTCATCAGGGAACGTTCCATATTGAAGCGTTCGATCCTCTTGCACCCGGTTTTGTCTCTTGCCTTTGAGAAAGAAGAAGATGCTGTCATCGCTTCTAAGCAGCATGTCTGTGTATGTAGAAATGAGGACATATTGTTGCCGGAGTCTGAAATCATTGTGATGGAAGAAGACCAGTTCAGTCAATTGCCTGGATTCGAGTTGCGGTTTGGTGATTCTGAACAGTCTTTCCTTGTTGGATATAACCGCTTTGATGACAATAGTCCGATGTTTGGGTGGATAGAGTTTAACGGGCAATCTTTGCTGTAATTGTTGAATCCATATGAATATCCATCAGGAAATATTGGCCAAGAGTGAGCAGAACGGACGCATCTGTCTGTATCAGCATCTTAAGAATGTTGCTGATATAGCTCGTGTTGTGGCTAATCACCAGTGTCTTGATGAGGAAATAGCGGTAGAGGGAGCATTACTGCACGACATAGGTAAGACAAGTCCATTGTTTCAGCAATCGATAGCCTCCCCGGACAGTAAGAGGCCTGGTGCTGTTTTCCGTCATGAAATAGCATCGTTGTTCTTTATCTCGTTGGTAAAGGAGGAACATCGGAATGCTGTCATTGACATGGTGGTTGCTCATCACAAATCTATGTATAAGGATGTGCGGGAATTGGGGATTTTGGATTTGGATGATAATATGGATGCTTGCTTTAGGGAGCATTCACGCGGATTCGAAGAATGGAACCATATTGCTTTGGAGATCCTTGAAAGCCTTGGAATGGAAACGCACGGGGTTTCGCTGGAAGAGGCAGAGGATAATTATAAATATGTCATTGATTATTGTGAAAACAGGAGCAAGGGGTGCTCGGAATGGAGGGGCTTGCTGATGGCGGCTGACCATATGGCCTCAGCGATGGAAACCGAGTTTGAAATGCCATTGGACAAACTGTTCATCAAGCCGGATCTGTCTTTTTACGACAGAAGGAATGAACTCTATCCTTTGTCAATGATTTCTGCAGACAGTGTAAGAAAACACACATTGGTTACTGCACCTACCGGTGCGGGGAAAACGGATTTCCTGATGAGGCGTTGCCGTGGGAGGGTTTTCTATACATTGCCTTTTCAGGCATCCATCAATGCCATGTACGACCGTATCAAGAATGATTTGTCCGATACTGATGCGCAGATTTACCTTCTCCATGCTGCCTCTAAGCTGAAAGTGGAAGGCAATAAGGTGGAGGAGTGCATCATGCAGCGCCATGTCGGTGCATCCGTAAAGGTGCTGACTCCGCATCAAATGGCGTCAATTGTCTTTGGCATCAAAGGATATGAGGCTATGGCTATGGATTTGTGCGGTTGCGATGTGATTCTTGATGAGATACATACTTATTCAGATGTCATGCAGTCGATTGTCCTTCGCATTATAGAGATTCTTGTCGCTTTGGATTGCCGGATACATGTCGGTACTGCAACTATGCCAACTGTTCTGTATGAAAAGATATTGGAACTGTTGGGAGGACCGGGAGCCGTCTATGAGGTTAAGCTTGATGCCACTACGCTCCAGTCATTCAATCGGCATCAGATATATAAACTTGACGACATGGAGAATGCTTATGATGTGATAGCTTCAGCAGTGAAAAGTCACTCTAAACTTCTCATTGTATGTAATCAGGTGAAAAGGGCCCAGGAACTTTATGAGACGGTAAAATACTTGTACCCGGAGGTGAAAAAGATGCTTGTCCACAGCAGATTCAAGCGAATGGACAGGGCAAGATTGGAAACGGATTTGCGTGAAGATTTCAATAAGCTGGAAAATGCTCCGTGTATCGTGGTCTCGACCCAGGTGGTGGAGGTGAGTCTTGACATCAGTTTCGATGTGATGATTACTGAGTGTGCTCCTATTGATGCCCTTACCCAACGCTTTGGACGAATTAACAGAAAGCGTACAAGGAAGACTATAGGACATTATAAGCCGATATATGTCATTGCTCCTTCTGAGGATGAAAATGATGCTCTTCCATATAGTCTGGATGTGCTGAAGGCTACTTTCAGTGTTTTGCCGAGTGATGGCGGAATTATGGAGGAATGTCATGTTCAGGAAATGATAGATAAGGTTTACCCTGACATTGATTTTCATAATATTGATTATACCGGAGTTGCATTCTCAAATGGAAATTGGCTTCTGACGGAGCTTTGTCATTATCCTAAATCGGCTCTGCTCGAGGCGCTTGATATCAACTCTGCTGTCTGCATTACTGAGGAAGATAAAGATAGATATCTGTCAGCTAATGGCTTGGAGAGAATTGAAATGGAGATTCCTGTGAGCTATCATTCCATGGCGCATAGAAAACTTGAGCAGCTTGACAAGGGGACACGTCCGTTTGTTGTTCCGGACAAAGGATATGGCAAGGAAAAAGGGTTGTTGCCGGACATGTGTAAAACTGAATATTATCAATCGTTTGAAATACTGTAGATTATGATAACGTCAAATATAGGCAAGATGTTTTTGGATGCTTACAATGAAGAATATGGCACCGGCTATGATGCCAGGACATTCTTTTTGGAGCAGTTCTATCCCTTGTTTTTTGATCAGAACAAGTATATGATGACCGCAGGCAATTCCCCTTTGGAAAATCCAAAATTGAGTTGGGATGATATGATAAACGGGAAAAAGCCATATGAAACACCTGAGCAGAGAAAAAGCCGTTTTGATAAATTGATCAAGAAGATTGAGGAGAGTGATGCTGATGCCAGTATTGCGCGTGGTTATCCGTCTCTGGATGTGGCTGCCACAACATCCGGTCAAGTGACGGATATGAGATTGTCTTCTTCTCAGGAAGAAATATATGCTTCTTGGATTGGTGATGCGCTTGGTGTCGGCGTGCAGGGTGGCTTTTCAATACTTTTTAGCAAAAAGGAGATTCTTCTGGATATTTTCAAGGGGTGGAGCCAGTACCGGAAATGTCTCAATGAGACTTCCAAACTCAAAGGGAATCAGATTAATACGTGGAATGGTCAATGGCTCTCACATTATTATGACCATAGGGTGTATGATGAGAATATGCCATTGGCCGGATTCAATCCTTTCAATACGAATAAGGATAGGATAATAAATATCGATACCCAGACTTGGACGAAAATACTTATCGGAATTTCGAAGAAATACAGTAGTCCACAAATTCTGGGTTATATCTATAGCATTGGTCAAACCAATACGACGATAGGGTTTATTCCATTCGATTTGACTCAGATCCGTCGTCCAATCCATCTTTATGAAAAGATATTCGGAATGGATAATGGCCGGGATGCGGAATCTTTGTGGGGAACAGAAATCGGATTCAAGACAGCTTGTACTTCAGGAGTCATAGGAGTAAAGGCGATGGAGCCTAAGGGATTGAGAGATTATGTATATAAAGGGAAAATGCCGAAGACTCCTAATAATGAAGAGAATATAATTAATTTCAATCTATATAAAATTTGGATATTAGCCATGTTGAATAATGATGCTTTGTGGGAGAAATCCCTAGAGTTGGCCGAGTTGTTGAACGAGGCCTCTAGTGACGAAGACAAGTCAATCAGTACCAAGCGGAAGAATTTAGTGGAAGCAATGCTGAAGGCAACGAATAAAAAACTGTTTGTTGAGGCTGCAACCGAGATTGTCCGGTACATTTCCAAGCGTGATGAATTCACCGGTATTGTGAAAGAGATACATAGTATGCCTGCGGACAACGTGCCATACTTCTTGACTCTTTTGCGTTTTCAGTATGAGACATTAAAATAATAACTATGAGAATTATGAAACAGAATTCTTTCATTTACCTGCGTGGCCTCAAGCATGCAGCATTTACAGTATTCTGCGTTGAAAACGGTCAGAAATTTTATTATGACCCTCAGTTCAATGTAAGGGTTCCATTCTCAAGTGGACAACAGGTCAAGCGTTCGGTTTTGGAAAAACTCAACGATATCTTAGGTGTTCAGCCGTCACCCACAGAGTTTTATTTCGATGTAGACAAGAAAGGAGCCCTCAAAGAGGGCGAGGTCCTGTCCTCTTGCGACCCTCACTATGTCGACCAACTTTTGGGCGGCTGGATGAGGACACCTAAGGGCGGTAAGGAAAAGGCAGTCAAGCGCAGAAGTCCGTTGAGCATTTCAGCCATGACGCCACTTCATCCGCTTCTGTCAGGATTACCGAAAGAAAACATTTCTTTCGATCGCTCTGACAGGCCGAATGCGCATAAAGTCGTAGTGAGAGATGCCAATGGAAATGTACTGACAGACGAACAGGTTTGTGATTTCCTTGATGGTAACGACAGAAGCTTATATCGCAAGTGGATACCGGATAACAATCGCGCGACCGGCCTCTTTGTTTATGATGTCGCCATAGACCTGCGTCGTTTGTTCTGTGTCTCTACCAACCAGTTCGAACCGGAAATTACGGCGGATATGGTAGAGTCGCTGAAGACGGATGGCTGGAAAGTTGTCAACACAGCTTTTGGAGAATGCCTATTGATGCCGAAGGAGCAGCGGGAACAGCTTATTCCAGCTATTGCTGACGCTTTGCTTGACTGGCAGATCACCTCAAATCAGGCGAGGACATTCAGTTTGATGGAGACTCTTGCTGTGGCGGTGAGTGACAATGCCAATACGTTGGCTGCCGCTATCCGCGCCAAGTTGATTGATGACAATGAATCCAAGCCGAAGGCTAGACCTATCATTGATGAGAATGCAGGGGCAAAGACATTTATTGCACTTCCTTGCGCAAATTATATCGTGACAGAGACAGAAAGTGCGGATGCTCTTGTCCGGGCAAGACAGGAATTGATAGACAGGATGATGGCTTTTGATTACGAGAATCAGTTATAGACCGAATCATGGGGCTCTTGACTGACTAGAGCCCCAATATCTTTGCTTATGACAGTAACCGGTACACATTTCAACTATTACCAGCTTTGTCGGCGCAAGTTGTGGCTGTTTGCGAATGGCATTAACATGGAGCAGGAATCAGACTTGGTCTATGAAGGGAAGCTAGTGCATGAGTCCAGTTATCCGCAGCGTATAGCGAAGTATGAGGAGGTAGAGATTGATGGTGTCAAAGTAGATTACTATGATACCAAGAATAAGGTTATCCATGAGATAAAGAAATCCAATAAGATTGAAAGGGCTCATGAGTGGCAACTTAAGTATTATATGTATGTCTTTGAGCAGAATGGAATTGTTGGAGTCAAGGGACTCTTGGAGTATCCTCTGTTACGGAAGACTCGGGAAGTGGTTCTGACAGATATTGACAGAGAAGAAATTCGGGCTATTTCAGAAGAGATTGAGAAAATCATCTCAGATGGAGACTGTCCGCGCGTTGTGAAAAAAGGTATTTGCAAGGACTGCAGTTACTTTGATTTTTGTTACATCAATGAGTTGGAGGAAGAATGAAAAGAAGCTTCTATCTGTTCAATCCCGGCATTATGGAACGGCGGGACAATACGCTGAAATTTACTCCGGTCTCTGTAAATGAAGACAATGAAGAAGTCCGGCAGCAACCCAGATATATCCCTATTGAGGATGTGGCGGAGCTGTATGCCTTCGGAAGCCTTCAGGCAAATAGTGCATTGTTCAATTTTCTGGGGCAGAAAGGTATTCTTGTCCATTTCTTTGATTATTACGAGAATTATACCGGGAGCTTTATGCCACGGGAAGGTCTGCTCTCAGGGAAGGCTTTGCTTGCTCAGACTTCTGCATATCAGAACAAAAAAAAGCGAGTGGAGTTGGCCCGAAAATTTATCCAAGGGGCAGCCTGGAATATGGTTATGAATCTCAACTATTATAACCGTAGGGGAAAGGATCTGCAGGGTATCATTGACGTGATCAAGAAATTGAGTGATACTTTGGCGGAAGCCAAGGCTGTCGATGAAATTATGGGGATAGAGGGTAATATCCGACATGCCTATTATGCAGCTTTCGATGTTATTCTCGATGATTTCAATATGGGTTTAAGGATTAAGCAACCTCCTGAGAATGAGGTAAATGCTCTTGTTTCATTTGGAAATATGATGTGCTACGCGGAAACACTTAGAGCAATTCATCAGACTCAACTCAATCCGACTGTCAGCTTCCTTCATGCTCCCGGTGAAAGGCGTTATTCCTTGTGCCTGGATATATCTGAGGTTTTCAAACCTATAATCGTTGACCGGGTTATTTTCAAGGTCCTTAACAAGCGCGCCTTAAATGGCGGCCATTTTGACAAGAAACTCAATAAATGTCTTTTGAATGAGACAGGTAAGAAGATATTTGTGAGAGCGATGGAGGAACGGTATGATGAAACATTTCATCACCGTTCGTTGGGCCGTAACGTAAGTTATAAACATCTTATAAAGTTGGAGTGCTACAAGTTGCTGAAGGATATCTTGGGAATGGAAGAATACAAACCTTTTAAAATGTATTGGTGAGATGTACGTCATTGTCGTGTATGATGTCGGGGAGAAGCGTGTGGGCAAAATGTTGAAGCTTTGCCGCCAGTATTTATGCTGGGTGCAGAATTCCGTATTCGAAGGCGAATTGTCGGAAGTAAAGCTCAAAGAACTGAAGTTGAAAATGGAGGGTCTGATTGAACAGTCTGAGGACAGTGTCATCCTGTTCACCAATAAGATCGGGTATAATATGGATAAGCAGATACTTGGAAAAGAGAGGATGCCCACTGATTACTTTCTATAGAGACTGGTTGTCGTTAGGGCAATATACTCTAAATAAATGTTGTTTATCCATATCATTATTTCTTTGACATATTGTTATATCCATTTATGTTGAGGTTGTCGCAGAGCACATGAAATCATTATATTATATATCGACATTTTTCAACGATATATTATTGAATAATAAATAGTAAACCCCATTGAAAATAAAGAGATTACACATCTTGTCGCAAAGGGTTCTAATTGTACCTTACTGGAATTGAAAGTAGAAGGCATCAAGTGGCATATCTCTATCATCGACTTGTTCTAATTGTACCTTACTGGAATTGAAAGCCGTATATACGTGAAAACAACGGTCGTGGATTCACGGTTCTAATTGTACCTTACTGGAATTGAAAGCAGAGGAAGAACGTAGGTTGCTCACTGCTTCTGAGTTCTAATTGTACCTTACTGGAATTGAAAGATTTGGATTTGTCGACCTTAACGAATGCCTTGCCAAGTTCTAATTGTACCTTACTGGAATTGAAAGTGCGGTGTATGCCCTGAATGCGTGAAGGATAATCAGAAGTTCTAATTGTACCTTACTGGAATTGAAAGAAGCAAACTTCATCGCTTGCGCAGGTGCGGCAGAGTTCTAATTGTACCTTACTGGAATTGAAAGTCATCAATAATGTTAAGTTTCCTATTCAACTCCCAAGTTCTAATTGTACCTTACTGGAATTGAAAGAGCTATCATGTAGGTGCGTTGTCAGCTGAGCAGCGTTCTAATTGTACCTTACTGGAATTGAAAGCACCTCCGTGCCGGAAAATAGCAGCGAGACGCGGGTTCTAATTGTACCTTACTGGAATTGAAAGTAATATTAAAAAAATCTAATTGTATTGCGTTATCTGGTTCTAATTGTACCTTACTGGAATTGAAAGGTGACAGGGTGAGGTGTGTCCACACCGTGGGGGAGGTTCTAATTGTACCTTACTGGAATTGAAAGGTATTTCAGCCTGTACGCGAAGGCGAGGAGGTGGGTGTTCTAATTGTACCTTACTGGAATTGAAAGGCAATCATTCGAGAGGATGCTACCATACCTCGTCATGTTCTAATTGTACCTTACTGGAATTGAAAGTTGGTGAAGAGGCACTCAATCGTATGGTGATCGGTAGTTCTAATTGTACCTTACTGGAATTGAAAGGTTAACCTTACTACCGCATCGTTTCGTGTCAAAAGTTCTAATTGTACCTTACTGGAATTGAAAGTTTCGTGCGGGGGCTACACGCACAAGGCCTTTAAAGGTTCTAATTGTACCTTACTGGAATTGAAAGGTCCTCCGGCCTGACCTTGCCCACAAGGAGAAGTGTTCTAATTGTACCTTACTGGAATTGAAAGGATAAAAAAAAGAATAAAATGAGTGTTTTGACAAAGTTCTAATTGTACCTTACTGGAATTGAAAGTCGCATAGGTAGATTCGTCAACAAGAGCCTTCTGAGCGTTCTAATTGTACCTTACTGGAATTGAAAGGAGTACTTAACAACATCGAAAAGAGTTGAAAGGGGTTCTAATTGTACCTTACTGGAATTGAAAGTTGTCCGATGTAGAGATCCTGGAAGTTTCCGAAGATCGTTCTAATTGTACCTTACTGGAATTGAAAGCTCTCCTGGGCTGTCCAGTCAAAGGAGCCGGCCTGTTCTAATTGTACCTTACTGGAATTGAAAGGGAGAGTAAGGTGTATCTTTCTCAAAAAGCATCGAAGTTCTAATTGTACCTTACTGGAATTGAAAGAGTATCGACAGCAGATTGGTCACTATCGGCGGCAGTTCTAATTGTACCTTACTGGAATTGAAAGAAGGATAATGTGACAAAAAAACTTTACAGGAAGAACGTTCTAATTGTACCTTACTGGAATTGAAAGAGCCTTTCATGTCCGTAATATAATAAAAAGTCTATGGTTCTAATTGTACCTTACTGGAATTGAAAGAAACTTTAACTTTTGAATTACTTCGAGGAGTTTGAAGTTCTAATTGTACCTTACTGGAATTGAAAGTGTTGATAAGATGCAATGCGTCAACCTCTGCGACCGTTCTAATTGTACCTTACTGGAATTGAAAGCGAAGTCCTCCGCGCTCATCCGCTTCTGGCCTTTGCGTTCTAATTGTACCTTACTGGAATTGAAAGAACCAGTGCTACGGGCATTAAGGATGTCATTAGTGTTCTAATTGTACCTTACTGGAATTGAAAGTACGTTCAGCATACTTAGCAGAGTGGTCACTGTCGTTCTAATTGTACCTTACTGGAATTGAAAGATAGAAGTGTGCTTGTAAGTTGTGCCTACGGCACAGTTCTAATTGTACCTTACTGGAATTGAAAGAAGCTTCATCATTGCTATACGGCAAATCATCAACAGTTCTAATTGTACCTTACTGGAATTGAAAGAAGAGACTCAACATAAGACCGATAAGCACTCTGCACGTTCTAATTGTACCTTACTGGAATTGAAAGGCGGAGAGAGCAAGTTCATGGACGCCACGTCCGAGTTCTAATTGTACCTTACTGGAATTGAAAGTGCTCATAGGCAGGGTCTTGCAATGAAGGAATAGAGTTCTAATTGTACCTTACTGGAATTGAAAGAACTCAACAGAATAATTTGTCATCACAGGAGCCAAGTTCTAATTGTACCTTACTGGAATTGAAAGTTTGATAGTGGAGTCTCCCACGATAGCATGAGAGGTGTTCTAATTGTACCTTACTGGAATTGAAAGTTGTCATCAAGGACACGGCATCTCAGATTAGTTATTGTTCTAATTGTACCTTACTGGAATTGAAAGTCTCTTTCTTAAAACCAGAGGCGTCCGCGTCAACGTTCTAATTGTACCTTACTGGAATTGAAAGGACTTTGCAGACTTTGAAAAGTATAATCCTATAACACTACAGGAAGCTATCATAAATACATTAAAAAATCTCCACACTCCTTATAATGAGAACACGATGTTATTCAGAAAGGAGTTTGGAAACAATCAGCAATGCAGGTCAGATGGAGAGCCTTTCGGTGCTGGTTCCGGGCGCAATTCTGCTTTGGAGAAAAGGCTGGGAAACAGATCCGAAAGCATTGTGGGCCAAATTGAGTGGGATTCTGGCTTGCTCAAAGGGCGATGATAATGAGGGAAAACATGCTGCCGAGTCTAAGGTGCTACTCCATGGATCGGGACGGAAGGAGAGGAAAAACCTGCCTGTGAGCGTTGTCGTTGCCGTTAATGGGACTTGGGCTTGAAGTACTTGCCTACTACGGGGAGGGAGGAGAGGGGGAAGTCGCGCTTGATGATGACGGCGCAGAAGGTGAGGATCAGGGCGGTGTTGCAGACGATCGCCAGCCACTTTCCGAGGCGGACGTTGGCGTAGGTCATTACGGCGAACATTGCCAGGGCCAGGGCTACGTACAGGGCGATGTCTTTTAGAGGGTACTTGATGGGGTACTTCTTCTGGCCTACTATGTAGGAGAGCAGCATGGCCACTCCGTAGGCGGCGAAACCGGCCCAGGCGCAGGCCATGTAACTGAACTTGGGGATGAACAGGATGTTCACTCCGAAGAGGACCAGGCAGCCTATGCCGGAGAAGAGGGCTCCCCAGAGAGTCTGGTCTGTCAGCTTGTACCAGAAGGAGAGATTGAAGTAGACACCCATCATGATCTCGGCGGCCATGACGATCGGGACTACCTTCAGGCCTTCCCAGTAGCTTGGCCCGATGATGTATTTAAGGATGTTCATGTAGCCGACCACGCAGAGGAAGGCCAGGAGCGTGAATATTATGAAGTACTTCATCGCTTTGGCATACATCTCCTTGCTGCCCTTCTCCGACGCGCTGCCGAACACGAAGGGTTCGTAGGCATAGCGGAAGGCTTGGGTGATCATCGCCATGATCATCGCGATCTTGACGCTCGCGCCGTAGATACCAAGAGGAACATCGGAACCTTCGCCGTAGATGAAAGGGAACACTATCTGGGAGCCGCTCTGGTTCAGGATGCCGGCTATTCCGAGCACAAGGATCGGCCAGCTGTAGGACATCATTCTCCTTAGGAGCCTTCCGTTGAAGCCGAACTTGAATCCTTGCAGTTCCCTCCAGAAGAAGAAGGTGATCACCGCGGTGCAGAAGAGGTTGATGTAGAACACGTAACCCACGTCCAGACCGTTGTCGTAGATGCCCAGAGGGTTGACTCCTGTCTTCGGGAGTATCACGAAGTAGGCCAGGTTCAGGAATATGTTGAGTCCGATGAAGAGCAGTTTAAGGGCGGCGAATTTCAGCGGTTTTTTCTTGTAGCGGAGGTAGGAGAAGGGGATGCACTGGAAGGCATCGATGGCCACGGTGGCGGCCATTGCCCAGACGTATGACGGGTGGGCGGCGTAGCCCAGGGCGGAGGAGACAGGGCCTATGAAGGCCACGATCAGTCCCACGAAGAGTAGGGAAGTGGCCAGAACCGAGGTCAGGATCGTGGAATATACATTGTCAGGGTTCTCGCCTTCCTTGTTGGCGAACCGGAAGAAGGTCGTCTCCATCCCGTAGGTCAGGATCACCAGCAGCAGGGCGGTGTAGGCGTAGAGGTTGGTGACAACGCCGTAGCCGCCGCTCGATGAGGTGATCACGTGGGTGTAGAGTGGGACGAGAAGGTAGTTGAGGAACCTTCCTATGATGCTGCTTAGGCCGTAGATCGCGGTGTCCTTGGCCAATGTCTTCAGATTCGCCATTTTGTCTTTTCAATGAATATTCTTCTTCCGCCATCGGCGCTTAAGCTGCCCCTGAGAGCGGTCTGGCACCGCGCTTGTGGTTCCGCCGTAGCAGCCGTTCGGCTGTCTTCAACCGGCGCTCCGAATGATCCGTCTAGCTGGATTATCTTATTCCGTATTTGCGGAGGATCTTCACGATTGGTTTGCGGATGGATTCTGCCCAGAGGGTGTAGCCATAGTCGGACGGATGGGTGCCGTCCACGGAAGTCTCGTGGTCGGGAGCGGTCGCGCATGTGGACTTGACATAGTAGACATCCGGGTAACGTTTCACCGCTATATTCATAAGACTGTCAACCAGTTCCATTCTGCGGGCCTCGCCCCGCTCGCTGGAGGTGCTGAAGTTGCGGCTCTCCCTGTAGATGGTCCGCTGGAAGATCAGCGGGATGCCGGGATGTGCTGCCTGAACTTTCTCGATGAACGGGAATAGCCTCTTCTTGATCTGTTCCGGAGTCGGATTCGAGAAAGAGTCGAACACGAAGGCATCCACCTCGGCGGCGCAAAGCACGTCGGCGAAATAGGATTGCAGCTTGCAGTTGCCGCTGCATCCAAGGCTCAGGAACTGGAGGCCCGTCATCCTCGAAAGCTGCTCGGGATAGGCCATGCCGGCCCTTGAGGTGCTGATGCCGTGCGTGAAGCTCGAACCGAAAATCCCCACCCTGTGGCGGAACGGATTGGCGATAGGTTCGATCACGGAACCTTCATCGGTGCCGATCTTGACGGACTCCACCTCGCTGAGGATCGGCAGGTACATCAGACACTCGTGCATCGAACCGTCCATGTTGTTGATCAGGGTGACATCGTTCTCCGGATTCTGATTGTAGGACGCATTGGAGGCCGCCCAAAGCCACTTCCCGTCCTGACGGATGTAGAGGTCGTAGCCCCTGGCGGCAAGGCCGCCCGTGTTTGCCGGGAAGCCTCTGTCTAGGTACTTGGTCCTCACGGCAATGGTCTTCGAATCCGTCCTGAACGCCACCGCAAGGCCGGCGGACATCCTGACCTGCTTGTTCTCCGTGGTCGTGAACCCTTTGAACCTCACGGTGTCAACCCTGTGGTAAGGGTTGGGCGTGTCAGTCATCAGTTTTCCCACCATCGTCAGGCTCGAAGCCTCTGTGAAATTGTAGACCACCGGCTTTTTCTGCGCCGGTACCGCCACCGTCGCCATCAACAGCAGCAGGATAGTAAGAGCCTTTTTCATCTGTATTGTCTTTTTTTGTTATTCTTTAACTCAACTTTCGCAAGTAGGCAATCACCTGCTGTCAAATACATTATCTCACGTTCGGAGGTGATTGCCCACCCACATCATTTAACGTTACCCCCTCCCTAAATCCCTCCCCTCGGGGGAGG
>Ga0129311_1001204_pt1 | contig 18970 bp, 18 predicted proteins | sample Go1ome_FD_94435 | JGI IMG/M metagenome (GOLD analysis project Ga0129311, IMG submission 94435) | Western lowland gorrila individual fecal microbial communities from Wisconsin, USA - Go1022B metagenome | ecosystem: Host-associated > Mammals > Digestive system > Large intestine > Fecal | place... | reverse complement strand
CGAGCGTGAAATGGTCATGGCGACCCGTCCGAACCAAATCGCCATCAACCACACCGACGGATACAAAACCAAGATTGAAAAGCGCATCTTCCTGACCAACTACACCGAGTATCTGGTGCGCGTAGGCGACCAGCTGCTTCAGGTTCAGACCCCGCACCGCAACGCCTTTGCGCAGGGCGAAACCTGCTATCTGCAATTCCCGGGCATCATGTGGTACGGCAAGGAAGACGAGCAGGCAGAAGCCGAGCGCAACCGCCGTCAGCTGGTCTAATCGGCATCCGCCCGCTTTAGGCAGCCTGCCCCATTCCCCATAAACACACAAAAACCAAGGCATCGCCGGCTCAAAGCAGCCCGCCGTGCCTTGGTTTTTTTCGCAGAAAATGAAAGCAGCCCATCCGCTTCTCAAAGAGAATGCAGATGGGCTGAATGAGGGTGATTTTATGCGTTCTTGCTCTTGATGTACTCGTCGATGGCCTTCGCGGCATGCTTGCCTGCGCCCATCGCAAGGATTACCGTCGCCGCGCCGGTCACGGCATCGCCGCCTGCGTATACGCCTTCGCGGCTGGTCAAGCCGTCATCGCCGTTGGTGATGATGCAGCCGTGCTTATTGGTTTCAAGACCCGGCGTCGTATGGCGGATGAGCGGGTTCGGGCTGGTGCCGATGGACATGATCATCGTGTCCACCTCCAGCACAAATTCGCTGCCCTTCTTCTCGATCGGGCGGCGGCGTCCGGAAGCATCCGGCTCGCCCAGCTCCATCTCCACGCAGCGCATGCCGCAGACCTCGCCGTTCTCGTTGCCAAGCACTTCGACGGGGTTGGTCAGCGTCTTGAAGATGATGCCTTCTTCCTCGGCATGCTCAACCTCTTCCTTACGGGCAGGCAGTTCCTCCATGCCGCGGCGATAGACAATGTAAACCTCTTCCGCGCCCAGACGCTTGGCGGAACGCGCCGCGTCCATCGCAACGTTGCCGCCGCCGACGACCGCAACCTTGCCGCTGTGCTTGATCGGGGTCTTGCTGTCCGGCAGGTACGCCTTCATCAGGTTGATGCGGGTCAGGTACTCGTTGGCGGAATATACGCCCTTGAGGCTCTCGCCCGGGATGCCCATGAATCGCGGCAGACCCGCGCCGGAAGCGACATAGACCGCCTCAAAGCCCATTTCAAACAGCTCGTCGATGGTCAGCACCTTGCCGATGACCATGTTCGTCTCGATATCGACGCCCATCGCCTTCAAGCCATCGATTTCCTTCTGCACAATCGCCTTCGGCAGACGGAACTCCGGAATGCCGTAGACCAGAACGCCGCCAGCCAGATGCAGCGCTTCATAAATGGTGACCTTATAGCCCAGCTTTGCCAAATCGCCCGCGGCAGTCAGTCCGGACGGGCCTGCGCCGATCACGGCGACCTTGTGTCCGTTGGGTGCCGGCACAACCGGCGTATCCTGCACATGCTCACGGTGCCAGTCCGCAACAAAGCGCTCCAGACGACCGATGCCGACCGGCTCACCCTTGATGCCGCGGACACACTTGCCTTCGCACTGGGTTTCCTGCGGGCAGACACGACCGCAAACCGCCGGCAGAGCCGAGGACGCGGTCAGCACCTGATAAGCGCCTTCCATATCCTCGTTGGCAACGCGCTCGATGAACGCAGGAATATCAATCTGAACCGGGCAGGCGCTGCGGCAGGGCTTCTTCGGGCAATTCAGGCAGCGCTTCGCCTCGTTGACCGCCATTTCATAGGTGTATCCGAGGGCAACCTCTTTAAAGTTCTTATTGCGAACGTTGGGTTCCTGAGAAGGCATCGGGCACTTCTTCGGGTCCATATTGCGCGTAACGGCCATCTTACTTGACCTCCTTGTTCATCAGGTTGCAATGCGCCTCGCGGGCATGCTGTTCAAAATCGCGGTACATCGTGCTGCGCTTCATCGCTTCATCAAAATCGACCAGATGTCCGTCAAAATCCGGTCCATCGACGCAGGCGAACTTCGTCTCTCCGCCAACGGTCAGGCGGCAGCCGCCGCACATGCCCGTGCCGTCGATCATGATCGGGTTCATGGAAACGATCGTCTTGACGCCGTACTTCTTGGTCACGGCGCAGACGAATTTCATCATGACCAGCGGTCCGATGGCGATGACTTCGTCATACTCGTTGCCTTCCTGAATCAGGCGCTCCAGCGCCGCGGTCACCAGACCCTTTTCGCCGTGGCTGCCGTCATCGGTCATCATGACCATCTTGCTGGATGCGGCTTTGAACTCGTCTTCCAGGATGACCAGATCCTTGTTGCGGAAGCCGACGATGGCATGCACTTCGCAGCCCTGCTCATGCAGCTTCTTGGTCACGGGCAGCGCGATGGCACAGCCCACGCCGCCGCCGACAACCGCGACCTTTTTCAGCCCGTCGGTATGCGTCGCCACGCCCAGAGGCCCGACGAAATCATGCAGGCACTGTCCTTCTTCCATCGTATCCAGTTCCATCGTAGAACCGCCGACAATCTGGTAGATGATCGTCACCGTACCTGCCTCACGGTCAAAATCCGCGATGGTCAGCGGGATGCGCTCGCTGTCCTCAAATGCGCGGAAAATAATGAATTGACCCGGTTCCGCCTTTTTCGCAACAAACGGCGCTTCGATCACCATTTTCGTGACGGTCGGGTTCAGGCGCTCTTTTTTGACAATTTTGAACATGACGCTTCCTCCTGAATCTAACTTAAAACGAGGTAACGTTCCAAACGCATGAAACGTATCCAAATTCACTTAATTCGACGGAAACTCCTTCTCCCCTGCAAAACAGCGTCGTTTTCCGTCTGATTTAAATTCAGGGGACGCCGTGCGGCGTCCCCTGAATGTGTTTCTTCTCCGGGGGAGAATCTTAGAAATCCACCTCAGTGTCGTAGTAGCAGCACTTGAGCAGCTTCTCCATCTCTTCCTGGCTGGGCTGACGCGGGTTGGAGCCCGTGCAGGCATCGGCAATCGCATTCTTGGCGATCTCCGGCAGGCGCTCAAGGAAGACATTCTCCGGCACGAAGCCCTGCTCGCACGGATAGCTGTCCGCGCCATAGAACTTGATGCCATGCGGGATGTTCAGCTCATCGTTCATCTTGCGCAGATATTCGATCAGCAGCTTCACCTTCTCGTCGTCGTCCTTGCCGCCCAGATTCATGTAATCGGCAATGACGCCATAGCGCTTCTTGGCGGTCTCGTCCTTCGCGTTGAAGGCGATCACCTTCGGCAGATACATCGCGTTCGCCGCGCCGTGGATGATGTGTGCGCCATAGTCTGCGAACGCAGCGCCGGTCTTATGCGCCATGGAGTGAACAATGCCCAGCAGCGCGTTGGAGAACGCCATGCCGGCGAGGCACTGTGCGTTGTGCATACGGTCGCGGGCAGCCATGTCGCCATTGTAGCTCGGCACGAGATCCTTCATGATCATCTCGATGGCATGGATGGCGAGCGGATCGGTGAAATCGCAGTTCGCGGTGGAAACATACGCCTCAACAGCGTGGGTCATAGCGTCCATGCCGGTGTGCGCAACCAGCTTCTTGGGCATCGTTTCCGCCAGATCCGGATCGACGATGGCGACGTCCGGCGTGATTTCAAAGTCAGCAATCGGGTACTTAATGCCCTTGGAATAATCGGTGATGATCGAGAACGCCGTAACCTCAGTCGCGGTGCCGGAGGTGGAGGAAATGGCGCAGAAGTGAGCCTTGCGGCGCAGCTTCGGCAGACCAAACACCTTGCACATATCCTCGAACGTGCATTCCGGATACTCGTACTTGATCCACATCGCCTTCGCCGCGTCGATAGGAGAACCGCCGCCCATCGCGATGATCCAGTCCGGCTGGAATTTCTGCATCGCCGCAGCGCCCTTCATAACGGTTTCAACAGACGGATCCGGCTCGATGCCTTCGTAGAGTTCAACTTCCATGCCGGCTTCCTTCAGATACTGCTCTGCCTTGTCAAGGAAACCAAAGCGCTTCATGGAGCCGCCGCCCACACAGATCATTGCACGCTTGCCTTCAAACGTCTTCAGTGCTTCCAAAGCACCCTTGCCATGATAAAGATCGCGGGGAAGAGTAAAGCGAGCCATATTATTTTCCTCCTGTTTCATGCGGGCTGATGTCCGCTTTTATTCTCGTTTCAAACGTTGTCTCACGCCCGATTGATGTTTCTTTGTCAATCACTGTGCGTATTATACACCTGACGTCTGACGATGTAAAGAGGAAAATTGTGATTTTTTTGATTATCTTTGTGAATTTCAGGGTCATTTATGGCTTTATTGTGAATTTTCGAGCCATGTCGCGTCTTTTTTGTTCATGTTTCACTTTTCACGTCTGACAGAAATTCTCCATGCGCCGGTATCCCGGCGAAGATTTCAAGCCATTAAGCATCGGTTCACGCGGGCGATTTAACGCAATTTTCTATACGTTAAAAAAAGCTGCGGTTCGTTCGCCCGCAGCTTCATCCTTTTCTCTTAATCCCCTTCGATCATTCGATAACCCACGCCAACCTCGGTGAAGATATATTCCGGTTCGGCGGGATTTTTTTCAATCTTACGGCGGATATTCGCCATATTCACGCGCAGAATCTGGTTATCATACGCCTTATTGGGTCCCCATATTTCCTTGATGAGGTAGTCATATGTCAGAACGCGCCCGGCATAGCGCCCCAGCAGCGCGACGAGCTTAAACTCGTTCTGCGTCAGGTTGGCATCCCTGCCGTCGATGAACACGCGATACTTGTCATAATCGATCACCAGACCGCGTGCGGTAAAGCGGTTTTCCTTGGCAATGGCGGCATTGCCGTTCGTCGTGCGCGTATGGCGGATTGCGGTGCGCAGACGCGCCAGCAGCTCGGACGTGCCAAACGGCTTGGTGATGTAATCATCCGCGCCGGCATCCAGCGCACGAACCTTTTCGCGCTCGTCCGTTCGGGCGGAAACCACGACAACCGGCATCAGCGACCACGTCCGCAGTTCTTCCAGCACCTCCATGCCGTCCATGTCCGGCAAACCCAAATCCAAAATCACCACGTCCGGGCAATGCGACGCCAGCATGCTGATGGCTTCGCGTCCCGTCCCCACCGCGATGGATTCATAGCCGTTCGCCTCCAGCACCCGACGCATAAAGTTGCATATCGCCCGATCATCCTCGACGATCAAAACCTTTCCCCGTACAGCCATGCTCATTCTCCTTCCATCGGCAGCGTAAAGGATACGCACGCGCCGCCTTTTTTGCGGTTACGCGCCTTCATCTCTCCGCCGTGCGCCCGTATAATGCTCATGCAGACTGAAAGCCCGATGCCCATGCTGCGCCGCCCATCGCCGCGCAGCTCGCCCGCATGCGGAAACATTTCTTCAAACAGCTTCGGCAATACCGCCGGATCAATGCCCGCGCCGTTATCCAGCACGCTGAACAGGGCACGATCGCCTTCTTTTGTGATGCGCAGCTCGATCTCCGTCGCGCCCTGCGCGTGAATCACAACATTCTCCATCAGGTTGATGAGTACCTGCTCGATGAGCGTCGCATCCATCGGCACCATCAGCAGCTCATCCGGCACGCTGACCCGAACGGGAATCGCGTTGAACCGCTTTTTAAACTTGCCGACCGCCTCCGCCGCGATTTCTTCCGCCGCCTGCGGAACTTTGCAGATCTGCACCGTTTGCTCATTGAACCGCGTGATGGAGAGCATGTTCTCCACCAGCCGCACCAGCCATTGCGCATCGTCACGCACATGGCTGATGAGATCCTTCTTCACTTCGTCGCTGAATTTATCGTAGTTTTCCAAAACAGCAGACGATGAGCCGATGATGGCTGTCAGCGGCGTGCGCAGATCGTGCGACACGGAGCGCAAAAGGTTGGCTTTCATCTTTTCCGTCTCCGCTTCCGCCTTGATTCTCTCCTGCCGCTTTACCCGCTCGGTCAGCATGCCGACGACGAAGGACACGGCAAACATCGTCACAAAGGTCAGCGGATAGCCGGTAATGGTGAAATTGAATTCAAGATATGGATAGGTAAACGCATAATTTACCCCGATCACCGACGCAACCGACGCCAGAAGGCTGAACAGAAAACCGTTCGTCAGCCTTGCAATCAGCAGCACTGCCAGCACAAAAACCATCGGCACGGCACTGTCGCTGTCGCCGACATGCGTCAGCAATGCGCAAACCACAGACGCCAGCAACAAAATGCCCACCGTAATGCCTACATCGCACAGAATCTGTTTTTTATTCTTTCTCTGCGGAATCAGCATGTCCCGGCAGGCTGTCATCATCTTTCGAATGGAGGTCTGCATCCTGCGATCCCCTTTCCGTTTTCAAAGTCTATTTGATTATACCATGTGCCGATATCAAGTTCGTGTTAAGATTTTCGGATTTTTGCCAGAAGGCTGCACAAAACATTTTCTTGAATTTTATTCACTTCCATGCTATCCCTCTTGAATGAAAACGTGGTATAATCGCCTCTGCTCTTGCGGACAGAGCCTTCTGTTACGTCCGCGCAGTTTGTGATAAGGAGTTTCTTCGTTTATGCCGCTCGTTATTGTTACGATTCTGTTCGTAATTATGTTTTTCTGCGAAGGCGCCATCCATATTTGCCGTCAGGCGGACGAAGCCGCCGCGCTCAACCGCTATCAGCAGACCGAGCATCCGTCTCGCCACACCAGCGACCATTATCTCGATATTCTGGGATAATCTGAATTGCGCCCTTGACTTTTGACCGGAAATCAGATATACTGTTTCTGTTATTTCCGTGCCGGTGTGGTGGAATTGGCAGACGCCCGGGATTCAAAATCCCGTGTCCGCAAGGACGTGCGGGTTCGACCCCCGCCACCGGCACCAAACGCATATAATCCGAACCAGATTTTCCAAATCGGAAATGGGTTCGGATTTTTTATTGATCTCCGATATAATTTCTTTCTGAATGGCAAAGAACAGAAGTCCACTTCCAAACCGCGTATCAGGCATTGACGCAAAAAATTCCGCCGGAGTCTTATAACTGACTCTGACGGAATTTTTCTTATGCGGCCTTTAACTGATTTTCCTGTTCCACGTTCTCCTTGTCCTGCTGACGTTTCCATGCTTCAAACTCCTTTTGTCCTTCTTCGCTTTCAAAGAAAGCCACGATATCCGGCCAGAGGCAACGCGCAACGGCGTCAATGGCATGCTGCGGATAAGGCGTGTTGTTGATGATTTTCTTTTTCCGTGCCATCCGCTCACCGTCCTCATCGCGTGCACCTCGACGCGGCGGTGCTGCGTTCCTGACGTTTGGCGCGTTCCAGAATTTCAGGCGGAATCCGCTCTACAATCCTGCGGAGTTCCCGATAATCATTCAAAAGCTGCGCTTCATCGAGCTTTTTCTGAACGCTTCCACGTTTAGTGATATCCAGCTTGCCTTGAAGCTCCAAAACTTCCTTCTTTAAAGAAGCGTTTTCAGTAGTTGTGTCCGTAAAAGCGACCTTGTACTGGTCGAGCTGGGTCTGCATCCGCTCCACGCTGGGGATAAACCGTTCCAGCAGAGCTTCAACCTCCTGCAACTTGCTCTTGGCATTGAACACGTTTGCGTCATCCATAACCGCTTCGATTTTCCTGCTCTGCTTGGCAAGATGGGTCATTTCTTTGAAAACACGCGGCGGAATATGCTTGCGGTCGGTCTTATCAGCACTTTCGCCGCGTTCAAGATCAGGGTATTTGCTGACCATGTGCGCCCAATAATCGCTCTGCCACTGGCTCAGTTTAGCCTTGTTGCCAATAATCTCTTTGGCACTCAAACGGTTATCCTCTGTCAAAGGAACGAACGTGACGTGCATGTGCGGGGTTTTCTCGTCGAGATGCACGACGGCGGACACAAAGGTTTCCGCACGCTGTTTCTGCCTCAGAAATTCAAGCGCATGTTCAAAATATTCTTTGATCTGCTCCTGCGTCTTGTCCTTGAAGAAACTGGGCGTACCGGCAATCAGGACTTCGACCAGCTTCACGCTGTCCGATCTCACGCGGCATCCCGCTTCAGCAATCTGCCGTTCGGCTTCCTCCCGATAGGAATGTTTCGGCTGAATCAGGTGGAAGTTGAGCGCACTCCGGCTCGTATCCACGTCTGGATTGCTGGCGTATTTCTCTTTGGTACGTTCGTCATGGGCTTCAATCCTGCCGATTTCAGGCCCTTTATATTTTGAAAATCTCAAGATGGCGTATTGCGCTTTTGCCATGTGCACCTCCTCAAAAAATATATAGTAGCGTTTTTCGCTTTTTTGCTATGTACGTACGTACGCGATGCGCAAACCGTTATTTAGGAAGATTGTGCTCATCTCAAAAATAAAGCAATATCTCGTTTTTTATGAATTTCAGCAGACTTTATCGTCTTTCATCCTTGCGGCGTACGTACGTACATAGTGTTTCGGCGTATTTCTCACTTATGCGATTTTGTTCTTTTCATCGAACGGCGTTTCCATCCATGTTTTCTGCCAGCCATCCGAAAGCTGCATTGCAGCCCCGATTCCCTTAAAGCCCCAAACACGACGACCTTGTAAATTCAAAATATTATTGGTATGTATGATGTCATACTGTTTGGAATGCGCCACAAGGTAATCACTGACTGTTCTCAATTTGAGGACGGGGAAGGCGTTTTCCTCGCACCAGAACGTATAAATCCTGTACAGCTCTTTAGAACTGATGGTTCTGTTTGGACTTCGTTCGATATATCCATCCGAATCCATAAAGAGGATGACGTTGTTCGCATCCTGCTTGACCACATTGCGGTTGCCTTTGGCACGTTCGCTCTCCGAAAATCGAAACTGATTGCGGACAAGACGCTGCAAGCCCTCAAACGCCCAAAGGAAGATACCTTCCAGCTCGCAGCACATCTTTTCGGCAATGTCGGGGTCGTCTTTGCGTGCAGCGGGCTTTTCCTTCGTTGTCAGGATGAGCTGACGGCGATAGAAGCCATCGCTTCGATCATACAAGGATTGCAGATCGCCGTTGGAGAACGCCAGCAGACGCGCATACATCCAGCCCTGATAGCTCTGTTTGCCCTTCTTTTCCAAATCCATCTTGTCCTGCGCAGTAACGATGGACTTGACATAGTTGGTCTGTTTCAACGCTTCCATGCGCATATCGTCGTCAATCATCAGGTGAATGTGTTCCAGATCGGCGCGGGCAAACCGATTCTCGGACACCTTTCCGACGCTTCCGTTCTTCGCATTGCATCCAAACAGATGCGAAAGTACCGTTCCAATCTGGCTTTTTCCTTCTCCGCCGCTACCCTTGATGAGCATCATCCGCTGTCCTTTGTTGCTGGGAATCAGGCAGTACCCGATATATTCCTGCAAGCAGGGGATATCCTCAGCATATAGCAGCTCATCGAGAAAGCGTAGCCAGACGGCAGGCGGCGCGGCATCAGGGGCATATCGAACGGGAAAACGGCTTCTCACAATCTCGTTTTTTTCGTGGGTAAATCGTCCATCCAGAAAGAGCGTTCCGTTTGCAAGGTGAATCCGATCCGTCTGCGGGGCAAACTCGTCCACATGCGCCGTGATTTTAAGCAGTTCGATGATGTTGCTGATTTTCTTTGTGATGCTGGTGGATGCGTAGTCTTCGAGCATTGCATAAATATCGGCTTTGAGCGGCGCGTCGTCCGTCATACAGCCTTCCGGCGTAAAGAAGGCATTTTCCGTGTAGAGGATGGCGTGTGTTTTCAGAAAATGCTGGCAAAACAGCGCTTCATTGATGGATTTCCCGTCGAACCATGCAGGCCAGCCGTTAAGCGGCAGGACGGTTTTCTTCTTTTTCAAGTTCAAACTGTTCCTCCTCTGTGTAATGTTCCAGATTGGTTTGGATGCGTTGAAGCGCACACGTGTTGACGAGCGCTTTTGCCGTATCTTCGCGGAGTTTTGCATCCGCAGAATACAGCAGGTCGAGCACATGTCCGATGGCGGGCAGTTCATGCAGTGCTTGCGCAAACCGTCCGTCCCACGGTGCGTTCATATCCGCAGGCGCGTATGCGGTTTTCCAGCGGTTCAAAAGCCGTTCATAGTCCGTCAGAACTTTCGTACATTCCAGCACAAGTCTGCGCTGCTGCACCACGGGCGGCTGAGCGGGCACAACCGCAGCCGACTGCGGTGTGTTCGGGTCAAGCCCGAAATCGGCAGCGAGTTTTTGCGCCGCCTGAATCAGAGAAAGCCCAAAAAGTTTGCTTACAAAGTCGATTACGTCTCCCTTTACCTGACAGCCAAAGCAGTAGAACCGTGTATCGACCTTCAAAGACGGGGCGTGGTCGTCGTGAAAGGGACAGAGCGTCATGCCGTTGCGCTGAACGTTCAAGCCGTAGTGTTCAGCCGCCTGGCGGGTCGTAATTTGAGATTTGACGAATTGAAAGAGGTTCAAGACATTCCTCCTAACAAATAAAAAGATGGTTAAAGGCGGTCAGCCGATTGTTCCGCTCAGTTCCGGACAGGCAGCCTTGTGTGGCGCGGTGTCGTTTTCTCCTTCCTTGGCAGGCTGCACGAATGTGGTCACGGCCTGCATCCCCGGAAAGGTAGCTGATTGGACGGTCATGGAGTTTTCAAAGATCACGGCGACAGTGTAACGGAAAACGTATAGACTGTCAGAAAATCACGCAAAATTACAATTTTGGAGGTCTTCCGTTTCAAAATTGTGAATTTGCAATGTGGCTTCCAGTGATGTATAATCAAACCAAATCAGGAATCTGGAGGAACTCACATTGGCAGAAAGAGAAACGCCGGGGCTGCGCATCAGAAATCTGCGCGAGGCCGCGTTTATCACACAGAAGGACTTTGCCGAACGGATCGGCGTAGCCCCTTCCCAGCTCAGCCGCATTGAAAGCGGTGAAACCAAAACCATCAGCAGCGATATTCTGATCGCCATCGCCACGGAATTTGACGTATCGACGGATTATCTGTTGGGGCTGTCCACACTTCAAAAGCCGCGCAACGTTGACGTGACGATGACGGGGCTTTCCGAAGCTGCGTTCAATCGGATGGTGAACGGCGAAATGGATATGGACGTTTTGAACCGATTGATTGAACACAAGCACTTTCCGCAACTGACCAAGATGATTCGCATCTATTTTGCCGATGAGCTGGAATATGGGATTCAGAGCCGAAACATGATGCTGGACGTGTTAAGCGATACCATCATGGAATTTCCAACGAGCAGCGAAGAAGCCGAAAAGGCCAAGCGTGAAGATGTGATGCTGTTCAAGGCGCAGAAATTCGCGCCGCATGAAGCCGATTTCGAGCGCATTAAAAATGTCTTTCTCTCTATCCTCAAGGATATCAAGAAAGACATGGACGAAAAAGAACCGACGTCGCCGCCGGTTCAGATGGAATTTTTGAAAAAGCTGATGGGCGCAATTCGGGAACTGTCTCTCCCTAAAAATCCGCCGTCGCCGGAGAAAGCGGTGGATTGGACGATTTCTCAGCTTGCCAAACAGATTACGATGAGCGCGGAAACGAGAAAGGCATACAAACGTGCGTTTATGATGTCGCTTCACGATAACGGAAAAGCGCAGGGGAAAAAGTGACGGGTATCCCTTTGCTGCGGGGATGGATAGGTGGGCAAACAGCGTGGAGCAAGGATGCGGAAGCGGCGGTCAACTCCATCCCCTTCGCAAAGGTATAACACACTAGACCTTGCAAGCAAGGTCAGTGTGCCAAGGGGCTGCGACCCCTTTGGAAACCCCGGAGGTAATCCTTCACTTTACGCATTGCAGTTTACCCGCATCAATTTCAAACACCTCATCGCACAACGTATTGATGTCAGTTTGATTATGGCTGGCCAGTATAATCGTTTTTCCTTGGGCTTTCAGAGTAAGAAACAATTTTCTCATTTTTTCTACTCCTTCATTGTCTAATCCATTAAAAGGTTCATCTAACAAAAGAATCGGCGGATTCTCCATAATGGCTTGTGCAATAGCCAATCTTTGCCTCATTCCCAAAGAATACTTTCCAACCTTTTTCTTCATATCGGCATCAAGTCCAACCCTTTCAATCGCGCGGCATATTTCAGTATCCGTTATCTTATTTTTTACGCTTGCCAACAATTTCAAATTTTGAAACCCTGTCTGATTATGAAGAAAACCAGGCGTTTCAATAATAACACCCATATCCGTGTTCAAGCGTTTGGCGCTTGTTTCCAATAAACCGTCAATCCAGACCTGTCCTTCATAAGTTGGAACGAGTCCGCAAATACAGCGTAAGAGCATTGTCTTTCCTGATCCATTTCTTCCGATTAGACCATATATCAATCCTTTTTCAAAGGAAGCATTGATGTCATTCAATACGACTGTATCGTTATATTTTTTCGTGAGGTTTCTTATTTCAATAATAGGCACAATTTTTACCTCCTTCTAAGGCAAACAGGAACACATTTTTTACCTATTGGGAACGATTCGCTATATATATCTCAGTCTTATTGATCCTGATAAGACAAAGTACAAAAAACAAAAGCATGAGAGCCAGTAGAACAAAAAAACTGTACTCAAACGAGTCAATTCCAAATATTGTTCCATTTCTTATCAGGACACTCACTCTGGTTAAAGTAACGATAGAGTACTTTTCCGATTTTTCCGACAATATCATGAGTGAAAAAAGGTCTTGCAAAATCAAGAAACCCGCAATTATACTTCCGATTTGTTTTTTCTCCTCCAAATTAAAGAAAAACTGAATTTCTGCTAGACAAACACTTGCCATCCACGAAAAGAGCAAGCATAGCGCATTCGCGTTGATCGGCGACATGCTTTCAGTGATATATTTACTGAAGCTCATCACATTTTCCAAATTGGTTTCTCCCCGCGAAAGCGCCAGTATAACCGTTCCCCACTGTGAACTAAATGTAATATTAGGAACTAATAGAAAAACTGAAATAAGCGATATTGCCGCAAAGTAAATCATCGTAGAAACACAAATATAGAGCATCTGCGCAATGCACCACTGAACCCGATTTATGCGAACAATTAGAAGTATCTGTGTTTCATTGAAAAAAGGGGCATCGCTAAATAAAAACAGTGTTCCACCTACAATGACCATTTGTAAAAATACAGAGCTTGAAATAAACGGATATACCCACGGTGTAATCTTGTAATGTTGCGCCGATAGCCATGTACTGATAGGTGCAAGATGATCCCATATAACAAAGCACACAAAGAATATTGTCATATAAAATCTTGAGGATTGCAAAAGTTTCTTTAGATCGAAAATAAAACATGCCCATATTCCATGAAAGTTAAGCATGTATAAACCTCCATCTCATTTTGAAATGAAATATTCTATGGACAACGACATGTAGCAAAATAAAGTAACATGTCATACTTAAAAATGTCATGGTGTCATTCGTTTGGGATATATATTTTGCAACATCGCTGGGAGAGTGCCACGGCCCCGTTGAAATGTAAGCGATATTGTACAATAATATATTTATAATAAACGGAGAAGCCAAAGCCACTTTTCTATCAGGATAGAACGCAGATACCGTCAATCCTACGCACGCCCAAAGTGAGCCACACAAAGCAGAACTAAAAATATAAAAAGCTATATATACGCATGAATTTTCATTTTGCAACCATTGTCCAAACGGCTGCAAAATAAAGTTTTCAAGGTTGTCACTACCGGCTGCCAAAAATGGATATCGAATCCGTAAAAGAAGCACAAATACTACCCATCCAGCAGTAATTGTGAAAAATCCTGAAACAGCGCAGGCTATGTAATTACAATTTATATATGTTTTATCATCCATTCTGGCCAGCAGAAACGGCATAGTATGGTCACAAAAGTCTTGTGCTACTGTGTCTGCCATAACAAACGCAGCCAAGAGCGGTAACAAACGCGAGAAAGAACCAATATCGTATGTAAATCGAAATAAATAAACAATATCGAGCGTATCATAATCTGCACGAATATCCGGCATAATCACAAGAAAATTCATAAATATCATGCAAAAAGCAGAAATAATCAGCCTGATCGAAAGCATTTTCATCTTTAGAAGATTAAAAAAATATGTCCTTTTCATCTCGAAATCACTTCTCCAGTATAAGCGTTCACATAAACTCTGGTTATAAACAGATGTTCATCAATGTTTCGCGCTTGTATTTCATCAGGCGAAGCCCCCTCATCTGTCGAACTGAAAATCCACATCGGACTTAAAACGATTTCATTTTTTCGTTCCATTGCAACCAGCTTCAATTCCGCTCGAACAAAGCAGAGCTTCTTTTCGGAAATACTCTGAGTGTAGTAGTCAGTCAACGCTTTGACAGCCATTTTATAATCAATAACTGGTTTATTCGCTTCTTTTGAAACCACTGAGTACATACCCGTGATTTTCATTCCAATCACACCAGATGAATCAACCATGGCAACAACACGTGTTGGAAATCGTGTCTTATCTGTTGCACTTCTGCAAAAAGTCGCATCAACTGGGTAACCATTAAACGATTGTTCTGCAACAACTACATAGCATTCCTCTCTTTTACTCCATGTGCGAGAGTATTTCTTCTGGCGTGTTTTCGGCTCAGATTGCCAAAACAGACTTTTTTCTATTATTTTTTGCGCATCGTTGAGCGAATCCTGATCCATCGCTATAATACGGCTGTTTGTAGTCGATATTCCAACGGAGGACAAAATGCTGTTGATTTGCTCTAAGGCATCTTCCGAGCTGCAAAAATCCAAATCAGTGTCATGAACAAAATAGTTTGACATATCGTTGATTTCATCATCAATAGGCAAAAAATACGAGTATTTATCATAATCATTCGTCTCATAATAAATCGCTTCTGCCGCTGAAATCGTCAACTTATCACCATGATCCGAAGTATATACCGGTATGGGACTTTCTTCTCTATTATTGCAGGAAAACAGGGAACGCAGGCTTTGCTCTGGAATAGACATGTATTTCACCGTAAAAGAGGGCATCTCATCAAAATCCGATATCGGGCGATTCATCAACTCAATCTTGATATTGTCAGTTATACTTAAATTCTCGTATCGTTCTTCATTTGCATAGTTTTCAAACATATCGTTTTTTTCATTGCCGCCGGAACTGACAGCATATTGTTCATCGTTAAGAACAGAAGATACATTATTTTCCTCAATCGACGTTTGTGATTCAGCGCGATCCAGCGTTTTATGGTAAATATAAGCCAAAGCAACGCTACTCAAAACGATAAGCAAAAACACAACCAGTTTCTTCTTTCTTTTTTTATCTCTGCTCATATCGGATGCTCCCTTTCATTTGATAGTCACTGCATGTATTTGTTGTTATAATAGATATGCCACGAGAGGCATACCCTTCTCGTGGCATATTGAAATATGTTTTACGGATTCCAACGTCCACTGCAAGTGATTTCTTTATCCGCCTGGCCACGAAGATTGTACAACGCTCCTGCCACACCTTTACGCACGGAATAGCTATACCCTTTAGAGATGCTTTTGGTTTTAGAAAGGCTTACCGCTTCTCCTTTCGAGCCGCTTGCAGGCCATGATGCAATCGTTGTCCAATTTCCATCCTTTTTCTGTTGAAGTTTCATCGTCATGCTGCTTACTGTAGCATCGCTATTGGGGATGATCTTTCCCGTACATTCAGCCGTCGATCCGTTAATTACCAAGCTTACGCTGATTCTGGCTGTCTGATTGTAAAAGGGTTGAATCTCTCCTTCTGCCCACGCAGAGGAAACAAGCGCTGTTACGACCAGCAACATCATCAGGAACACCGATACCATTTTTTTCATAGGGATTTCCTCCTTTTTGTTTGTCTATCTATATAGACACATCTTTCTGCACTTTTATCTCCATTTTTCAAAATTTTTTTATTTTATTTGTTTCACACTTTCCGCAACTTTAAGAACTTGTTCCTCATTGTCTCCATCCATCATAACCGAAAGAATCCTATTGTTTTCGCTCCATATAACAGCCGATGTTTTTTCTTTAACCGAGACGATTGCATCACTTCCATGTATCTCTGTATGGTATACTCTTGCATTTTCGGTATCCATATTCATCTCATTTGTTTCAGACATTTCTTCAAAAATTAAGCGAGCATCCGGGTTCTTCTTATCGTGCATATAAACAGACAATTCGCGACCAAACAAATTATCAATACTCTCAACCTCAAATCCAGCTGGAATATAGGATGGATAATACATTCCCTCCCACTCAGCTGGAACATCAAAGGCTTTTTGTTTATCTTCTTGTAGTCTTACAGCCGTATATTGCCCATGATCTTCTGCGAACATCGAAAACACACGAACTCTAAATGTTTCATTTGACGCAAATGCCGTAGTGAGGCCGATACAAAGAATCCCCAACGCTGCTACCGCAAAACGCATTGTTCGGGGTGCTACTGTAAAAAACTGCTTTTTCAAACCCAGCCAACGCAAATGACGCATCAGCTTCTTCAATCGTTTCTCTCTGTTTTTTTCCAAAAATTCCAAGTATCGTTGATCCTCAGGAGTACTCTCCATCAGCAAATGAACTTCTTCATCACGCAGTTCTCTAATCGCTTTTGAAATCAAAACCTTTTGATATTCAATCCGCAGTTTTCGGTCATCCTGATACTCCGGTTTATTCATTTCTTTCAACGCAATCCACCTCCTCAAGTATCTTTCTAAGATGCTTATACGTTCTTTCCAAGATTCCGCCAATGTTTTGAGTTTTCACGCCTATCTGCTGTGCGATTTGCTTATGTGTCATCTCCTCATCGAATCGCATCGACAATATCCATTGTTCTCTTTTTGACAACTTCTGTATAGCTTTTTTTAGTCTTTGTTTTTCTCCGGCAATAATAATTTGTTCTTCAATCGGAGTCTCATTTGCTGCTAATTCCTGTGTACATTCTTCATCCATCGTAAACGTGTACTGGTTTGCCTTTTTCAATCGTCTTAGTCTATTGATTGAAGCATGTTCGACCGTTATGATGATATATCTTCTCAAGCTCATATCAGAAAGTTGTCTCAGCGTTGAAATGCGTTTCATAAGCATCAGGCACGCATCACCCACAGCATCTAACGCTTCTTCCTCATTTTTCAAGACAGTCAACGCTTTTTTGAACATCAACAACTCATAATCCATATAGAGCTGCTGAAAAAATACCCGATCGTCTTCACTGTGCATCGTCCAAACTACGGTGTAAAAAGTTAGCATTTGTGTTTCATTACCCCCCCCTGAATTTATTTTTCCACCATTTATAAAGACGCTTATTCCGCCTCTTTTATCTCACTTTTCTATAAATTTTAGTTTTTTTCTTTTTTCCCTTGTTTTTTCTCTTTTTTCCATACTTTTTATATGGTATAGTAGAAACAGCAATGACATTTGAGGAGTCGATATTCATGAAAGCTGTCATCTACGCCCGCTATTCTTCCGACAACCAGCGCGAAGAATCCATCGAAGGACAAATCCGCGAGTGTACGGCTTTCGCGGAAAAGAACGACATTACCGTTCTAAAACACTACATCGACCGCGCCTATTCCGCACGGACAGACCATCGTCCAGCGTTTCAGGAGATGATTAAGGACAGCGACAAGCACCTGTTCGATATGGTCATTGTCTGGAAACTCGACCGTTTTTCCCGCGACCGTTACGACAGCGCCCGCTATAAGGTGTTGCTCAAGAAGAACAATGTCCGCGTTGTTTCCGCAACTGAGGTGATTTCTTCCGGCGCGGACGGTATCCTGCTGGAATCCGTCTTGGAGGGCTTTGCAGAGTATTATTCTGCTGACCTCGCCGAGAAGGTGACGCGCGGTATGACAGAGAACGCTTTGAAATGCAAATTCAACGGCGGTTCAATGCCCATCGGCTATGTGATTGACGAGGAACAGCATTTCCAAATCGACCCGTTGACCGCTCCCTTCGTTCTGGAAGCCTTCAAGCGCTATATTGAGGGTGCGACCATGAAGGAACTAATCGACTTCTTTAAGGAAAAGGGCATCAAAAATAAAAGCGGCGGAGATATCAATTACAACAGTATTCAACGCATGTTGAACAATCGACGCTACATCGGCGAGTACGCCTTCCGAGATGTCGTTGTGCCTGACGGCATCCCAGCCATCGTTCCGAAAGAACTCTTTGACCGTGTACAGGCTAAGCTCGCCCAAAACAAAAAATCCCCTGCCCGTCATAAGGCAGAGGAAGATTATCTGCTGACCACCAAGCTGTTTTGTGGCTGCTGCGGCGCATATATGTGCGGTGATAGCGGAAAGGGACGCAGCGGCGAAGTTCATCGCTATTACAAATGTGTATCCATCAAGAAACGACGTGCGGTCTGCAATAAAAAATCGGTTCGCAAGGATTGGATTGAAGATATCGTCGTGAACGCAACCATGAAGATGGTGATGAACGACACAACCATTGACGCGATTGTTGCCGCGCTAATCGCTTTGCAGGATGCAGAAAACGTCAATCTTCCGCTGTATGAAAAGCAGCTCAAAGAAACCAATGTCGCCATCAACAACCTGCTCAACGCCATTCAAGCGGGAATCCTCAATCGTTCCACCAAGGAACGCTTTGACCAGCTCGAAGCCACACGCGACGAACTTGAAAACAAAATCGCCGCAGAAAAGCTGGCGAAGCCCCGCATCACCGAAGAACAGCTGCGCTTCTTCCTCAACCGCTTCCGTAAACTCGATGTGCGACAGCTCTCACACCGCCGTATGCTGATTGACACATTTGTCAATGCAATTTTCCTTTATGATGATAAACTGGTTCTGACTTACAATTTCCGCGAAGGAACAGAAACAATCACGTTCGATGACCTGAAAAACAAACTGGGAGAAGGATTTTCGGGTTCGGATATGAGTTCGGTCGCTGCACCAAAAAAGAAAACCCAGCAAACGCTGGGTTTTTTCTTTTTTTCTTGTATAATCAGGAAAAAACGATCTCCGCGGGCGGATCATCCGCATTGGATGTTCTCATCCTATCCGCCTATTTTTTATGACTCGAATGATGACACGCCGTGCCTCTTCGTTTTTCTGCGTT
>Ga0129311_1001200_pt1 | contig 19019 bp, 19 predicted proteins | sample Go1ome_FD_94435 | JGI IMG/M metagenome (GOLD analysis project Ga0129311, IMG submission 94435) | Western lowland gorrila individual fecal microbial communities from Wisconsin, USA - Go1022B metagenome | ecosystem: Host-associated > Mammals > Digestive system > Large intestine > Fecal | place... | reverse complement strand
GCCTGACGGCGCTGCCTGTTTTGTGATTTATAAGGAAAGAAATCACAAAACAAGTCTCATATGAACTCCATGCCCTTCAGGCAATTAAAATCTTTTTTAAAGATTTTAATTGGAGTTCAGTATGAAAACACCAAACCACAAGGGTTTTATTATGATATTTCCAAAGGTTATTATACTATTTGGAGCATGGCTTGTCAATCGCTAACCGCTGGAATTCGATACTGATTTATTTTTTTGGCAGTCGGCCGGTTATTTATTATAAGGAAGGGGTTATCCTTGAACGGTTTTCACAAAAGCAGCCCGGTCGGATGCCTTAAAGTAAGCAGAACCTGCCACCAGCACCTCTGCGCCGCTCTCCTTGCAGAGGGTGTGGGTGGTTCCGTCCACGCCCCCGTCCACCTCGATGATGCACTGGGGGTTCACCTCGTCCAGCAGCTGGCGCAGACGGCGGATCTTGGGCATCATGTCCGCCATGAACTTCTGACCGCCGAAGCCGGGCTCCACCGTCATCACCAGAATCATGTCGCATTTTTCCAGGTAGGGAATGGCGGCCTCCGCCGGGGTTTTGGGCTTCAAAGACAGGGCCGCCTTGCAGCCCAGGGCGCGGATCTTATCCAGTGCCTCCAGGGTGTTCTGGGGCTGGTCAGCCTCCACATGGATGGTCAGCCAGTCGGCACCGGCCTTGACAAAATCCTCCACATAGCGGATGGGCCGGTCGATCATCAGATGCACATCCAGCGGCAGGCGGGTCACCGGCCGCAGGGCCTTGACTACAGGGATGCCAATGGAGATATTGGGAACAAAAATGCCGTCCATAACGTCCACATGAACCCAGTCGGCACCGTTTTGCTCAATGTTATGAATATCCCGCTCCAAATTGGCGAAGTCAGCGGACAAGATAGATGGTGCAATTTTTGCCATGATTTCATTCTCCTTTTCCAGGGGGTGCCCCGCATTTTTCGTATTGGAAGGTATCTTCCCGGCAGCACCGCATTCTTTTGTCAGCATACCACACAGCGAATAAAAATGCAACACAGGAAGATATTTCCGGCATGATTTTTCCCCATCCGGTCATAATAGGAAAAGCTCTGATAGCATCAGAGTTTTTCAAAGGCAGCACCGCATAATTCGGCAAGAGACAGCAGCGAGAGATTTTGTTCCAAGATAAGGTTTGGAAAACGCAGGAATACTGGATGTACCCGCAAGGGGTATGCCGCATCCGTAAGCCAGCTGCGCTGGCAACGGCTGCGCTATACCCGCAGGGGGCATGCCGCATCCGTAAGCCAGCTTACGCTGGCAACGGCTGCGCTATATTTCAAGTTTTTCAAACCGAAATATTGGGACAAAAGATCCGCTGATGTCCGCAGACGCAATTGTGCGGTGTTGCACAAAGAAAGAGGAGGAACCCAATATGAACGACCACGCCAACAAGTGCATTGAATGCTCCGTCCGTTCCTGCGCCCACCACTGCGAAAATCAGGACTACTGCTCTCTGGAGCAGATCCATGTGGGCACCCACGAATGTCACCCTGCGGTGGATCAGTGCACCGACTGCAAATCCTTCCGGAAGCGGTAAAGTCAACGAAAAGGGGGCTGTCTCACATTTTGGAGGCAGCCCTTTTTGTCTTGACGAAGCATCCCCAGACTGGTATCATAGATGTCAGATTCTGGATCATTCAAATATTTTTTGTCATGTGTACATACTATTTTCACAAGTGATCATTAAGATAATAGGCAAAGCTAATGCAATGGAGGCATCGCTATGAACGAATATGAAAACAACGAATACAATTCCCAGCAGGGACAGGATCCGATCCCTCCCACCTCTCACGATGACCCTGCCCAGCAGCCCGGAAGCGCGCCCTACAGCGGTGCAGGCACAGGCCGCAGAGAATCCCCCTATGCCGGTTCTCCCTATGAAATGAACCACCATCAGGTTCCCCCGCAGTACAACTATCGGCCCCAGCCGGATCCTTCCTATCAGCCCCCCAAAGATCCCGCACCCAAACCCGGTCACCATTCCGGCAAGCGAATCCTGGCCGCCCTGCTGGCCGTGGTTCTGGTAGCGGGCAGCTGCGGCGCTACCGCCATGCTGGTCAACCGCCGCTGGAACGACCGCACCCAGCAGATGCAGACCGAGTTCAACCAGAAGCTGACGGATATGCAGAAGCAGATCGACAGCGCCAAGAAGTCCACCATCATTTCCGGCAATCCGGTAAACTCCGGTGACTCTCTCTCCCCCAGCCAGGTCTATGCCAACAATGTGGACAGCGTGGTGGCCATTTCCTCCACCATTCAGACCACCAGCTTCTACGGCACCAGCCAGGGCACAGCCACCGGCTCCGGCTTCATCCTGACCCAGGATGGCTATATCATCACCAACTGTCATGTGGTGGAGGGAGCCAGCGAGGTTTCCGTCATCACCCATGACGGCACGGAATACCCCGCCACCATCGTCGGCACCTATGCCACCAACGACATTGCCGTTCTGAAGGTGGATGCCACCGATCTGCCCGCCGCCACCATCGGCAGCAGCGACAGCCTGAACATCGGTGACATGGTGGTTGCCATCGGCAATCCTCTGGGCACCCTCACCGCCACCCAGACCGTGGGCTATGTCAGCGGCAAGGATCGTGACATCAGCACCGACGGCAGCGTGATCAGCATGATCCAGACCGATGCCGCCATCAACTCCGGCAACTCCGGCGGCCCTCTGTTCAATATGTACGGTGAAGTGGTGGGCGTGACCTCCGCCAAGTACTCCGGCAACACCGGTTCCGGCGCTGCCATTGAAGGTATCGGCTTCGCCATTCCCATTGACGATGTCACCAGCATCATCAGCGATCTGATTGACTACGGCTATGTCACCGGTGCCTACCTGGGTGTCCGGGTCTCCGACACCGATGCCGAGTCCGCCGCCAAGTTCGGCCTGCCTGTGGGTGCTTATGTTCACAGCGTGGACAAGGGCGGCTGCGCCGAGAAGGCCGGTGTCCAGGCCAAGGACATCATTGTGGATCTGGGCGGCTATGAAGTCAAGGGCTATACCACCCTGGCCCGCGCCCTGCGGAACTTCAAGGCCGGTGACACCACCACCATTACCGTTATCCGCAGCGGCAACCGGATGACCCTGGATATCACCCTGGACGAAAAGCCCCAGGCCCAGCAGGCCACCGCTCCCACCGAGGATACCGAGAATATGCCCAACGAGGGCGATCCCAACGAATGGTTTGAGTATTACCGCCGCTACTTCGGCAAATAACAAACCGGAAACAGAATCCCCTGGCCGGATGCATCGCAAGGTGCATCCGGCTTTTGTATTGACGTGGGGGCGGATATTTGGGGAAAAGGGGCATATCCTATAGTATCCTTTTTTATGGGAGGCACCCTTATGAATCGACTCTCCCCTGTCCGCTCCCTGGGGCGGCGGTGCGTTTGCCTGGTACTGGCGGTGATTCTGGGCTTTTCCTGCCGGATCCCGGCCCGGGCAGTCATCGGCGGCAAGGACAGCGGTCTGATCAATCTGCTGCTTGTGGGAACGGACAGCAGTCAGAGCACCGCTTCCCGCTCCGATACCCTGATCCTCTGCACCATCTGCCCGGAGGAAAAGACCGTTGTCATCACCTCTTTTCTCCGGGATCTTTACGTTCCCATCCCCGGCCATGGCTCCAACCGGCTCAACGCCGCCCACGCCTTCGGCGGTTTGGAGCTGCTGGAAAAGACCGTTCAGGAGGATTTTGACCTGTACCTGGACGGCTGCATTGAAGTGGATTTTGCAAATTTCTCCCAGATCATCGACCTGCTGGGCGGAGTGACCATTGACCTGCGCCGGGATGAGGCCCGGGTCATCAACAAGAAAACCGACAGCCACCTTTCCGAGGGAGAAAACCACCTCAACGGCGACCAGGCCCTGGCCTACAGCCGAATCCGAAATCTGGACCGGGACGGAGATTTCAGCCGCACCAACCGGCAGCGCAAGCTGCTGTCCTCCCTGATGGACAGCTACCGCAATGCCAACCTGCTGACCATTCTTTCCGTGGTGGTGGATGCCCTGCCCATGATCTCCACCAATCTGGAAAAGAAGCAGATCTTAAAGCTGACCGCCAAGCTTTTCCCCCTGCTGGAGCACGCCGACATCCGTTCCCAGCGGATCCCGGCGGACGGCCATTACCGTTTTCAGAACATCCGCAAAATGGAGGTTATTGTTGCCGATCTTGACATAATTCGCGACGATTTGCGGGAATCTCTGCTGAACAGCGTTCAAAACAGCACAAAATAAAGTGTGACAAAAATTATAATTCTATTAAAAAATTATCACCTTCTCCAAAAAATATTTGCCATTTATTCGGAAAAATGTTCAAGATTTTCCTTTTTACCCCTTTTTATAATTGACATTGCTTTTCAGTATCGCTATAATAGGAATGAATAAATGGTAAAGGGGGGATTCCGGTGGAGCTAACGCGGAGTGAATTGGAAATTATGGATGTCTTATGGGAAAGTGAAACCCCATTGTCCCGTTCCGATTTGATTACCCACTCCGAGGGAAAAAGCTGGAAGAACAGCTCTGTGCATATTCTTTTAAACGGTCTACTCCAAAAGGGTGCGATCCAGGAAGCTGGATTGGTGAAACGGATCAAGACCTACGGTCGCCTTTTCACCCCTACCATGACCCGGGAGGAGTATTATGCCAACACCATCTTCTCTCATCGTCATAAGCCTGAGATGGTGGCTCTCTTTTCAGCCCTGCTTCAACGGGAAGAGGTTTCCGATGCGGATCTGGATGCCCTATCGGAACTGCTTCAGCAAAAACGCGTTTGATCCCAAAATGAGGCTGCTCCGGCAGCCTCATTTCTCTGCGCCTTTGAGTTGAAATTGTTAAAGAAATAATCTAATTTTGTAAAATTTTCGATTTTTTATTGACAACCCCCCATGGACGGTGTATAGTAAGGGCATTCATTCCATACTTGGACGGAGGATGTCCCATGATCAACACCGCAGATCTCTATGACTTCAGTCACAGCATTGCCGGCAGCTGGCTGGCCGGTTTTTCCTATCCCTGGCAGGCCCTTGGCCAGATCAAGAGCAAAATTCTGGAGCTGGGTTCCCAGCTGGATGATTCCTATGTAGAAACCGCACCCCAGGTGTGGGTACATAAAACCGCAAAGATCGCTCCCACCGCATTTCTGGGAGCCCCCTGTATCATCGGCCCGGAGACGGAAGTGCGCCACTGCGCCTTTATCCGGGGCAGCGCCCTGGTGGGTGCCAACTGTGTGGTTGGCAACTCCGTGGAGCTGAAAAATGTGATCCTGTTTGACAATGTCCAGGTGCCCCACTTTAACTATGTGGGCGACAGCATTCTGGGCTACAAGTCCCACATGGGTGCCGGTTCCGTCACCTCCAATGTCAAATCCGACAAGACCCTGGTGGTGGTCAAAAATGGCGCTGAGCAGATGCCCACCGGCCTGAAGAAGTTCGGTGCCATGCTGGGGGACTTTGTGGAAGTGGGCTGCAACAGCGTGCTGAATCCCGGCACCGTCATCGGCCGCCGCAGCAACATCTATCCCACCTCCTGCGTTCGGGGCGTGGTTCCCGAAAACAGCATCTGGAAAACCGGCGGCGTTGTGGTCGCCAAGCGCACCGAAGCATGAAAGGAGCCTCACAATGGGAAAATATTTTGGAACTGACGGCTTCCGCGGAGAAGCCAACATCAATTTGACTGCCGACCATGCCTTCCGGGTGGGCCGGTTTCTGGGCTGGTACTACACCCAGCTGAAGCGCCGCAGCGGCAGCGATGCCCCGGCCCGCGTCGTCATCGGCAAGGACACCCGCCGCTCCAGCTATATGTTTGAGTACAGCCTGGTAGGCGGCCTGGTGGCTTCCGGCGCAGATGCCTATCTGCTCCATGTCACCACCACCCCCTCCGTTGCCTATGTGGCCCGCACCGACAGCTTTGACTGCGGCATTATGATCTCCGCCAGCCACAATCCCTACTATGACAACGGCATCAAGCTGATCAACAGCTTCGGTGAAAAAATGGACGAAGGTGTGATCACCCTGATTGAAGCCTATCTGGACGGCCATCTGGAAGCCTTCGGCAAGGCATGGCCGGAGCTGCCCCTGGCCAAGCGGGATCAGATCGGCAGAAGCGTGGACTATGTGGCAGGCCGTAACCGCTATGTGGGCTACCTGATCTCCCTGGGTCTGTACTCCTTCAAGGGGATGAAGGTGGGTCTGGACTGCGCCAACGGCTCCTCCTGGAACATTGCCAAGTCCGTATTCGATGCCCTGGGTGCCAAGACCTATGTGATCAACGCCGAGCCTGACGGCTACAACATCAACAAAAACGCCGGTTCCACCCACATTGAGGTGCTGCAGCGCTTTGTGGTGGACAATGGGCTGGATGTGGGCTTTGCCTATGACGGCGATGCCGACCGCTGCCTGTGCGTGGACGAGCTGGGCAATGTGGTCACCGGTGACCATATTCTCTACATCTACGGCCGGTATCTAAAGGAGCAGGGCGAGCTGCTGGGCAACACCGTGGTCACCACCATCATGTCCAACTTCGGTCTCTACAAGGCTCTGGATGAGCTGGGCATCGACTACGCCAAGACCAAGGTGGGCGATAAGTACGTCTACGAATACATGATGCAGAACAACTGCCGCATCGGCGGCGAGCAGTCCGGCCACATCATCTTCTCCAAGTACGCCTCCACCGGCGACGGTCTGCTGACCAGCCTGAAAATGATGGAGGTCATGCTTGCCAAGAAGAAGACGCTGAGCCAGCTGTGCCAGGGACTGACCATCTATCCCCAGGTGCTGAAAAATGTCCGGGTGGCAGACAAAGCCGCCGCCCAGGCCGATCCCGATGTCCAGGCCGCCGTTGCCGATGTTGCCGCCAAGTTGGGGGATACCGGCCGCGTCCTGGTGCGGGAATCCGGCACCGAACCGGTAATCCGGGTCATGGTGGAAGCCGAGTCCGATGCTGTATGCCACGAATATGTGGATCTGGTGGTGGATACCATCCGCCGGAAGGGGCATACCGTCTAAGGAATTTTGGATACGGAGCAAGCTCCCTCGCTGCCAGCCCTAACCGGCTGCATCCGCGCTTTTCCGTCATCCATGCAAAAATCTCTTATATCGTTTATTTTGTTTTTTACACCGCCCCGGGATTCGGGGCGGTGTTTCTTTCTTTCCTCTCTACCGTGGATAAAAAGATGTATCTTTTTCAATAATATTTGTTCAGAATTCCCCTTGAAATTCCCTTTCACCGGTGGTATGATTGCGTGCATTGAAAATGAATCATGAAATGAGGATCTTTATGGAAGCACAACTGATTTGTCTGGCCCTGGCCCTTATCGGCGGCCTTATGATGTCCCGCCTGACAAAGAAAATACATCTGCCCGCTGTGACGGCCTATCTTCTGGCCGGTCTGGTTCTGGGTCCCTACTGCATCGGACGGCTGAACATCCCCGGCGTGGGATTTCAGGATGCCCAGTCCCTGGGGATCCTGACCCAAACTGCCCTGGGCTTCATCGCCTTCTCCATGGGCAATGAGTTCCGGCTGAGCCAGCTGAAAACCTACGGCTCCAAGGCCATCTTCATCGGCATCGTCCAGGCGGTCATCACCACCCTGTTGGTGGATGCCTGTCTCATCTGTCTGCACCTGCTGTTCCCGGAACTGCTGTCTGTCAGCGCAGCCATTACCCTGGGTGCCATCGCCGCCGCCACCGCTCCCGCCGCCACCGTCATGGTCATCCGCCAGTACAAGGCTGACGGCCCCCTGACCCGGCTTCTGCTGCTGGTGGTCGCCATTGACGATGCCGTAGGTCTGCTGCTCTTTTCCATCTCCTTCGGCATTGCCCAGGCCCTGCAAAACGGCGCTGTCAGCATCACCGGTGTGGTGGTGGAACCCATTTTGGAGATTGTTATGTCCATCGGTCTTGGCTCCCTGACAGGGCTGCTGCTGACCTATGTGGAGCGGTTCTTCCACTCCCGCAGCAAGCGTATGACCATCTCCGTTGCCTTTGTCCTGCTGACGGTGGGCCTGTCCATGCTGGAATTCCAGGTGGGCGGCATCCATTGCAGCTTCTCCCTGCTGCTGGTGTGCATGATGACCGGCACTGTGTTCTGCAACATCTGCGACTTCTCCCAGGAGCTGATGGAGCGTGTGGAAAAGTGGACCACGCCGGTGAATGTGCTCTTCTTCGTGATCAGCGGTGCCGAGCTGGATCTGAAGATCCTGACCAATCCTCTGGCTCTGGCCATCGGCTTAACCTTTATTCTCTCCCGATCCCTTGGCAAGATCTCCGGTGCATACCTCAGCTGCACGGTGACGGATTGCAGCCCAAACATCACCCGGCATCTGGGCATTACCCTGCTGCCCCAGGCCGGTGTGGCCCTGGGTATGGCCCAGACGGCGGCCCTGCTCAGTGACGGCAGTCTGCTGCGCAATGTGGTGCTGTTCAGCGTTCTGGTATTCGAGCTGGTAGGCCCGACCCTGACCAAGCGTTCCCTGCTTCTGGCCGGTGAGATCGACCCTGAGGGCAAGACCAGCGCCCGCACCCCCAATACCCCCCAGTCCGAAATAGTCCTCCAATAATCATTTGTACCGCTTTCTTCCGGAAGCGGTACATTTTTTGTTGCATTGCCCTGGTTTTTGTGGTAAACTGATGGTAATATGACAAGCGGAGGAAAATCATGGATCCTGAAAACCTGAAAAGCCAGATCGGCGTGAACATAGCCCTGCAGCGTAAGCGTCTCGGCATGACCCAGCTGGAGCTTGCCGAAAAACTGAATTATTCCGACAAGGCCGTTTCCAAATGGGAGCGGGGGGAATCCGTGCCCGATGTGCTGACGCTGGTGCAGCTGGCAGACCTGTTTGAGATCCCTGTCAACCAGCTTCTGGAGGATCCCAACGCCCTGCCCGGAAACCCCGGCAAGCTGGAAAAGGCCATGACCCAGGTTTCCGAAAAGGCCCTCAAGCGCAAGGCCAACAAGAATGTGATCCTGGGCTTGTCCTCCACCCTGGTTTGGTTTGTTGCCCTGCTGGTCTTTGTGTTTATCTCCTCTTTTGACCTGCCTGACAGCTGGATCGCCTTCTTTTATGCTGTTCCGGTCAATGCCGTTGTGCTGCTTAGCCTGCGTTCGGCCTGGCGGGATTACCGCTGGAACCGGATTCTGGTCTCCATCATCGTATGGGGCACCCTCATCAGCCTTTACACCACCTTCCTGGTGTTTCTGAACTTCAATATGTGGAAGATCTTCCTGCTGGGGATCCCCGGGGAGATCGCAGTTTTCCTGTGGTTCCGGCTGTTCCGTACCGAGGAACCGGAGCCGGCTTAATCCCCTGCGCCTATAGAAAGGAAGCGTTTGCATGGCTGTTCTGATGATCGCACTGTTTATCGCCGCTGTATTTGGTGTCTGCTGGCTGATAGACAAAGCTTTTTCCAAATCCTTCCGCAGCAAGGTCCAGCACCAATCCGGTCTGGCTGTGCGGGTCAATAAGCGCTACGGCGTTTTTGGGATCGGACTGAGCATTTTGGGCGTTCTGGCTATCTGTGTCGGTGCCAATGTCAGCCCGGCGCTGCTGTTCGGCGGCATCTTCGTGCTGCTGATGGGGCTGTGCCTGGGCATCTACTTTCTGACCCATGGCATTTTCTACGATGGGGAGAGCTTTCTCGTGACCTCTCTGCTGAAAAGGGATCGGGTCTACCGCTATGAGGAGATCCTTCAGCAGCGGCTCTACCAGGTGCAGGGCGGCGGGATCATTGTGGAGCTGCACATGACTGACGGTACGGCTGTCAGTGTTCCTTCCTCCATGGACGGTGCCTTTCTGTTTCTGGATACCGCCTTTGCCGGATGGTGTCTGCAAAAAAATGTGATCCCCCAAAACTGCGACTTTCACGACCCCAGCAAGAGCTGGTGGTTTCCCCATGACGAGGAGGTATAAATGCACATTCCCAGCGGTTTGACCACGGAGCTTTCTCTGGTCACCTTTCAGCAGGCCCTTGAAGCCGCCAACACCCCCAGCCCGGATTACGACATTGAAAAGTGGCTCTATGCTCCCAATTTCTACTCGGAGTATCGTTACATCCTGGGCACCCGGGGAAAGAATCCCCTGATCTGCGTGGGGATCAACCCCTCCACCGCCCGCCCGGATGCGCTGGACAACACCCTCAAATCCGTGGAACGGATCGCTCTGGGCAACGGCTTTGACTCCTTTATCATGTTCAATGTCTACGCCCAGCGGGCCACCTCCCCTGACGATATGGAAAAGGTCTGCAATCCGGCACTTCACCGGGAGAATCTGGAGGCCTTCCGCTATGTGCTCTCCATTTCGGATAAGCCCGCCGTGTGGGCCGCCTGGGGTGCCATCATTGAAAAGCGGCGCTACCTGCCGGACTGCGTCCGGGATATGCTGCAAGCCGGAGAAGAATTCGGTGCCCAATGGTACTGCGCCGGAGCCATCACCAAAAAAGGTCACCCCCATCACCCCCTGTATCTGCGCAAGGATGAAAAGCTGAAGCCCTTTGACGTGCAAACCTATCTAACCCATTTATCATCCAGTACGAAATAACATAACAAACGGCGGAGGGGATTCCTTCGCCGCATTTTTCCCGGAGGAAACACTATGAAATTGATCATTGCATCGGACATTCACGGCAGCGCCTACTGGTGCCGGAAACTGGAACAGCTGATGGAGCAGGAGCAGCCGGACAAGCTGATTCTGCTGGGCGATCTGCTCTACCACGGCCCCCGGAACGATCTGCCCCGGGACTATGCCCCCAAGGAGGTCATTCCCATTCTCAGCCGCTACGCCCAGCGGATTCTGGCCGTTCGGGGCAACTGCGAGGCAGAGGTGGATCAAATGGTGCTGCCCTTCCCCTGCATGGCCCAGTTCTCCCAGCTGCTGATCGACGGCAAGACCCTGTATCTGACCCACGGCCACCACAACAACCCCGACAATCTGCCGCCCCTGCCCCAGGGAAGCGTGTTCCTCTCCGGTCATACCCATGTGAAGCTGGATGAGATCCGCGGCGGCATCCGCTGCCTGAACCCCGGCAGTGTGGCCATTCCCAAGGACGGCAGTCACAGCTGTCTGATTTACCGGGATGGGGAATTTTCTTTTCATATTTGGGAGGATTGACATGAATTCGACAGAATGTGAATCCTGCTGGTATTATGATTATGATGAGGAATATGATGAATATTACTGCATGATGGATCTGGACGAGGATGCGTTCTACCGCATCTTCTGCTCCCCATCCCAGCACTGCCCCTACTACCGGCAGGGCGATGACTATACCCTGGCAAGGAGACAATAATGATGAAACCCCTTTTCCCCCTGGCACTGTGCCTGCTGCTTCTGTGCGGCTGTGCCGCCCAGAGCCCCATCCCGGAAGCACAGTCTGAATCCGCTTCCCTTTCTGCCCAGGCTCCGGATATCATATCTTCCATCGGCACAGACGGTGCTGTCCGGCGCTGGCATCTACCGGAGGATACCACCGGGGTGCTGCCTATGGGGCAGAACCTGCTGGTATTTCGGGGCAGCCAAACCACCACCCTGACCCTGGTGGATCCGGAAACCATGTCCGAGTCTGCCCGGTGGGAGGCTGGCTTTCTCCTACTTCCTACAGACAGCACCTTGCGCATCTGGGAGGACGGACTATCCTTCTATGACCCTGCATCTGGGCAGACTCTGGTTCTGGATGCCCAGCTTGCCCAAAAGGGGCGGATCCCTAAACCCGATGGGCTTCAAGGGGTGCCCCTGCTTTCCCAGGATCTTCGCACCCTCTATTACTGCACCGCCGATGCCATTCGGGCCTTCGACCTTTCCTCCGGTATTCACCGGATCGTAAAGGAAGGGGCCTACCCGGAGCAGACCCTTTCCGGCCTGCTTCTGGAGGACTCGGTACTGCAAGTCAGCATCACCGATGCAGAAGGGCTCCAGCGTACCCTGTTCCTGTCCGCCAAAACCGGCCAGCTGCTCCAATCCTGCGATGGAGCGGTTTCCCCCATGACCGCCGGAGATGCCTACCTGGTCTGCATGGCCCAGAGCAGCGGAAATACCCTGCTGTTTGGCAGAGCCGATGGTGCCGTCATGCAGCTCCAGCCCCAAACCTGGGAAACCGCCATCCTTCTGGGCAGCCGGTTTCAGGCACTGACTGCCGGAGCCTGGGAGGACGGCCTGCGCCTTGACTGCTACGATCTGGAAACCGGGCAGCGCACCGCCTCTGTCACCGTGCCGGGTGCTTCCCAGCTTTACACTGCCGGTGTGGGAACAGACGGCAGGATCTGGCTGATGTGCACCCAGGACGATGTTCCCACTCTGCTTTCCTGGGATCCTGCTGCATCCCAGGTGACGGACGATGCCATTTATACCAGTCCCCAGTTCACCCGGAAGGAGCCGGACTATGACGGTCTGGCGGCCTGCTCGGTTTATGCCCAGGAGCTGGGCGAAAAATACGGCATTGAGGTGCGAATCTATCGGGATGCCGTGGCTCAGAAGCCCTGGGACTATACCCTGGAATATGAATATCAGGCCCCGGTGCTTCGCCGGGAGCTGGAACAGCTGGATCAGGCTCTTGGCAGCTTCCCGGAAGGGTTTCTTGCCAAGCTCACCCAGAAGCTCACTGCGCTGCGAATCTGCATCGTCCGCAGTGCCGCCGGAACCCCAGCCTCCGGCAGTCTGTCCGCCGTCAACGGCCTGCAATTCCGGGAGGGAACCGATGCCTACATCATCCTGTGCGCCGACCAGGACACCCGCACCGCCCTGTACCATGAGCTGTTCCACCTGATTGACACGGTGGTGCTCACCTCCAGCACAGCCTATGACCGCTGGGATACCCTGAATCCCCCGGATTTCCAGTATGACAACGATTATCTTGCCAACCGGAACCGGGACGGTAGCGCCTGGCTGACCCCGGGAGAGGCGTATTTTGTGGACACCTACTCCATGAGCTTTGCCAAGGAGGATCGGGCCAGGATCTTTGAAAACGCCGCCACCGACGGCCACGCCCAGCTCTTCGCCGCCCCCGTCCTGCAAGCCAAGCTGAAGCTGCTGTGCACCGGCATCCGGGATGCCTTCGGTCTGAAGAATTCCCCGGATACCTTTGTCTGGGAACAATACCTGCTGGATAACTAGGGCAACACCACACAATTGCATCTGCGGACATCAGCGGATCTTTTGTCCCAATATTGCAGTTTGAAAAACTTGAAATATAGCGCAGCCGTTGCCAGCGTAAGCTAGCTTACGGATGCGGCATACCCCCTGCGGGTATAGCGCAGCCGTTGCCAGTGCAAGCTGGCTTACGGATGTGGCACACCCCCTGCGGGTACACAAAGTATTCCTGCGTTTTCCAAACTTTATCTTGGGACAAAATCTCTCGCTGCTGTCTCTTGCTGAATTATGCGGTGCTGCCCTAAAAAATCCCCCGGTTCTGCACGAACCGGGGGATTGGCTTTTATGTAACTTTATACCTCCTGGAAGAGGGACTGCTGGCAGTACTTGATGATGGCGCGGCGGGTAACGATGCCGATGAAGGTATTTTTATCGTCCACCACCGGGACGAAATTCTGATAGGAAGCCCGCTCCACCAGCTCCTGCATGGAGGTGGTGACCCGGACGGGGACATTGTCCTTCCGGCGGGAAATGCTCATGATCTTCTGGGTTTCTGTCTGCCGCATATCCATGGAACACATATTCTTGATGGCCCACAGCAGATCTCCCTCCGTCAGTGTTCCCACATATTCTCCCTGGGGATTCAGAATGGGAAGGGCTGCGTAACCGGCCTGCTCCATCTTTTCCAGGGCCTGCCGCATGGTGTAATCATCGTGCAGAAATGCACACATTGCCTTGGGTGTCAGAAAAAACAAAATATTATTCATAGACTCTCCCTTTTCAGAGGTCTTATCAGACCCAATTATCTTCACTGCATATTATAGCACAGTCGGTCCGGAAAAGTATGAATTTTTTTCGTTAACCTGTTGGCGATTTGACGAATTATCCCCCAGCTTTTTATGCAGAATTCCAGTAACCCCCAGAAGGGAGAGCGGCTTTCCGAGAGGACATCTATTGTCGCAAAAAAGGGGGCGTATGCTGCCAAAGAACCGGTTTTCTACCGCCGGGGGAGAGGTTTTCCGGCACTCTCCCGGGAGAAGAACCGCCCTTCTGCCCATCATGGAGACAGTGGAACGAAATAGGTGTTTCCTTTTTGGGGAAACTATGGTATGATCGTAACACGTCAAAGAAGAACCAACGAAGAAAGGATAGCTCCATGAAACGAACCAAATTATCTGACCGCAAGCTTCCGGATTACTCCCGGGGCGAAGAGATCATGAATATGGTGACCCACATTGTGGGCGGTGCGGTGGGCGTGGTGGCCCTGACCCTGTGTGTCATCTTTGCCGCCCTCCACGGCAACGTGTACGGTATCGTCACCTCTGCAATTTACGGCACCTGTATGATCACCATGTTTACCATTTCCAGCGTGTACCACGGCCTGAAGCCCACCATGGGCAAGAAGGTTATGCAGGTCATTGACCACTGCACCATCTATTTCCTCATCGCAGGCACCTACACCGTCATTGCCCTGTCCGCCATCCGCCCGGTCTACCCGGCACTGGGCTGGGGACTGTTTGCCTTTGAATGGGCCATGGTAGCTGTGGCTGCCACCCTGACCGCCATTGATCACCACTACTTCCGGGTGTTCTCCATGATCTGCTATATCGGCATGGGCTGGGCTGTGATTCCCTTCTGGCGGCAGACCATGCAGGTGCTGACCAAGTCCGGCTTCCTGTTCCTGCTCTTTGGCGGCATTGCCTACACCATCGGCTCTGTGCTCTACGGTCTGGGAAAGAAGAAAAAGTGGATGCACTCGGTGTTCCACATCTTCGTAGACCTGGGCGCCCTGCTCCAGTTCTTTGCCGTTCTGTTCTACGCGATCTAAGGAAACTTTTCCATCCCCAGCCTGGGAATAAAATGCCTATACGGTTGAAGGCCGCCTCACAAAGAGGCGGCCTTGCTGTTTATTCCGGTTTGGTTTCGGGGTCGGTTTCGGGCTTGGGAGCCTCCGCTTCTGCCTGGGTGAAGCCGTCGAACATGGAGGTGGAAGAGCACTCCATAATCTGCTTACCCTGCATCAGGGCTTCAAACTGCTCGCCGGACATGGATTCCTTGTCCAGCAGGAAGTCTGCCAGCTGCTGCAGCTTATCGGCGTTGTCCTTGAGGATCTTTTCACAGTGGGCATAGGCCTGGTCGATGAGGTTCTTTACCTCCTCGTCAATGGTACCGGCCACCTTTTCCGAGTAGCTCTTGGTGGTCTGGTAGTCCCGGCCGATGAACACCTCGCCGTCATCCAGATAGGATACGGTGCCCAGCTTTTCGCACATACCGTAGCGGGCAATCATATCCTTGGCAAGCTTGGTTGCCCGGTCGATATCGTTGGAAGCGCCAACGGAAATATCTCCGATGAACAGCGCCTCCGCCACACGGCCGCCCAGCAGCGCCACGATCTGCTCAAACATCTGATTGCGGGTCATGTTGGAAGAATCATCCCGGGGCAGGCTCCAGGTGGAGCCCAGGGACTGGCCTCTGGGGATGATGGTGATGTGCCGGACAGGATCCTGGGTGGGCAGATTGTAGGTTGCCACCGCATGGCCTGCCTCGTGAATGGCAGTGGTTTTCAGATCCCGGCGGGTCTGGACACGGCTCTTCTTGGCAGGGCCTGCCAGGATCTTCATCAGTGCCTCGTTGATGTCCTCCATGGTCAGCACAGGGCGGTTCTCTCTGGCTGCCAGAATGGCTGCCTCATTGAGCAGGTTGCTCAGGTCCGCACCGGTGAAGCCGGAGGTAGACCGGGCGATCACATGCAGATCCACCCCGGCATCCAGCCGCTTATCCTTGGCGTGAACCTTCAGGATCTCCTCACGGCCCTTGACATCCGGGCGGCCCACATAGATCTGCCGGTCAAAACGGCCGGGACGGAGCAGTGCCGGATCCAGGATATCAGGGCGGTTGGTGGCTGCCAGGACGATGATGCCCTCGGTACGGCCAAAGCCGTCCATTTCCACCAGCAGCTGGTTCAGGGTCTGTTCCTTTTCGTCATGGCCGCCGCCCAGACCGGAACCGCGTTTGCGGCCCACAGCGTCGATCTCATCAATGAAAATAATGGCAGGGGCGATCTTCTTTGCCTGTTCAAACAGGTCTCTGACACGGCTGGCACCCACGCCCACATACATCTCCACAAAGTCAGAGCCGGAAATGGACAGAAACTGCACACCGGCTTCTCCGGCAACCGCCCGGGCAAGCAACGTCTTACCGGTACCGGGAGGGCCTACCAGCAGCAGGCCGTGGGGGATCCGTGCGCCGATGGCAGAATACTTTGCCGGATCCCGCAGGAAATCCACCACCTCCGCCAGTTCTTCTTTTTCTTCGTCCGCACCGGCTACATCCTCAAAGGTCACCTTTTTGCCGTCGGGGACACCCAGAACCGTCCGGGCCTTGCCGAAGTTTTGCAGGGGGTTGGCACCGTTCATTTTGCCCATCAGGATCGCCCATGCCAGCAGCAGGATCAATCCTGCGATAACCATCGGCAGGACAAAGTCGTATGGGGTGGTTTTGGATGCGGGATGGAACTGGTAGCTTTCCAGAACCCCGGAATCGGTCTGCTCCAGCAGCAGCTCGTTCATCTCCTGGTGGAACAGCTCCGTGTCACCCAGCTCCGTGGTCAGGCGGGTCTTTCCGTTGTAGGGCTTGTTCAGCTCCAGGGCGATGACATCATCCTGCACCTCAAAGCTCTTGACCTGCTCATTGCGCAGCAGGGTCACGACCTCGGAGTAGGTCAGATCGTCCGTGCCGTTTCGGAAGAAACCCATGACCCAGTTCATCACGAAAAACATGATGGCCAGATAGATCAAAAAAGGGATCACAGTACGATTTTTCAATTCCAGTCTCCTTATGACTTATTTTTCATATGCTTCCGGCTTCAAAATGCCCACATAGGGCAGATTCCGGTAGTGTTCGTTATAATCCAGACCGTAGCCCACCACGAACTCGTTGGGGATGGTGAAGCCGATCCAGTCGGGCTGCAGGGTGATGCCGGGGCGGCGGCGCTCAGGCTTATCCAGCAGGGTGCAGATCTTCACGGAAGCAGGGTTCTTGCTCATCATGTACCGATAGGTAAAGTCCAGAGATCCGCCGGTGTCGAAAATGTCCTCCAGAATCAGCACATGCCGTCCGGTGACATCCACGGACATATCCTGCTTGACGATCATGTTGCCGGTGGATGTGGTTCCATGATAGGAGGAAAGGCACATAAAGTCCATCTGACAGGGAACGGTGATATGGCGGATCATATCCGCATAGAACACCACAACGCCCTTCAGAACGCCCAGGATCACAGGATCCTTATCGGCATACTCCTGGGAAATCTCCTTTCCCATCTGTGCGATCCGCTCCTGAATCTCCTCCTGGGTGACCAGAACCTTCAGAATATCCTTTTCCATTATCTTTCCTCCAATAAGATTTCTTCAAAACAAATGGTTACTGCGGGCAGCTGCTGCGCCGCCCGATCCAGATTTACGCCGAAGCCCCCAACTCCCAGGATTCCTGTCTCATCACAGGCAACCGGGATTCCCTGCCGCTGGGCAGCCGGGATCTTTCGGTCAATAAACAGTTTTTTCAGGGATTTGGTGCCGCCGGACAGGCGAATTTCGTCTCCAGGCTGCCGGGAACGCAGCCGGATCTGTCCCACGGGGCAGACGGTAAAGCCCTTTTGGGGCTGCTGCAAGGAGACGGCGGGGGTGCAGGTCACTCGAAAGCGTCCAAATTCCCCTTCGCCGGGGCAGGATAGTATGACGCTCTCCGGCCCATTGCCCTCTTGCAGCGCTTCCAGGCGGTCATAGCTTCTGGCAATGGTGATGCCGCCGGGGAAGCTGGCCCGGGCAGAGGGTTTGGATGAAAACACCAGTGCCTCCGCTGCGGCAAGGTGGGTCTGCTCCGGCTCCCGGACACCGCACTGCTTTAAAAAGCTTTCCAGCGCGCGGCTGCGCAGGGCCGGTTCCATAGCCCGCAGCCGACTCACCGGAGGAAGCACCTGCCCTGCCTGAGAGGACAGATATTCCTCATCCAGCCGAAGCCGCATGGCCATAGCAGACAGATTTTCCGAAAACCGGGGATTTTCCACCGTGAGCAGCGGCATGACATGATGGCGGATCCGGTTGCGCAGGAACGCATCGGTATCGTTGGAGCTGTCCTGAACACAGGTAAGGCACCACTCCTGCAAGAAGGCTTCCACCTCCTGCCGGGTGACGGTGAGCATGGGGCGAATGATTCTGCCGCTGATAGGGGCGATCCCACCCAGGCCCCGCAGGCCGGTGCCCCGGATCAGATGAAGCAGCAGGGTCTCCGCATTGTCATCTGCCGTGTGGGCCGTGGCAATTTTTCCAGGCAGGGATCGCAGAAAGCCGTATCGGGCCTCCCGGGCCGCCGCCTCCAGCCCCTTTTTCCCCGGCTGCACCAGGCCGCTGCCCAGGTGCAGGGGGATGTCATAGCGGGCGCAGAGGTCCTGCACAAAGGCCGCATCCCGCTGGGATTCCGCCCCCCGGAGGTTGTGATTGAAGTGGGCTGCTTCCAGCTGAAAGGGGAATTTATCCTTCAGCAGATACAGACCAAACAGCAGCGCCACGGAATCTGCTCCGCCGGAGACGGCGCAGATCACCCGGTCGCCGGGCTGGATCAGCCCTTCCCGCCGGATGAAATCGGTGATTTTATTCAGCATGTTTCCACTCCCGGTCGGCAAAGGTCTGGAACTGGGGGATCCACTGGAGCTTCACCGTTCCGGTTTCCCCGTGACGGTTCTTGCCCACGATGCACTCGGCAATGCCCTTGTCCTCGGAATTGGGGTTGTAGTACTCATCTCGGTACAGGAACATGATCACGTCAGCATCCTGCTCGATGGCGCCGGATTCCCGGAGGTCAGACATAATGGGCCGCTTGTCGGTACGGCTTTCCACCGCACGGG
>Ga0129311_1001198_pt1 | contig 19032 bp, 15 predicted proteins | sample Go1ome_FD_94435 | JGI IMG/M metagenome (GOLD analysis project Ga0129311, IMG submission 94435) | Western lowland gorrila individual fecal microbial communities from Wisconsin, USA - Go1022B metagenome | ecosystem: Host-associated > Mammals > Digestive system > Large intestine > Fecal | place... | reverse complement strand
TGCCTATAAGCTGAAAATGGAGGCTTTGAAGCACCGTGGAATCACTTGTGGACAAGTTGGCCACAAGTCGAGAGACTCCCTGACAGATGATGACAGTGGCCGCCAAGTGCAACGCTACATCCGTCTGACCCACCTGATTCCGGAACTTCTTCAACTTGTCGATGACGGCAAAATCGCCCTCACCCCCGCAGTGGAACTGAGTTACCTCTCAGAAAAAGCCCAGACCTACCTCCTGGAAGAAATGCGCCGCAACGACTGCACTCCATCCCTATCTCAAGCGATCCGCATGAAGAAGCTGTACCAGACCGGAAGCCTATCCCCAGAGGACATTTCCACTATCATGCAGGAGGAGAAGGCCAACCAGCAGGAAAAAGTCAGCTTCAAGACCGGCGACATTCGGAAATTCTTCCCGAAAAGCTACAGTGCGGCCCAGATGCAGGAGACGATTCTGAAGCTGCTCTCCGAGTATCAGCGCAAGCGGCAACGGGCTGCGGAAAGATGAAGCGGGGGTGGACATATGGTGTTTCGAGGTGAGTGCGGATGAATGAGGTACAGTGGGACGTTCTGGATGCTTTATTGCAGATGCTTTTGGGCAAGAGCTTGATTTCAAGGACGGTTTACGACAAATCCCATGAAAAGATTCTTGGCACCTTGGACTTTCCACCTTTCTTCTGGGATAATGAGGCTGGAAAGGAGGATGTATATGGAAGTACGGAAAATTCGTGCTGAAATGCGCATGGGCAGGTCCTTTTACGACCTGCCCCTCCGGGTGACCTTTTATGCCCGGGTATCCACAGACCAGGACGAGCAAATCAATTCCCTGGAAAATCAGGTGCAGTATTATACGGAGCTGATTCAGAGCAAACCCAATTGGAAATTTGTACCGGGGTATATAGATGAGGGCATTTCCGGTGGCTCTACGAAAAAGCGGGACAATTTTAACCGGATGATCCGGGATGCCAAGGCCGGAATGTTCGATTTCATCATCACCAAGGAGATTTCCCGGTTCTCCAGATCGACCCTGGACAGCATCAAATATACCCAGGAGCTGCTGGATTACAATGTGGGGGTGTTCTTCCAGAACGACAACATCAACACATTGGATACGGACAGCGAGTTCCGGCTGGTGATCATGGCGGGGGTTGCCCAGGATGAAATTCGGAAGCTGTCGGAGCGGCTGAAATTCGGCTTCCGGCAGGCCATCAAAAACGGTCATGTGCTGGGCAACGACAAGCTCTATGGCTACGACAAAAAGGACTGTGTGCTGACCGTCAATGAGGAGGAAGCGGAGATCATCCGCATTATCTTCGATCTCTACGGAAACCAGCGGCTTGGAACCCGCACGATTTCCAAAAGACTGATGGAGCTGGGCTACACCAGCCGGGAGGGGAATGCCTTTAACACCCTGACCATCCGGCATATTCTGGAAAATCCAAAATATAAGGGCTGGTACTGCGGAAATAAGAGCCAGAGCGTGGATTACCGGACAAAGCGGAATGTCTTACTGGATGAAAGTGAGTGGGTGACGTACCCGGATCCCTCTATACCGGCTATTGTTTCTGAAGAACTGTGGAATCGGGCCAACGCCCTGTACAAGAGAAGGAGAGAAGAAATGAAGTCACACAGCAGCGGAGTCAGCTTTCACAATCGCTATCCCTACAGCGCAAAAATCTATTGCGAGGAACACGGAACCACCTTTCACCGTCAGGTGATTCAAACGAAAAAGGGGCAGCGGGAGGTATGGCAGTGCAAGGTTTACCGCAGCCACGGAAGGGCGGCCTGCTCGGCACCCCAGATTCGCAGCAGTGACCTGGATGTGATTCTCAGCGACATTTTCAAGGAGCTGGTCCGGGACAAAGAGAAAATCATTGATTCTCTGGTGACGGTGCTGACCAATATTCCCAAGGAGGTAGACTATGGGAAGCTCCGCTGCCAGGTGGAAAATGAGATGGATGATTTGGAGCGAAAGAAAAACCGGCTGCTGGATTTGAGCATCGCCGGTGCATTGACGGTAGAGGAATTCAAGGAGCGCAACGATGCTTTCAACGCCCAGATTCTGGAGTGCCAGGGAAAGCTGACGGCCATCCGGCAGGAGGAAGAAAACAGGACTTCCGAAGAACTGGATATCCCGGCCATCCGTCAGGCTCTGGACCAGGCACTCAGCTTCACCGGGGACATTGATACGGCACTGGTGGCAACGATTCTGGATAGGGTTGTTGTTAAGAGAGAAAGCACCAAGGATGATATTCATCTCGACATTTTTCTGAAGCTGGGCAGCACCTATGAGGCCGTCTATACACCCCTCAAGCACACCGCAGGCATCACCAGTCTAAAAAATACTATGCCCAGGATGCCGATCAGGAGGATCTTGTGTCCATTGGAACCATAGGTCTTATCAAGGCTGTCACCACCTTTGATCCATCCAAGGGGGCCAGGCTGGCTACCTATGCTGCCCGGTGTGTGGAAAATGAGATCCTGATGTATTTTCGCTCTCGGCGCAAAAGTGCCCAGGATGTATCCTTGTCCGACTGCATTGAGACGGGGACGGAAGGGGCGGCGCTGTCGCTGATGGATGTGGTCTGCGCTGACTGCGACCTGCTGGAACAGGTAGCAGGGCGGGAGCAGGCCATCCAGCTGCGCCGGGCGGTGGAAACCTGTCTGACAGACCGGCAGCGGCAGGTAATCACCCTGCGCTATGGCCTGGACGGCCGCCCGCCCCAGCGCCAGCGGGAGGTGGCCAGGGCCTTGGGAATCAGCCGCAGCTATGTCTCCCGGATCGAAAAACGGGCGCTTGGGCAGCTGCGCCAGGCACTGGAATAGCAGGCCGATGGTATCCGTCGGAGAACGGCAAGACAGCCCCCGGCGATCATTGGATCTTGATCCGCTGCGGGTTGCACCACCCTACACGGTCTGTGCCACCGAATTACTGAGCGGAAATTTCGTAGCGTCGTAGGGGAAGATACTATCTTCCCGGTTGTTTTCCCCACGGGAAAACAACGTCGGCGCATTGCGCCGACAATGGCACTACCAACATTTGCAAATGAAATTCAGCAGTATCATGTTGAAACATGGCATATTTTGCAACATTGGTACATTTCCGGGTCGATACGATTCTGCTCAAAAACATGCCACGTTGGCGGGCGGATACTATCCGCCCCTACGGATTCCGTGGTTGGTGGGCGTGTGCCACCAAATTACTAAGCAGAAATTTCGGTGCAACCGGCGGGCATTGCCCGCCCTTGGCTCTCCCTATGGGAGAGCTGGCACGGCTGAAAGCCGTGACTGAGAGGGCGGGGGCTACCGGCTGGCTATGACGAGACTGCGCCCCAGGCAGTAAACCCACACCGTTGGGGATCACCTGGTTCGGAAATGTGTGGTAGATGGCCGGGCGGCGCAGCCGCCCCTTGGCTCTCCCTATGGGAGAGCTGTCACGGCTGAAAGCCGTGACTGAGAGGGTACTTGGCAGCAATCATGGGACATTTTCCAAATCTGCCACTGCGCACGCCCTCTCAGGCTCGCCGTTGGCTCGCCAACTCCCCCAAAGGGGGAGCCAAGGGCGGCTGCGCCGCCGGGGCCGCACGGTCTTACCCTCTGCGGCGCTGATTAAACCGCACCGAAATCACCGAATCGTTAATCGTCGGCGCAATGTGCCGACAATTGCACCGCCGATATGCGGTGTTTTTGCATAAAAAAGCACCGCTGTGATCGCTCACAGCGGTGCCGCTCGGGAAGGAATTACATGATGTACTGCTTCATTGCATCGGAAGCGTTGGCAATATCCTCGGAAATGGTCATGGTGATTTCCATGTTGTTATCGGCGGCGAACTTGGCGCACCAGGAAACGAATTCCTCAGCGGCGGCCAGATCCTTGCCGATGGTCTTATACAGGTTGTCGATAAACACGTTGGTGATATCGAAGTTACCGGCATGCAGACCGGACAGGAAGCCCTTCAGCATTTCGGGAGTGCTGATGCCGTACTCCTGGGAGTCTACCAGACGAACCTTATAGGTGACATCATAAGTCAGCTTCTTGCCGTACTCAATGCAGACAACATCGCCGTGGGATGCATCAACAGCAGTGTGGATCGCATCCAGCAGCTTCTTGGTCTTTCCGGAGCCCTTCAGGCCCATAATTACATGAATCATCGGATTTTCCTCCTTTGCTGTGCCATATTTAATTGGCTTATGCACATTCTACCAGTTATCGAAGGATTTTGCAACACCTAATTTATGAATTGTGTAAATTTTTGGGCAACACCCCAGGATTCGTCTGGGGGGGCTGTCCTGTTGGAAACTGCCGCTTTTCATGGTTTTCCGGGCGATGCCCCTTATTCCTGCTCTGGGCTCTCCTGGGCTTCCGGAACCCGGCAGGATTCCGGGTTTTCCAGCCCGGCGCATATCCCCCGGCACAGGTTCCAGAAGGCCAGAAGGCTGCCGAAGGTTCTGGCATCCATCTGGCCGCAGTCCATGCTCAGCACCGGGATGCCCCGGTCGATCCGGCCTTCCAGCGCTGCCTGCAAGGCCTGCTCCTGAACTTCCTGCAAGGTCTTTCCCTCCAGGGCGTTCAGGCTCTCGGGATCTGCCCAGTCCCTTCCCAGGGTCAGGGGCTTTTCCGGCAGGGTGAAGGTCAGCACCGTGTCAAAAACGCTCTCGCCCACCGCCGCTGTACCCACCAGGGGCAGAGCACCCTTGTCCGATGTGAACAGCCCCTGCCACAGCCGCCCCAGCGCATCCTCCGGTTCGGACAGGCGAAGATTTTCCAGGTTTCTTCCCCGGCGGTTCAGCAACGTCCGCACGGCGCAGTAGAGCCACGCCGGGTTTTCAAAGGAGCGAAGATCCCAGTCCTCCCGGTTTTCCTCTGCCCCCTGGCAAATCTGGCCTATGTCGATCCCGGCAGCGGCCATGGTCAGGAGGGTTCCCCCGGCGGCGGAAAACCGCTGCCAGCCGGACTCCCGGGCAAGCTTTTCCAGGGGGGATTCCAGGTCGTCCCCGGCAAGATAGATCCGCTGACCGGCTTCCTCCGTGCCGTATTTCCGTTCCAGCATCCACCGCAGCTCCCGGAAGGCAAGGCCCGCTTCCAGATCCCCCTCCGGCTGGACGATGAGGGAAAAATCCTTCCCCTCCAGCGTATTCATCAGGGCATTCCACCGCCGGGTGCTGAAGCTGTCCCCGGCAAAAACCAGGATATCCCCATGCTCCGGGGCCAGCAGGGAAACGGCGGCCTGGGCGGCTTTCGTCCCCAAGCCTCGCCCCACCGCCACGCACAGGGCGGAATCCCCCCGAATTCCCTCTGCCGCCGTCTGAATCCGGTGCAGCTCCTGTTCCGTCAGGCTCCGCCGCCGGGGCAGGGCAGCGTGGGCCAGGGCGGTATCCTGCTCCACCGCCAGCAGATCCGGCAGGGAGATCTGGCCCCATACATTGGAAATATCCACTTGGATCATATCCGCAACTTCCTCTCTTTGGGAATGCCCATGCCCTTGCGCTGGGCCTCCCCTTTTTCTCTGATAGCGTAATTTATATTGTATAATTTACAATAGAATCGGTCGAAACGCAACCCCCAGAAAAAAGAGGGGTAAAATTTTCTTCTGCCTATGGCTTTTTTCACCAAGAAATTGTATAATGTGGGTATCACCATTCCTTCAGGAGGTATGCCCCATGAAATACGGTTTTGGCATTGATCTGGGCGGCACCACCGTCAAGATCGCCTACTTTGATGAAAACGGGACTATGCTGGATAAGTGGGAGATCCCCACGGTCACCTATGACGAGGGTTCCCATATTTTGCCGGACATTGCCGCCTCGGTCAAGGGCTATTTGGAGAAGAACAATATAAACCCCGCCGCCATTCTGGGCATCGGCATCGGCGTTCCCGGGCCGGTGGACGGCTGCGGCGTGGTGAATAAGTGCATCAACCTGGGCTGGGGGGTCTTTAACATCGCCGATACCCTGTCCAAAATGACGGGCTTTCCCGTCAAGGCCGGAAACGATGCCAACGTGGCGGCCCTGGGGGAATACTGGAAGGGCGGCGGCAAGGGCTGCGATAACATGGTCTTCGTCACCCTGGGTACCGGCGTTGGCGGCGGCATCGTGCTGGACGGCCGTCTGCTCCACGGCTCCCACGGCTCCGGCGCAGAGATCGGCCACATGGTCTTAAATCCCATGGAATCCCGCCACTGCAACTGCGGCAAGCGGGGCTGCGTGGAGCAGTACTGCTCTGCCACCGGCCTGGTGCACCTGGCCCACAACCGCCTTGACGCCACCGTTGCCGATTCCAGCCTGCGGAAGCTGGAAACCATCACCGCCAAGGATATCTTCGATGCCGGAAAGGCAGGGGATCCCGTGGCCCTGGAGATTCTGGATCGGTACTACGACTACATGGGTCAGTTCCTGGGGAGCCTGTGCTCCGTCATCGACCCGGAGGTGGTCGTTCTGGGGGGCGGTGTCAGCAAGGCCGGACAGGTGCTGCTGGACGGCATTGAACCTTATTTCCACAAGTACGTTTTCCACGCCGCCAGCCAGGTGCGCTTTGCCCTGGCCTCGCTATACAACGATGCCGGTGCCTATGGTGCGTTTAAGCTGGCACTGGATGCCTTTTGCTCTTGAAAACAGGGTAGAAGCTATGTATAATGTATGAGCAAAACATCCATGGCACATTGTGTCAGCATGGTAACGAGCTAAGGAAGCTCTGATGAAATCGGCAAGAGCTGGAAGCGAGAGATTTTGTTTCCAGGCAAGGTTTCCAAAGTGGAGGAATGCTTTGTGCATTTCCCACTTTGGAAACCGCAGCATGGGGACAAAAGATCCGCTCGCCAGCCGCAGACGATTTATTCAGAGTTTCCCTAAGAATAATATTAGTCAAAAGGCATCACCCCGCAATTCGGTAAGCGAAGGGTGTGGCGCTGCCGAAACAAACGGAGGATGACGCTTTCATGATCAACTGGAACAATCTGGATACCCTGCCCGCTTTTGAAAAGCTGGAAAATACCCGCCGGGTGGAGCTGGCCAAGGCCATGTCCGGCGAGGCTGGGGCCAAGCGGGTCACCGGCTATGCTGCCCCCATGGGCGGCGGCCTGAACTTCTATTACGGTGCACGACCTGTTAACGAGGAGATTCTCTCCGTATTGCAGGAGCTGGCTGACCAGGCACGGCTGACCCAGAAGTTTGCCATGCTGTACAACGGCGATGTGATCAACACCGGAGAAAACCGTCGGGTGCTGCATCACCTGTGCCGGGGCCAGCTGGGCAAGGCCGTCATTGCCGACGGGGTGGACAAGCGGGAATTCTACCTGAGCCAGCAGGAAAAGATCGCAGGCCTGGCCCGCCGGGTGCACAATGGGGAACTGACCAACGCTGCCGGAGAGCCCTTCACCACCGTGGTGCAGATCGGCATCGGCGGTTCGGATCTGGGCCCCCGGGCCATCTATCTGGCTCTGGAAAACTGGGCAAAGGTCAACGGCCTGCTGCGGATGAAGGCAGAGTTTATTTCCAACGTTGACCCTGACGATGCCGCCGCAGTTCTGGGCCGCATCGACATTGCCCACACCCTGTTCATCCTGGTGTCCAAGTCCGGCACCACCCTGGAAACCCTGACCAACGAGGCTTTCGTCAAGGATGCCCTGACCAAGGCCGGTCTGGATGCAGCAAAGCACATGATTGCCGTCACCAGCGCCACCTCTCCCCTTGCCAAGAGCGCCGACTACCTGGCGGCCTTCTTCATGGATGACTACATCGGCGGACGGTTCTCCTCCTGCTCCGGCGTGGGCGGGGCGGTACTGTCCCTGGCCTTCGGCCCGGAGGTTTTCCAGCGGTTCCTGGAGGGTGCTGCCCAGGCAGACCTGCTTGCCAAGAACGAGAAGATCACCGAAAACGCCGCCATGCTGGATGCCCTGATGGGTGTGTACGAGCGCAATGTGCTGGGCTACCCCGCCACCGCCGTTCTGCCCTACTCCCAGGCCCTGAGCCGCTTCCCGGCACACTTGCAGCAGCTGGATATGGAGTCCAACGGCAAGTCCGTCAACCGCTTCGGCCAGCCTGTGAGCTACGTCACCGGCCCCGTGATTTTCGGTGAGCCCGGCACCAACGGCCAGCACTCCTTCTATCAGCTCCTGCATCAGGGCACGGATATCATCCCTTTGCAGTTTGTCGGCTTCCGCAACAGCCAGATGGGCACGGACGTGGTGATCCAGGGCAGCACCAGCCAGCAGAAGCTCTGCGCCAACGTGGCGGCCCAGATCGTGGCCTTCGCCTGCGGCAAAGCAGACCCCAACCCCAACAAACGCTTCACCGGCGGCCGTCCCTCCAGCATCATCATCGGTGACCAGCTGACCCCTGAAGCCGTGGGTGCGTTGCTTGCCCACTTTGAAAACAAGGTCATGTTCCAGGGCTTCTTGTGGAACCTGAACAGCTTCGACCAGGAAGGCGTCCAGCTGGGCAAGATCCTCGCCAAAAAGGTTCTGGCTCATGACACCGACGGTGCCTTGAAGGCCTACAGCGATCTATTGAATATTTAATAAGGAAAAGCCGGGAGCAATCCCGGCTTTTTTGCGTGCGGGGCGGGTGGTGGTAGCCCCGGCGGCGCAGCCGCCCTTGGCTCCCCCTCTGGGGGAGCTGGCGAGCGAAGCGAGCCTGAGAGGGCGCACGCAGTGGCAAGTTTGCACATTGGTGCCGTGATTGCGACCAGGTACCCTCTCAGTCACGGCTTTCAGCCGTGCCAGCTCTCCCAAAGGGAGAGCCAAGGGGCGGCTGCGCCGCCCAGCCATCTACCACACATTTCCGAACCGGGTGACCCCCAGCGGTGTGGGTCAATTGCCAGGGTCGAAGGCTCGTCATAGCCAGCCGGTAGCACCCGCCCTCTCAGTCACGGCTGCGCCGTGCCAGCTCTCCCATAGGGAGAGCCAAGGGGCGGCTGCGCCGCCCAGCGCACCGAAATTTCTGCCCAGATAATTTCCCACAGTTGCATATTTCCCGCTTTTCTGCTATCATATCCCCAAAGAAAGGCGGTTAGTGTATGATCAATGTTTGCGATATTCAAGTGATGAAGCCCCTGCTGGCAAGCCATGGGTTTCATTTTTCCAAGGCGAAGGGGCAAAATTTCCTCATTGCCAATTGGGTGCCGGAGTCCATTGCCCGGGAGGCCGGGGTGGACGAAACTGCCGGCGTGCTGGAAATTGGGCCTGGCATTGGGCCGCTGACTCAGCAGCTGTGTCTGCGGGCGGGGAAGGTCTGCGCCGTGGAGGTGGACGAGCGGTTAAAGCCCATTCTCGATCTGACGGTGGGGGAATTTTCCAACCTGGAAATCCTCTGGGGGGACGTGCTGAAGCAGGATGTGCCTGCCCTGGTGAAGGAGAAATTTGCCGGACTGCGGCCCATGGCCTGCGCCAATCTGCCCTACTATATTACATCCCCCATCCTCACCGCCCTTTTGGAAGCGGAGTGCTTTGAATCCGTCACCGTCATGGTGCAGAAGGAGGTCGCCCAGCGGATCGCCGCCCAGCCTGGGTCTGCCGATTACAGCGCCTTTACGGTGTTCTGCCAGTATTACGCCCAGTCGGAGCTGCTGTTTGACGTGCCTGCCCACTGCTTCCTGCCCCAGCCCAAGGTCACCTCGGCGGTGATCCACCTGCGGACCCGGCAGGAAAAGCCCTGGGACATTCTGGACAAAGACGTGTTCTTCCGCACCGTCCGGGCCAGCTTTGCCATGCGGCGGAAGAAGCTGGCGAACGGTCTGGCCTCCGGCTTCCCGGAGCTGGGCAAGCAGGGGGCGGCAGAGGTGCTCCAGGCGGCGGGGTTTGATGCCAACGTCCGGGGGGAAACCCTGGGGATTCCGGAATTTGCCCGGATCGCCAATGAAATTGTCCGGCGGAGGGGCGAAAAATGACGGAATTCCTGTTTTTAGACCTGGATGATACCATTTTGGACTTCCAAAAGGCCGAAAGAATTGCCCTTGCCAAGTCCATCCGGGAATTTGGGGTGGAGCCGACCGAGGCTGTCCTTGCCCGCTATCACGAGATCAACAAGTGGCACTGGGAGCAGCTGGAACTGGGAAAGCTCACCCGGGATCAGGTGAAGCAGGATCGGTTCACCGCCCTGTTCCGGGAGCTGGGAGAGACGGTGGATGCCGCCGCCTGTGCCAAAACCTATGAACACAATCTGGCCATCGGCCACTACTTCCTGCCGGGGGCAGAGGAAGCCCTGAAGCAGCTTCACGGCAAATACCGGCTGTTTCTGGCCAGCAACGGCACTGCCTCGGTGCAGAAGGGCCGGATGACCAGCGCAAACCTCTACCGCTTCTTTGAGCAGGTTTTCGTCTCCCAGGAGGTGGGCTTCAACAAGCCCTCTTTGGAATATTTTCAGGCCTGCTTTGCCCGGATCCCCGGCTTCTGCCCGGAACGGGCCATGATGGTAGGGGACAGCCTGACCTCCGATATCCTGGGGGGCATCCGGGCCGGGATCCCCACCGTCTGGGTCAACCCCCAGCACAAGAGCGCCGGGGACATTCACCCGGACTATGAAATCGAGGCGTTAAGCCAGCTGCCGGGGCTGCTGGAACATATTTAAAAAAATTTCCTTTTCCTATTTACAATTCCTCCGCTATCATGTATAGTGAGGTCAGTACAGAGTAGGAGACCTCGCGTAAAGTGCTGCCAGAATGGGGAGTTGTATGGCGGACGAAGGGCTAAGGCCCGCGATGGGATCTCCGCACCCGCTGCGCCGACAGGATTTTCTCCGATACGGGAAAAACCATACGACTGGGAATGCGCATACTCCCCCTGTGGCTGTCATGCCGCCGGGGGAGTTGTTTTTTCCAGCCGCTGGAAGCGGAATCTGTAAAAAAGGAGGAAATTCCATGAAAAAACAAACAAAATCCACAACTCTTTACAAAACCCCCTTCTCCGCTTCCTATTGGCGGGATGCCGCCGCGGAAATGAAGGACACCCGGATGCTGGTCTTTGCCGCTTTGATGATCGCCCTGCGGGTGGCATTGAAGCTGGTGGCCATCCCTCTGGCCCCCAACCTGAAAATCAACACCGCCTTCCTGGCCAACGCCATGGGCGCCATGGTTTTCGGCCCGGTGATGGCCATGGCCGCCGCCTTTGTCTCCGACTTTCTGGGGGTGATGATCAGCGGCGATCTGTATTTTCCCCCTTTCTGCCTGACGGAAATCGCCGGAAGCCTGATCTTCGCCCTGTTCCTCTACCGGGCCAAGGTGACCCCCACCCGGGTGACCCTGAGCCGGTTCTGCATCTGCCTGTTTGTAAACATCCTGCTCCAGACCCCGCTGATGATGCTCTACTATCAGGTGATGGCAGGGGGCAAAAGCTATGTGCTCACCGTGCCCCAAATTCTTAAGAATCTTTTCATGTTCCCCATTGAATCCGTGGTTTTGACCCTGTTTTTGTCCTTTATTCAGCCCTTTACCTACCGGGCAGGACTGACCTATGACCCCCAGGCAGGCCGGGCAAAAACGGAAGAAGCTGCCCAGGAAACGCCCGCCCCCCGGTTCGCCCGGACGGATATTGCGGTTCTTGCGAGCCTGTTTTTGGTGGGCTGCATCAGCGTAACGGCTTATCTAAACTATTACTACAACCACACCTCCCTCACCGTGGCCTACACCACCCAGGAGCGGATTGACAAGAACAAGCAGATGGATGCCCTTCTGGAAGACAATGCAGGGGAGCGCACCCAGCCCAGCGTGGCTATCATCGAGTCTGCCTACAAGAAATTCCTGGGCAAGGAAGTGACCTACACCGTAGCCCTCTACGCCGCCGACAGCCCGGAAACCGCCCAGGATGACGCCACCTGGGCCCTGAAAAAGACCCCCGCCTCCAAAAATCCGGCCCTGACCAGACTGGGCACCGCCACCATCGTCCGCAACGAACGCACCGGGGACGTGGTATCCGTGGATTATACCCCCCTGAATTGTAATCATTAATCCGAAAAGCCCTCAAGAGGGCGGCTTTCTTCATTCCTGTTTGTATCGCTTCCCCCCTTGCGCACATCGCAGTTTGGCGCAAGGGCCGAGCTGCATTGATCCATGGCGCGTCCGGACTGCCAAAACCCAGGATTTGCCCACGATACGCCCAAATTTCATAGACAGATACTTGCTTGCGGCCTTGCAAGCCCCCCAGGTGCCCGCTTACCCAGCCAGAGCCGCCGAAATAACCTGCCGGGAATGCGGCGGAAGCATTGACTTTTTCTTGCATTTGTGAGAAAATAGGAAAATAACTCAACAGGAAAGAGGATTTTATCTATGATGCAATCCAGAACACATAACTGCGGACAGCTGCGGCTGGCCGATGCGGGCAAGTCCGTCACCATTGTCGGCTGGCTGGAAAATGTCCGTGAGGTGGGCAGCAACTTTGCTTTCTGCGTCCTGCGGGACTACTATGGCACCACCCAGGTGGTCATCGAGAACGAGGAAATGATGCGCATTATCAAGCCCATCAACAAGGAGTCCACCATTTCCGTCACCGGCACCGTCCGGGAGCGGGAGAGCAAGAACACCAGGATCCCCACCGGCGAAATCGAAGTGGTTCCTGAGAAGATCGAGGTGCTGGGCAAGTGCATCCACAACCAGCTGCCCTTCGAGATCAACAAGAGCAAGGACGCTGACGAGAACACCCGTCTGAAGTACCGCTTCCTGGATCTGCGGAACCCCGCCGTCAAGTCCAACATCGTCCTGCGCTGCCAGGTGGTGGCCGAGCTGCGGCGGCTGATGACCGAAAAGGGCTTCCTGGAGATCACCACCCCCATTCTGACCGCTTCCTCCCCCGAGGGCGCCCGGGACTACCTGGTTCCCGCCCGGAACCACCCCGGCAAGTTCTACGCCCTGCCCCAGGCTCCCCAGCAGTTCAAGCAGCTGCTGATGGCCTCCGGCTTTGACCGCTACTTCCAGATTGCCCCCTGCTTCCGGGACGAGGACGCCCGTGCCGACCGTACCCCCGGCGAGTTTTATCAGCTGGATATGGAAATGGCCTTCGCCTCCCAGGAGGATGTGCTGTCCACCCTGGAGGACGTGCTGGTTCCCGTGTTTGAAAAGTTCGGCAAGTACAAGCGGATCTCCCCCGCTCCTTTCCGTCACATCCCCTTCAACGAGGCCATGGAGCGCTACGGCTCCGACAAGCCTGACCTGCGGATTGACCTGGAGATCCAGGACATCACCGCTCAGGTTCAGGGCTGCGGCTTCGGCCCCTTCGAGGGCAGCACCGTCAAGGCTGTGGTTGTCCACGACTTCAACCAGGCCCGGAAGTGGATCGACAAGCTGCTGGCTGACGTGGAGGTGCAGACCGGCAGCAAGGCCTGCTGGGTCAAGGTGGACGAGAACGGCAGCCTCACCGGCGGCGTTTCCAAGTTCCTCACCGAGCGCCAGGATGCCCTGAAGGAAGCCCTGGGTCTGAAGCCCGGCTCCTTTGTGTGCATGGCTGCCGGCAAGAAGGCCGCCGCCCAGAAGACCGCCGGCGTGATCCGCACCCTGCTGGGCAGACGGGTTCCCGGTCACTTTGACGAGGAGCAGTACGCTCTGTGCTGGATTGTGGACTTCCCCATGTACGAGGTGGGGGAGGAATCCGGTCAGCTGGAATTCTGCCACAACCCCTTCTCCATGCCCCAGGGCGGTATGCAGGCGCTGCTGGATGCCGAGGGTGACCAGGAGAAGCTTTTGAATATCGTTGCCGACCAGTACGATCTGGTGGTCAACGGCTACGAATCCGCCTCCGGCGCCGTCCGGAACCACGATCCTGAGATCATGGTCAAGGCCTTCCAGATGGTGGGCCTGGGTGAGGAGGACGTTAAGGCCAAGTTCCCCGCCATGTACAACGCCTTCACCTACGGCGCACCCCCTCATGCCGGTGCCGCCCCCGGTGTGGATCGTCTGATCATGCTGCTGACCGGCGAGGAGAGCATCCGGGAGGTCATCACCTTCCCCATGAACAAGAACGCCCAGGATCTGATGATGGGCGCACCCACCACCGTAGACAAGTCCCAGCTGGACACCGTGCATATTGCCCTGCTGGAAGATTAAAAAATGTGCCTGCCGTGAAAACGGCAGGCATTTTTTATGGATCATTCCGGTGGTGCACTGTCGGCGCAGAGGGAAAGTCAGTGCGAATCCGGCGGCGGGCGTTGCCCGCCCAGCGCAGAGGGCAAGTCGGCGGGAATTCGGCGGCGCAGCCGCCCTTGGCTCCCCCTATGGGGGAGCTGGCGAGCGATCAGCGAGCCTGAGGGGGCGCAGGCAGTAACAAATTTGGGAAAATGCGGAGATTGCAGCTGGTTACCCTCTCAGTCATGACACTTTTTCCATATTTGCTACTACGTACACCCTCTCAGTCACGGCTGCGCCGTGCCAGCTCTCCCAAAGGGAGAGCCAAGGGGCGGCTGCGCCGCCCAGTCTCGTCCAGCACAATCTGCCGAACCGGGTGACCCCCAGCGGTGTGGGTCTACTGCCAGAGGCCCAGGCTCGTCATAGCCAGCCAGTAGCACCCGCCCTCTCAGTCACGGCTGCGCCGTGCCAGCTCTCCCATAGGGAGAGCCAAGGGGCGGCTGCGCCGCCCAGTCTCGTCCAGCACAATCTGCCGAACCAGGTGACCCCCAGCGGTGTGGGTCTACTGCCGGAGTCACAGGCTCGTCATAGCCAGCGGGTGCAACCCGCCCAGCGCATCGAAATATCCCCACAAAAAAACCAGCCGGAAGCTGCAAACTTCCGGCTGGTGCTTTTTTAATCGTTCTTGGCGTCTGCGATGATCTTGTCCTGGTACTGCTTGGGGACTTCCTCGTAGCGCTCGAAGGTCAGGGTGAAGGAGCCTCTGGCCTGGGTCATGGCCCGCAGGTCGATGGCGTAGGTGGCCATTTCTGCCATGGGAACTTCGGCATCCACAACGGTGTTGCCGGCGTTGTCGGGGTTCATGCCCATGATGCGGCCGCGGCGCTTGTTCAGGTCACCGATGACGTCGCCCATGTAGCTGTCGGGGATGGTGACGGCCAGGGAGCCAACAGGCTCCAGCAGGGTGGGCATGGCGTTGGGCATGGCTTCCTTGTAGGCCAGGATAGCGGCCATCTTAAAGGCCATTTCGTTGGAGTCCACGGGGTGGTAGGAGCCGTCATACAGCACGGCCTTCAGTCCGACCATGGGATAGCCAGCCAGGGGGCCCTTCAGAATGGCTTCCTGGATGCCCTTTTCCACGGCGGGGTTGAAGTTCTTGGGCACTGCGCCGCCGACAACCTCCACGTCGAAGATCAGCTCGTCCTGCTCCTCCTGGGGAGAGAAGCGGATCCACACGTCACCGAACTGGCCGGAGCCGCCGGTCTGCTTCTTGTGACGGCCATGAGCCTCCACCGTCTTCTTGATCTTTTCCCGGTAGGCGATCTTGGCGGGCATCAGCTCGGCATCCACACCGAAGCGGGACTTCAGCTTGGAAACCAGAACGTCCAGCTGCTGGTCGCCCTGGCCGGAGATCACCATCTGGTGGGTCTCGGCGTTGTTGACCAGGGTGAAGGAGGGATCTTCCTCGTTCAGACGGTTCAGGCCGGTGCCCACCTTGTCTTCCTGACCCTTTACCTTGGGGGCAATGGCCATGGAGTAGCAGGGAGGTGCGTAGGGGATCTGCTTCAGGGAGACAACCTTTCTGGGATCGCACAGGGTATCGCCGGTGCGGACCTTGTCCATCTTGCCCAGAGCGCCGATGTCGCCGCAGCCCAGAGCCTTGACTTCCGTGGCCTTCTTGCCGCACATCACATACATACGGCCCAGCTTTTCGCTTTCGCCGGTGCGGGCGTTGATGAGGGTGGTATCGGGGGTGATCTCACCGGAGAGCACCTTGATATAGGAGTACTTGCCGTACTGGTCGGAGACGGTCTTCCACACATAGGCAGAGGGCACGCCGCCGGGGGACACCACGAATTCCTCGGTGGTGCCGTCGGCCTTGGTGGCCTTGTGGTAGTTGCCCTGGACAGGGTTGGGCAGCAGATCCAGCACGGAGTCCATGAGCATCAGAGAACCCAGGCAGCTGACGGCAGAGCCGCAGAGCACGGGGAACAGGCTCAGCTCCCGGACACCGGTGTACAGACCCTTGATCATTTCGGCGTAGGTGAAGTCATCGCCCTCGAAGAACCGATCCATCAGCTCCTCGTCAGTCTCGGCAACGGCTTCCTTCAGGGCATCGTTAAACTCGGTGATAACGGCTTCCTTGCCCTCAGGGATCTCGATTTCCACTCTCTTGAGCTTCTGCATCTCGTAGGCGCGCTTGTTCAGCACATCAATGATGCCGATGACCCGCTTGGATTCGTCCCAAATGGGAACCACCACAGGGGCGATCTTGTTGCCGTACTTTTCCCGCAGGGCGTTAAAGGTGGCGTTGTAGTCGGAATTGTCCTCGTCTACCTTGGAAATGTAGACAAAGCGGGGCATATTGCGCTCTTCGCAATACTTCCAGGCCTTCTCAAAGCCAACGGTAATGCCGTCCTTGGCAGACAGCACCAGAATGGCGGCATCGGCGGCACGGAGGGCTTCCATCACGGCACCGGAGAAGTCGAAGGCACCCGGGGTGTCCAGGACATTGATCTTGGTGTTCTTGTATTCCAGGGGAACCACGGCGGTGGAGATTGAAATATGGCGGCGGATCTCTTCCGGATCGCTGTCGCAAACGGTGTTACCGTCGGCATTCTTGCCCATACGGTCAATGGCACCGGTCATGTACAGTAAGCTCTCAGCCAGGGCAGACTTGCCGCTGCCGCTGTGGCCCAGCAGACAGATGTTTCGAATCGCGTTAACAGTATACATAGTTGTCAATTCTCCTTTCGGGAAGGAACCTTCCTTCCATGTGGGCTCGGACACCCGAATAGTGACATTATACATGAAAACGGCGTTAATTTCAATGGTTTCTTTCGTCACATTGCAAAATTGTGTAAATTGGCGTACACACACCTGTCTTTCTGTGCAAAACATACAAAAACCAGGACCTGCCTTTGTCGCTGTTAACAAGGCAACCCCTGGTTTACGGGTGATATAAAATTCTATTCTTATTCCAAAGGCCCCTTCTCGACTAAGCCTGTCAGCCCGCCGGCGGCAATATCCACAATGACCTGCTCCATCTGGGCCGGGGTGATGCGCTCCGGTTTTGTCAGGCAGTCCCGGTACAGGTGGATCATTCCGGAAATGAAAAAGTCGCAGTACAGCCGCACCGTTTCCGCCGGGAGACGGAACTGCCCGGCGTAGGCACTGAGAAGAATGTCCACCAGGACTGACTGAATCCGTTCCCAGAAAAAGGGGTGGCTTCCCAGAGACAGCAGCCGGTAGCAGTCCATATTTTCCGCCAGCAGCTCGCTGAGAATCCGGAAAAAGGTCTGCACAGAGACAGGATTTTCCGTTTTCCGGGCTTCCTCCAGCCGTGATCGCAGGGCGTTCACCGTTTCGTCGCCAAACTCCTCCACGATCTCGTCCAAACAGCTGTAGTGCAGGTAGAAGGTTTTCCGGTCAATATTGGCCCGCCGGGTCAGTTCAGCCACCGTGATCCGCCCCTTGGGATCCTCCCGGAGGAGGGAAAAATAGGCTCTGCGGATGCCGGCCTTGGTTTTCTGAATTCTTCTGTCCATAGTTACGCCCCATTTACTAAGCAGCTGTAGAATAATCCCTCACCGGGGCACAACTGGTCATTGCCATCCCCGGAGGATATGTCTATAATAATCCACACTTGAGGAAAAATCAACATCCGATCCCATTGGAATTTTGAAATGATCCCGCGAAAAAGGAGTATGTTATGGAGTCAGTGATTCGGCTGGGCAGGCCGGTTTGCCCGGAGTGGATGGCGGAGGATATTCTGCGCAGGGTGCAGGCAGACCGCCGGGTTCAGAATATGCGCAATTTCATCCAGCACGGCCGGGTTTCCACCTACGACCACTGCGAGCGGGTGGCCCGGCTCAGCTACCGCATTGACCGCCGCCTGAACCTGGGGGGTGATCCCCAGGTGCTGCTTCAGGGGGCCATGCTCCATGATTTTTATCTGTACGACTGGCACCACAAGGACAACGGCACCCACCGCCTCCACGGCTTCACCCACGCCGCCCGGGCCTGCCGGAACGCCCAGACCTACTTGGGCATCGACCACCGGACAGCCAAAGTGATCTACTGCCACATGTGGCCCCTGAACCCCACCCGGATCCCCACCTCCCGGGAAGCCTGGGTGGTGTGCATTGCCGATAAATTGGCAGCCTTGCAGGAGACGGTTTGCAGAAGGTAAGGACATCGGGGTGCCCCCGCTGGCAATTCGAGCCTGCCACCTTGGCAGTCAACCCACACCGTTGGGGGTCACCCGGTTCGATGGCGGGTGGTAGCCGTGACTGAGAGGGTACCCGGCTGCAATCTCCGCACTTTTCCCATATTTGCAACTGCAAACGCCCTCTCAGGCTCGCTGATCGCTCGCCAGCTCCCCCATAGGGGGAGCCAAGGGCGGCTGCGCCGCCGGGTTCCCGCCGACTTACCCTCTACACCGCCAATTGACCCACGTTGTAATTTCGGTGCGCTGGGCGGGCAACGCCCGCCCCTTGGCTCTCCCTATGGGAGAGCTGGCACGGCGCAGCCGTGACTGAGAGGGCGGGTATGCACCCGCCGACAATATGCCCCCAACCCTATAACAAAGAAATAACCCTCGACCGATCGCCTAATCACTGCGATGATCGAGGGTTATTCCATTTCAAAGGTGGGTTCCATCTGTGGTTAACCTCGCTTTCTTATATTTGGAGATTGTTAGTACATTGGACTCACTCCTTTTTTGTATCTTCATAATAGCGCAGGTGAGCGGCATTTGCAAGATGGGATGTTCCATAAGAAAAAAGGGCGAAGATTGGATAAAGTGCGAATGGAAATAAGCTGGCCCATGTGCTATGATAGGTATGTTGGGCAAATGGGAACCGCTGGAGGGCCAATACCATTAAGTTAATTTAGTGCTACCCCTATGCTACATTTTCGTGGCATAGGGGTACTTTTTTCTTCAAAAATATCAAAAATTTTCTTAAATAATATCAAAAAGCACTTGACAAAGT